>JAAUXU010147978.1_pt1 | contig 59399 bp, 74 predicted proteins | sample 7278151 | NCBI WGS metagenome assembly JAAUXU01 (sample SAMN14350113, study PRJNA611818) | marine sediment metagenome | isolation source: surface marine sediment (1.8m) | place: French Polynesia: Moorea | collected 2018-08
CCTCCTCCTCCTCCTCCTCCTCCTCCTCCTCCTCCTTCTCCCCCCTCCTCACCTGGACGTCGAGGTAGGAAACGAAGAGGCCGGCCAGCTCTGTCTGTCTGCTTTGCTCTTGCTCTGCTTGTACTTCCTTCCCGCCGGCCGTGTGTGCGCCGAAGAAAGCGCGGCCGAGGCCGAGGAGGGGCATGGGCGCGTGCACGTGTGCGCGCCAGCGAGCGAGGGGGTCCCTGCCTTGGTGCAGGGCTTTGGCTTTGCGCAGTTGCGCTCCATCCACCACTTAGTTCCTCGCCCTGCACGTGCGCGCAATCACCTTTTCGGCCGCCCACTCCTGCTCGTTCACTCGGCCGTCGCCGGCGCAGGAAGCCAGAAGGACCGCACGCACTCGGCCTCTCCAGCTCAACTGCTCACTCCTCAGCGGAGCGAGCAAGCGATCGGCCGCCCATCCTTCCATCCACGTCCGACCAAGAAAACCCGCGGCCTCGACCTCTTCCACACCCCGTCGCAGTCCATCCGTCCAGAGGAACCAAGGTAAGAGCATCCACCATTATGTCTGGTAGCAGTAGCCTAGCCTGCTTCTATAGCAAAGTCATTGCACGACCGATGCACAATGCACATCTCTTGCACGTTGAGCAGCGCACCTGAGCACGTTAGAAAGCATCTCCTCCCTCCGCGTCCTGTGCGTCTGTCTGTCCGCCCGTGCGTCCCTAGATCCCTGCAGCCGTTCCGCCCGTCGTTCCGCCCGTCGTTCCGCCCGTCGTTCCGCCCGTCGTTCCGCTGGCCGTTCCACCCGTCCCTCGTTCCACCCGTCCCTCGTCCACCCGTCCGTCCTCAGCAGGCACTCGATCGTGCCGCCCCTGTTAATAACTGCCCTTAATGTCGTTTGTCTGACTTAGTTCGCTCGCCATGCGGGCATTTCGCATTTCGTCTCCCTCGGCTGCTCGCGGTGACCTCCTTTTCGTTCCACCTGCGCGCGGCAAAGAAGAGGCCCAAGTTGCGCAAGGCCAAAGAAGGAAAACTCTTTCGCTCTCATGGCGAGGGGAGACGCCCAATGTCGCCGTTCCATTCTTCTTTCTTTAATTTCTCTCACCAGCATAAAGCACGACCCATATTTTTTGTTATCTTAAGAATGGGGACGCCCCAAACATTGAGGCGGACGATAAAAGACCCATCTGCCAAGTGGTGCGTGTTTGTCCAGAGCAATTTCTTTGCTCCAGTCTCACGCGCAGTTCTGTGCCTCGAGCTACTTACTGAGCAGACTGCTACTAAAGATATTCTTCATGAGGTGGCATACTGAAAGGCTGAGACCGACTTTTGCAAGTGTGCTCGTCTGCAGAAATTACGACTGGCCCCACTAGAGAGGAGAAGCATTTTTGCCTCCAGCTATCGCAGTTGTGGGCGTAGAGAGAGCAAGGAAAAAAAAAGAGACGTCTCAAGATTTGGTGCTGCTGTCGGCAGCATTTAAAGGTCTGGGGCGAGCGAGGCAACTTGAGCTTATCAAGCCCAGAAGAAGCAGAAAAAAGTGTCGCTCTCATTTTTGTCCCCCCTTCTCTCTGAGTGATTGTGTGCAACACACATATGCCGCTGATACAAAACCACTCTTTTGCCACGCGCGTGAGAGCGACGGACGTCGTCGACGGCGACGGCGGCAACGACGACGACGACGCTGCTTTGTGCGGAGTTCATTTATCGCTTGAGCGGAAGTCGTCGTTTCGCTTGGGGAAAATGGGCATTGTCTGTTGTGAACCACCGCCTCCTCCTTCCCCTCCTCCCTCCCTCTCTCTACCCCCATGCAGTAGGAGCAGAGTTGTGCCACCATCATGCAGCACACACACACACACGCACACACACACACACAACCAACCGATAGACAACGCTGCTGCTACTTCCACACCGGGGTCCGCTATACCTGCAGGTGCTTCCTCTCCCTCAATCTAGCTACCTAGAGAACTTCCTCCTCATTCAGTCTCCCAACAATCATCAACATTGCCGCCCACCATATCCACGGCCCAGTGCACACACCATGTGCCAGTAGAACCAACAACCACCACCGCTGCCTGAAAAACCATTCGTCCATTCTTGTGCGTGCGTGCGTGCGTGCGTGTGAGCGTGAGCGTGTGCATGATGAGAAGTTTGGCCAGGTATAATGCCACCATGGAGTAATTCGGTAGGGAGCTTACGTGGCTCCGCTGGCCACTCTGTCCGCTCACTTCAGAGAAGAGGCTGCCTTTTTTGGCCCACCTCTCCTACGTGCGCGGGTACAATGGTGGGAAGGAGCGCAAATTGAGCCGGGCATCATCGTCACCGCTCGTTCGCTCACTACTCCAATGGTCAAGCGGCCGGAAATAATTGCGCAAGAGTCGCTGCCGGCGCTCTTTATGCTGCTCTCATTTTTACGCTCAGTTGTGCCACAATAGATTTGAGCAGGTGAGTCTGTGTGTGTTATTGTTCCATTATTTATGGCTCACGTTGAGGAGGTGCAGAGTGAATGGACTCACTCCGTACTGACTTTTAAGAGGCTCCTGAAGGAGGAGAAGGAGGAGCAGCGCACGTTTTCACATGTACTACAGTAGCAGAGCAGTCAGTAGTAGGAAGTTAGGTGAATCGGCGAGCGCGTCCGGTGGTGTGTGGTGGTAGCAGCGGCCAGCGATGGTTCGAACGGGGACTCTCATGAGTATGTGGCGGACGGACAGTAGGGGGAAAACGTCAGTCGGTGGCGAAGCCAGCGAGGAAGAGCGGTTTTTGGCCAGCGCCAGTCGCTACCGCGCTACGCACGCTCCAGGCGGCTGCTGCGGCGGCCACTGCGGCGGCGGCGGCGGCGGCGGCGGCGGCGGCGGCGTGCGGACTGACTGGCAAGAGGGTCATTACCCAAACCTCGCCAGAGATTCAGCCAGGTGTGACAAGAAAGTGTGGGATATGGGATGTGTAGCTGTAAATTTCTCTTTGTACTTCTACTCCTAGTAGCGTGAGGAGGCAGAGGCAGACGGCAAAAGTGAGCCATCCGTCCATAGATTGTGCGCGTGTGTGTCTCCTCCTTGCCCGCGTGCGTGCATGTGTGGAAATAGTGCCGCTATGATATGATTACGGCCTGCATATACCTTGCTTGGACGCCTCTCGGCGGACGTTGCAGCCACGGATGAAGCAAGATGCCTCTTTAATCTTCTTCTTTACTGCGACAATAAACGCCCTACTATTTCGCCTACCTAAGCCGCCGCTCTCCCTCCTGTTCCCGTTCACTATCATGTCTTCTGCTCTATCAACCCCCTTTTTTCCCTCCTACATCGCGGCCAGCTGCCTCTCGGTGGCATCATTATGTACGGAAGTCGCTTTGTTGTTGCTGCAGAGACACAAGAGCGCTTGCTTTTGGGGCTCCACAGTACAGTTGTGCAGCCGTCATTAAGCGGGCGTCGGCGTTAGACAGCTCCAGCTTTCCCATTGAGTATGTGTGGGACGCACACCTGTGGCAAGCGTGCTGCGAGGTCCCCAAATTAACACCCCACGTCGTGACGTGTGAAGGCTTCTGAGGCGACGACGACGACGACGACGACGACGTCAGCGACTTGACGACGTCGCTGTACATGATCGACACTCGCTTGCACATCGAGTTATGCCAAAACGCTCTCGCTCACTCACACAAGTGTTTCTTTACAACCGCGGTTTTTTTTCCATCCTCCCAAGTCACTCTACGTAGAAGCCTCCGCCTTCTGCCTCCCCCCAAACACATCCGCCCCATGCACGCATGAAAAGATTGAGAAGGAGGCACCACCTGAAAAGCAAGTCAATAGAAGAAGAGAGAGCTCTGCTGCATGCCTGCTTGCTGCCTATTGCTCCATTTTAGTAGGACTAAGCAGGCGAGCGCTACGTAGGAGTCGTAGCACTGTATGTACACACCGGGCGGGTGGAAGGAATCGCTCAATCGTGACTTGTAGTAGGCTGTCTTTGTATCGCTAACGCAATTCTCTTTCTCTGTACGAAGTAGCAGTTGGTTTTATCACCCTCTTTTCTTTCTCTTATATCCACCCACCTCGTCTGCATGCCCTATTTTCACCTGCGCTAACAATGTTGCACGAGGGAAAAAAAGGCTCTTCAGCATTGCACTCTCTAACTGTTCTGCCTGCCTTTGTAGCTTGCATACACACTGTACTTACTCTGTACACGGTGCACAGTACCTAGAAACTGCCTACGTGAGTAACCTTGATATTGTTGAGTCACCCCGTAAAATGGCGAGAGAGACCTGTTTAACCTTTGGGCTGTTCTCGTCGTGTCCTCTCCATACCCTCTAACAATTCCGGTGCTCGTTTACCTACAATAAACCTCGTTTCTCTCCTTCTCTCCTAGGACTTTGGAGCGAGCAATGAGCTCGGACCGTTCCAATGTGTTCAAGAGGCCTTAATCGTAACCAGCTCCTCCTCTAACCCATCATCAGCAAAAAAAAAAACCAAAAACACACACACAACCAAACCTACTTTACTACTTTTACTAACGTCTGTCTGGAAATGACCCCAGCGCCGGTAACCTCCTCGTAAGGAAGAGAAAAGAAACCACCCACACAGAGAACAAGACACTACAGTGAGCTTTGAGAAAACTCTGTCAGTCATGATGGAGGCTTCGCAGCAGTTCCACTTGAAGTGGAACAATCACAGCTTGAACACGCTGTCCTCGTTCCAGCACCTGCTGGACACGAATACGCTGGTAGACGTAAGTCTGACCAGTTCCAATGGCAAGACCATGACTGCCCACCGCATGGTGCTGGCCGCATGTAGCGACTATTTCTACAGGCTCTTCAAAGACCTGCCCGAAAAGCATCCGGTGATAGTGTTCAAGGACGCCGGTGAGGAGATCGTGCGTGACCTGCTGCTCTTCATGTACAAGGGCGAGGTGGAGGTGCAGGAGTCACATCTGAATGACTTCCTCAAGTTCGCCGAAACCCTGCAGGTGAAAGGACTTAGCCAGAGCGACAGAGAGGACCTTTCCAGAGTGACGCAACGCGCCGCGACGACCGCGGCTGCCGAGTCCAAGATTGACTCGGTACCAATCAAAAGCTGTCCTCCAGGGCTGATCCCTCCACCTCCGCACTCTTCGGTAGTGCACTCGGCCCACGCACAGCCGCCACCCGGCGCCCTCCAGGACATGACGAAGTCGTATCTGGCAGCCGCGGGACTAGGGAAATTTCCGCCCCTCTTCCCCTTGCCGCCGCCAAGTGCAACAGCTTCAGCTGGCCCGGACACAGCCGCCGCTGCCGACTTGCTCACCCACCTGTCTTCGCCCAATCTGTACAGGGCCCTGCACAACCGCAACAAGATGACCCCACTGGGTGCACACAAGTTTCCTGACGTAAGTGACCCATCCGTCCTTAAGAGCATGCCTTTCCTCAACCTGAAAAAGATGTTCGGGGGTGACGCCATGGCCGCAGCCGCTGCAGACTTGGCCGCTCTGTACCCCCGCGACGACAACGACAACGACAGCATTGCCGAGCGCTCCCCGCCGCCTGCTCATCAAGGCTCTGGCGGCGGTCCTGGCACTCCAGGCCCAATCGACGAAAATGGTGGACTCAGTGACGGCGGCGCTAGCGGTCCGTCACCCATGGAAGCGGACTACTCGACTCCGCCGACCAGCGCAGCCAACGTGGGTGGATCCCAATCGGACACTGGCAAAAGAGACCAGGGGTCAGAACAGAGGGACTCCGATTCCTCCGGCGGCCCGCCTCACCGCCGCGGCGGCAGCAAGAGCTCGGCCGGCCGCGGCTCGCGCCTGGAGAGAATGATTGCAGCAGAGTACAAGATCATGTCTGAGTACGCAGAGCAGAACCAGGAGTTACCCGTCATGACACCTGAGCTGATGAAGTCCCGCCGAACGCACTCACTGCAGCTGGCCATAGGAGAGATTTTACACAACAGAGCTTCTGTTCAGTCTGCAGCCACCAAGTACCACATTCCCAGAGAGACCTTGCGCAGACACTACCAGCGGTACCTCAAAGCCATGGGGATCCAGAAGAGCGCGGCCGCCGCCGCGGCGGGTGGAGGAGGAGGCGCCAACTCAAACACCGTCCGATCTGCAGTTGCTACAAATAACAATGCCAAACCCTTGCCTCCCTCTGCCCAGCTGGCGCAGCAACAACAGCAGCAGCAACAGCAAGTCCCAACGTCTATGGACACCTCGTCGGCGGACGAGTCCTCCAACGGGTTCAGTAGCCTCATGGACATAGGACAGGCTTACGGAATTTGGAACAACGACTTGGACGGCTCAGACTTCAAGTCTAAGTTTAAGGATGAGGCGATGAGACGTGCGGCTGCCATGTCTGCGCTCTCTGCCGCCGCCGCCGCCGCAGCTGCGGCGAGCGGCGTGAACGTCGGTGGGGGCGGTAGCCAGGACGTAGAGAAGGAGGACAAGGACAAGGACTTGGTCATCGATGAGGATCCCGGGTCTCCAGAGCTGGACGTTGGCGAGGAGGAGGAGCTGGAGGAGGAGGAAGAAGAGGATGGGAGCAAGCGACGAGAGGGTGATCCCAGTAAGGAAACGGCGGTGGCGTCGACGACAGCCCCGACCGCTACCTCGACTAGCAGCAAATCGACAATGGAAACCGTGGCCTAAACAGAATGAAATGCGCACCCACACCGGCCTCGGACCACTGACCGACCTATATCTATTCCAAGGAGCAACCTAATCATTCCACGTAGAGAAAATTGTCTTACCAGTAGTTATAAGCAGCCTTCACACTGCAAAAGTAACTTGTGATCGAGAGAGTCCTGTAGAAAAAAGAGCAATGATAGGAACTACACAGCCTAGTTTTCCACACGTAAAGACACCTCACACTAAGTCCACCAAAGATGCCGCGCATATCATGGAGTCGTGAAGTATGTAACACTATGTATATTGTCTTTGTACTATGCCTATGTTTAAAACCAAAGTCATCGAGAGCTAAATACCAATGAAGAAGAAGACTGTGCTTAGCAAGAGCAACGGGGAAACCATGGAAAAACATCGAGGAAGCTCCTCCTATTTTGCCGGATGGAGAGCGTCATATAGTTTTGCTATATTCCCCCTGTTCAAGTCCGGAAAGATGACCTGTTTGTAAGACTTTTGAGAGCCACAAAGAACACTTTTTTGTATACAACTTTTCACGTGAACACGTCCTGTAGACAAAATGATGTGATGGCCTGCAACTGGGGAAACATCTCTATAGATTTTGTGCTCACACCTTAAGTACTACATATTATATGTCCCGTATGTTGCGCAATTTGTAGCCTTGACCAATCCTTGCCTTCCACACTCACACACACCAAGTATGTAAAAGACACCTTTGAACTATTTTTCCAAAGATTTCACCAAAGACGTCAAAATTACAAGAGTTGATAAGAGACTATAGAAAGAGAAGAAGAAGAAGAAGAAGACGGAAAAAGTAGTAGATGCAATCAAAATCCCCGTCTTCAGTTGCGAAAAAAGTGTCCCTTGATGACATATCCACTATGTGCAATGTGTAAAAGACCCCTCTTTGTTTTTCCTCACTCCCTTACACTGTTGTGTACTTAAAAATCTTGCTCGCTCTTCTGTTTTTTGCTCTTAAACGGCCGGATTTTTCTCACGCGGGAAGGGGAAGGAGGGAGAAAAGATGCGCGCCGGGCCAATCAGTGCGAGCATCGACGTCTCCTCCGACGTCTCCTCCTCCCCCAACTCTCTCTGTCTTTCTCTCTGTCGTCTCTCTCTCTCTCTCTCCCTCTCTCTCTCTCTCTCTCTCTCCCTCTCTCTCTCTCTCTCTCTCTCTTTTCTTACATATACAAAGCTTTGTGATCCTGCATCGTTTTCATGATTGCTGAATAGTACAACTATTTGTGTTATATTACGTTGATAATGCTGAACAAGTGGTGTTTTGTTTGTTATTCGGTTTAAGGTATTATTGAGGTTTGTCTCGATGATGAAGCTCTCTTTCATGTGAACATAGATTGTTGCTGCACCCAAAACTTGCCCGAGGGCGACTCCTTGCTTGCGCGGGCGCCCAGGGTTGTGAACTCCTGGTGCGCCCGTGCAGGCAAGTACGCTCGCGACAAAGAATATATATATATATATAATACCACACCGCACCCTCAGTGACTGTAAAGCATCACTGCACGCACCAAAGAAAAAAAAGTCGAATGAGAAATAAAAAGCTTCGAAAGAAAAAAAAAAGACCAACTTTTGCAGCCTTATTCCCATTGGGGCGTAGCTTATACTTGGGTGGGTAGAGGTTGGTAGGTAGGTAGGCTGGCAGGAAGGAAGGCAGGCAGGAAGGAGGAGGTCACATGCTAACAATCGTCGCTTTTGCCCTCTGTTCAGGCCGTGCTGCTTTCTTTGCCAGGTCGTTGAGATGAATGAAAGCGTCTTCTCCACCGACGAACGCCTCCTCACACACCTGCGCGAGATCGAGGAGGCCGCCGAGGACGTGTTGACGGACAAGCAGGAGATCGTGGACCTGGACCGGCGGCGCAACGAGAACCGCGAGGCGCTGAGAGCGCTGGATAAATCATGCAAAGCCCACTGGAAGGGAGAGGAAGGAAGCAAGACTTGGTTGGCCATGGGCACTAACTGTTTCCTCAAACTGCCAAGTCGACAGGCGAAGGAACTGCTCCAAAGAGGTAGGGAGGGAGGGAAAGAGAAGGGAAGCCATTGCATGAGGTTGTAGCAGTAGTTGAGGCAGTTGCAGTGCTGCCCGTTCGTGTGCGTGTGGACGTATGTGTCGTTGGCTAATACAACGATAGAGAGATTGAGTGTGTGAGAATACGTGTTTGTGTGCGCGGAGCAGCCGAACTCTGGGGCCATAAATCAAAGCACGCAGTTAGGTAAAAATGATTAAAGAACTCTCTCGGATTCGGTGAGGAGGAGGGAGTCGTCGTAGCAGAAGTAGGAGGCGGAGGCGGCGGCGGCGGCGGCGACGGCGGCGAGGAGAGAAGAACAATGATTGTCTCCTGTGCTTAGGTAGAGATCGGGGGGCCGCTTTATTCGTACGTGTGCGTGTGTGCATGCATGGCAAAGCTGTGCGGGCGGACGCGAGTCTCTCACGGTGGCGATTACGAAAAAATCTCTTTTCTCTACGCCAGTTAGGACTGTGTGAGCGTATGTAGTGGCCGCTATAGGCAGGCAGGCGACGGACGCCGCATTACTACTCGTGTGTCCGTATGTGTGCCTCATGCGTGGCTGCGGCGGCGGCTGCGGCTTAGTTTTCTTCTCATGTGTATGCATGCACCGTTGCGTCTCAATCTTTTAGCTCAAGTAGCGGCCAAAGCCCCTCAACTTGCTTGCCGAGAGAGAGAGAGAGAGAGAGAGAAGGGGCCCCTTCTTTTGTGTTAAGACATGAAAGGCGACACCTTCTCCTACTCCGACTGCAAAAGCTCTCTCGCCTTCTCCCCCTCCTCCCCTCCCTTCGGCCACTCGCCGTCGAAGTCGCTCTCAAACAAGGAACTCCTACGAAAGCAGCCGCCAAGGTGGCAGCAGCAGCGATTAACGTCTTATATAGCACTACTAAGCTATACCAGAGCTCTCTTTCTCATACTGCCCATAACTATTCTCTCTTCTCGACATACTTCTGCAACTCTCCCCCCTCTCTCGGTTGTTTCAGATCAGGTTCGGCTGGACAGCGAAATCAACGTTCTTCGCAGCAACCTCAAGGTGAAAGTCAATACCCTTCGCGAGAAGGAGGGACGGCCAGAGCTGAAGGGATTCGGTCTGCGGGCACTCGGCCGAGAAGAGATCTCCGCTGTCAGGCAGGTTATTGGGCCCGCGCCTACCTGGCGCTAGTGGAACGAACGGACGGACGGAGAAGAAAGAGGACGACGACAGAGCTTTGCAGCTACTACTACTACAACTACGACGGCGACGACGACGACGACGACTACGACGGCCACTACCCCTGCTGCCATAAACGACGATAAAGTGAGCCTTGTTACGGAACAAATGCTTAGGCAAAAAGAAGACGCGCACACACATGTACGGTACACACACGCACCAGAGAGAGAGAGAGAGAGAAGTACCAAAGCATACGTAGCGTAACGCTACAAACAACGGAAGAGTGCGCGCGTGTATGTGTGTGCCAGCGGTTCCTTCTGCACCCTTCTCTGATGATTACCTACTTTTTTGAATGGGAGAGAAGCTCTAAGCAAGCGGCGTCCACCTATGCGCATCCAGGGTAAAAAAGTTGGCGTAATCCACTCTTTTTTCCGCGGTCCGACAAATCTCGCTCGCTGCCTGCGGTGGTGCCGTTGTGCGCGGTATAAAACGCTGGCTGCGTGGGGAGGGAAGGTGACGTGGTCCGCTATATCAAGAAGAAGAACGGCAACTCACCCACTCGAGCGATCATGAGCAGAAGCAAAGACGATTGCGCTTTTATGATCTCCAAGCCAGAGGAGAAATTGCTACAACCATGAGCCAATAAACAATCGGAGATGATGTGGATCGAGATAATGCATGCTTCCTCGCTTGCAACAGCTTTATTTTTTCAACAGACAGCATCAGTATCAAACTATCATTACTTTCTCGTCGTAAGATTATTATTTTTTTTTCTTTTTCAGGCTGCTCACGAAGGCACATGAAGTAGTACAAGTAGTAGTACTCGGGGAAGAGGGGGCGGGGGGGAGGGGGGGAAGGGGGGAATTACGTTGAACGCATTGCAGCAACTTTTAGGCGACGCAAAGCGATCGAAGCCAACGTAGCGGTTCCATCATCAATAATTTCACGGCGGTCCAAGCTGCTCTGTAGTAGTGTAACAAGGGACAGTATATAGAAGGATGAATAATTGACAATTGAAGAGGAGTAGCAGTAGTACACAGAGCTTCCTCCTCTCTCTCTCGTGATGGTAAATGTCGAGCAAAGCCAAAAAGCCGTTGTCCCATTGGCTGGGCTTCGCTCGATTGTGCACCGCGGTACCCCCCTCCCTCCCTCCCTCGGTCCGTCCGCCCCTCTGACGGCTCACAGCCTTGATGTAGGATTGAGTGCCCAGTAGTCCCAACAGAGAAAGAGAGCTCGTGTCGCATGCACAGGACTTCAGGTAATCGTTGGCAGTGATAGGGCTTCTCCTCCTCCTCTCTGGACAGCCATCGGGTCTGCAACGGCGACGGCACCAGCAGCAGCAACGGCGGCATGGGGCGCAAAGAGGGGGAGTTCGCTCAACTCAGGTAGCAGGAGAGGAAGGGGGAAAAGAAGACTCTGTTGTTGGGCTTCACATTTCGGAGAGAGAGAGAGAGAGCAGCTTGGGGACGAGGTAGAGAGAGGGAGAAGGGGGGATCGAAAGCGGTGGGGAGAGAGAGATACCTGGTCACGAGAGGGAATCGGGGAGGGAAAAAAGAGTGGTCGGTACAGTTGGCGTGTTCTCGTGCAAGCTGCTTTCAAAATGGGCCGAGCTGACTTCATCGGATAGAGGGAGACAATCCAGGTGCTCCCTCTCTTCCCTTGCACGCTCGCCCCTACTCTTGATCATGTCACCGACGACGACGTCGTTCGTTATTCGTTCAATAAAGAGACAGATCGAGTCATGCTAGATGGTGATCAAGTGACAGAAACTACTAGGTAGGTGTAGTTGGAATCCCCGTCAGTCAGCCTCCCCCCTTCTTTTTTCGATCGGGTACCCGACACTGCAGCAGTGCCAGCAGGAAAGAAAAGAGCAGTAAAAACTTTTTCCACTTATTCTGCACGTAGTCAAACATGTGCTACTGATGGGGGAGCCGTGAGGAGAGTGCAATTTCGTCGGGAATGAAGGGGAGACTCATCAGCGGGATGAAAGCACAGGTGTCTCTCTTAGTCGCCTATTTCACTCGTTACATATGCGTGGGGGCAACAGCAGCAGAGAGGCTGCCAGCGGCGCAGCCGACGACGCCGTCGGCACTGCCGTCGGCACTGCCGTCGGCACTATCGTCACCACCATACTCTTTCTCACTTTGCACACTTTAATAGTGCAGACATTACTGAGTAGCTTTCTTGCTCTCCTCAACGTCTTTCGTTTTCACCGGCGTCGTCGGCGTACTGGAAGAAAAGATTCCCGAAAAGTCCTTCCTCACAGTCTGTTCGACTTTGATGCACTTTCTCTCCATCCACAACTGCCGCTGCTTGGGCCAGTCGTCCCACGGCTGGTGGCGCTGGTCCCGGACGAACTGCTGCATCTGCGCCATTGCGCCGAACGCCAGGGTGGGGCTGATGACTCCGAACTCGAACAGGTTGCAGCAATGGAGGATGAAGTTCCTGTACAGATTTCGGTCCAGGATCTCCCGGCCCTTCTCCTCGATGAAGGTGCGCAGGGCCAGACTCATTTGGCAGTCGCCGACGTACCTGCAATAGTCAAAGTTTCATTTTAGTCTTAGGTTGCTCGGATTTTCTCGCAGGAGCAGTGAGCATATATGCGAGAGGAGGGGATATAACTGCAGCGGGATCGGGTTACACAACAAAAAAGTCTCTAGAGAGAATTTGGCCACATGAATGACGACTACTTGCTCCGGCTGCCTACCTTCTACTGCACTCATGTGTACGTACGAACATAATTCATCAGAAAAAACTAGGGGGCGCAGTCAGCTACTTTTCTTACGTGTAGTGCTGGACGTGCAGGTTCCACATTTTCATGAAGTCCTTCTCTCCGCCATTGACATCGGAGAACTCATCGATCATCCTGCAGATTTTGGTCATTAGCCAAGGTGGATCCACTTGATCCTCGGTCGACGGCTTCAGGATGGCGTGTGGAGGCATTGGCAGGCACGTAGTCGAATAGTGATACAGCCTGAAATCATAACGCTAGTGAACAAGCGAGCCAAGAAGGAAGAGAGGTTCATGTATCATTTCCACCTATTGTGCCCGGTGACGAAAGGTCTCTGGCCGTCGTAGGGCCCGGCCAAGTCATTGTCGCCGTCCACCTCGAGGAACTCGGACAGCGAGTGAGCGGTCCGCTTGGGCTTGCATACTATAATGTTGGTAATGCTCGTCCTCTGAACGGGACCATAGCGGGAGAAGGCGAACCCGGGGGGCTGCGATATGAGGTCCTGCGGGTTTCCCACGTACGTGGAGTCATACAGCTCGCTGACGCTCACGTCGATGCGAGCGCCTTCCTCGATGGGCTGAAAGCAGGTAGTAGAAACACACTTTAGATGGAAAAGGGCATCGGAAAAGGGGAGAAAGCTATGCGTGCCCCACGTCGTTCTATTTATCTCTCATCCTTTCTCTCTCTGTCTTCTTTTTTCTGTTCCGCTCTGAGCGGGCGCCATGAAATATTAAATGGCGTATTTGAAATTGTGTGCCTGGTGCACGATGTTCGACGGGGAGGAGGAGAGAGCAAACTATCTGGCGATGAGCGGACAGACAGGCTTGTTGGGGGAGGGGGAGAGAAAGGAGAGGAAGAAGTTGCTGCGGATAACATTTAAGGTTTGACATGCCATCCTTTTCTTTCGACAACTTCAATAGAGAAGGGTACTGCCAAAGAGAGAGGGAGATTGGTTTTCCTCACATTCACGTCATAAGGCCAACGTCCGACAGCAACAAATTTGTAGGCTTCGACGCGTCGTTAGCCTTTACGTCACATAAAGCGGATTGGTGGATGACATGCGCGGCACGTTGCTGCTGGGAGGATCTTAATGATACGAATAATATTATAAGAGAGTGATGACAATCATGTTTCAGCAACAGGAAGCCTTGAACTTACCACGTAGGTGAAGAGAAACCTAGGGTGGGAGAGCTTGAGGTGCTTGAGCAGCGCGTACAGTTCCATGCAGTTGAGGTAACACCACGGGCAATGCAGGTCCTCCCTCGCCTCCGTCTGTTGCCGGGTGTTGTTGTTGTACAAGAACTGGTAAACTATGCGCAACGGCTTCTCCAACTTGCGAGAAGGTTGCTGCTGGTGATGACTATTGGGGATCTGGGGCCGAGTGCCGCAGTTATTGGCAGTCATGCGCGGCCTGATTGACCTGGATCCGTCGCCGCTGCCTGAACCAACGGCGTTTTCCCTAGGCATGAGCGGACGCGGCCTCTCCACCATGGTGGACGCAGATTCGCCGTTCCAGGATAGGCGGAACTTGAGCGTGGGGCAGCAGTCGAACACGTCAAATTGGTCCGCAATGGCCTGAGGAAGAAATATCCAGAGTCAGGAATCCAGGAGTATGGACAGATAAGTTCTCACTTTGTCAATCTTGTCGAGAGAGATATTCTCCCAAGAAGTATTGTTTTTCTTGGGCGAAATCTTCTCGGCGGAGCCTCCGCCGCCAATCGCTGACGTCTCCGACAACACCAACTCGTACTCCGCGTCAGTGAGGAGGCACCTGCCGTGCTTGTCGTAAACCACCATCTCCGCAGTCAACATTTTCCCATCATCCATAGAGCCACGAAGAAATTTACGACGCTTGGCAGAAGGTTCCAGGTTCTCTTCGCCTTTCCGTGCACTTCCGGAGTTCGAAATCTATGAAGAAGATTAACATGGTCTGAAATGGTTACAACGCAGACTCCGTTGACGGCTACGCACCTGCGTGAACGGCGACTGATGTACGCGCACCACCAAAGAGTAGGACTTGGCATGATGTCCACCTCCGCCGTTCTGACTGAAGGATTCAGACGGCACGGAGATGGCTGGAGCCTTGCTAGGAGGCTGATCTTCTGAGGGGTTAACAGGAACCTCGCTGGTCCCCAACGAGGTCTGCGCCGCCGGACTGGCGGAGTCTTTGCGCTTCTTGTGGGCCAACTTCACCAGCAGCACCTCGACGCCCACGCGCTCCGAAGGCCTTTCTCCTACAAGACGAGAAGTTGGACTTAATGAATGCGTCCTCGTCACTGCCACTGCCATTTACTCACGTCTTTTGTCGTAAAAGCCCAAGAAAGTGACCGTCAGGTATCCATGCGGCATCTGGGATCGCGCGCGTTCCTCGGCCTCGCGTCTTTCCAGCAGCGAGTCCACTTTGAAATTGGCGCGCTTGGTGGCTGCGGACGAGGACGAGGGCCGCGAAAGACGCGCCCGCATGAACGTCAAGGTGCGATAGAGGAAAATTGGCTAGAGAAAAGAGATATAAAAGTAGAACCCGAGTACCTACAGGACTTTGCTCCAGATTCAGTCGACCAAACTGAATTCCCGACGTAAGCTTTTCCACAACACCCTACGATCGCTGACATCAGGTCGTAAGGATGTCGTCACCTTATCTCTATTGCCGTTCTTCAGCACAGCATTTGAAAAAACGTCTTCCGGGGCACCTCGACTGGTAGCAACATAAACACAGCGAAGTCGCAAAACTTTGCAAAAACGTTGATGAGTGTTCCATCAACATTATCACTCGATTCCCACTTTAAGTTCTATTGGCTTCTATCATCGTTTCAAGGGGATGTTTGATAAGCTCACGAGGCACATCATGCTTAACCTATTAAAAAAAAAAGGCTGCAGTGCCATTCAAGCAGAAAAAATCAAAAAAATAATTGTACGAGGAGAGCATTTTGAACGTGTAAGAAGTGTCCGCCAATTTCTACAAGGAGGGTGTGGGCTCGGAAGCTGCCCATTGTGGCCGCTCTGTCCCTCTCCATGCAGATGTGCTGAAAGCTTCTATTGATCATTGACTCCAATGGTGCAAATGTCTTGATCAAATCATTGTTCTAAGTCCCTTCCAAACTGATGATCAAAAACTACATTACTTATAAGATGGCCCGATAGCAAATGAGCGCTCGAGACTCATATGGGCCTATACGAACCGGAATCAGGCACTCACCGATACAAGGTTCCTTGTCCGGAGGTAGCGATAAATCTGGGTGGGCTCTGTAACAAAGGAAAAAAAAGGTCTTTAGCCCCTCGTCCCGCTCTAGAGAACCGGCCAGCTCACTCTCGAAGGCCTGCAGGAAGAGCTCGTGGTTGTCCTGAAGCTGCTTCAGGCGGTCTTCGTTCTTCATGGTGGCGGCGAGGGGAAGTAGACCGTTCTGGACCGGAGGGAGGGCCGGAGCTCCGACCGAGTTCCCGGCGAAGTTTCTTGCTGCGCTCGACCTGCCGTTCGCCGTTCAATCGGTGCCTGTTTTTGTGTTGGTTTTGGACTGGAAGACGCTGAACGGGTTGCCAGACGACTCGGACGTGAGGATGCCAACTGTGAGGACCAAACTTTGACGTTGACGGCAGCGCAAAGAAGCCACTCGAGGGCGATCGGAGAAAAGACCTTCACTCCGCTAGAGCCCCAGAGACAGTTTTCGAGGTCTCGAAGTCACAAGGACGCGCCCTATTGGCATTGATTTGGCAACGCCGGCGGCATCCGTGGCAACTCCGAAAAAAGCGGGCAGGCGGAGGGGCGGGAATTTGCTGGAGGTGAACGGTAAGTAAACTGCTGCACTGTCCGTCTTGCGCACTCAGTAGGAATGGCGCGGGCCTCAATGATGCGGGCTCGAGCTGGCCCGTGGACTGAAAATGGGCCCGCACGGCATTCACAAAAAGATCATTTTAAAAGGTGCATCATCAAATGGAAACCAAAAAAAATAAAGTGCATATTCTACTTTGCAGATCTTTCAATATATTCTAGAGACACTTTACCCGCGGTAAAAACGCTCGTTCATTCGGAACAGAGGTAGTGTAGTTGGGGCATTCTCAGGAGATGACTGTACCATGAGAGGGAGGCTCTCTTGGCCTTGATGAACCCAACAAGTTGAATGATTGCTGGCATGGGACCAGAGTTTGAACTAAGCAACTTAGATTACACGAGTTTCAAATTTTGGTTGTAGAGAGCATTCTCAGTAAATACTTTATTTTGCAAGTAATACTCAAAGAACTTGAAAAGTGGCCGATTCTTCTGAATATTCCCCAAAAGTGTATTTAATGCGGTTACTTTGAATACGGCTACACATTCATTGACAACTCTACATGAGACTCCAGGAGGAAATATATGCACTTGGATATCAGACATAGTGGACATTGCAGGTAGATTTTTCGCTTGTTGTCTGGGTGAAAGCTACCCAAAAAACCTGAGGAAGTCTTGGATGATCGCTGATCCTCCAGTGGGCGAGAAGGGAGCTGCTGCTGTTGGTAAGACTCCTTCATTTGCCTGTTTAGAAGAGTAATCGCATTCTTTTTTTTTCCTCTGATCGAGAGGCACTCAAAGGGAAATTGTACTTATCATATGTTGATACATGTCATCAATAAGCAGCAAAATTACCATCACTAAATGTCTTCTCAGATTCCTTCATAACATAATACGCAAGTTAATGATCCACCCTCTACACTTGCCCTTGATAGACAAAAAAACGTACCTCGTACCTGTTGTTAAAGCGTGGATCTGCAGTGAGTCAACATCCCCACTGCCTCGACTTGACCCAACCTTAGGTTGAGGATGCCTGAGCAGATCTGCTTCTTGACTGAACCGTCTTGTAATTGGGACATCTACTTGCGCAGTGTGACAACAGAACTTTTGTCATGGGCGTTATCTAAGTTCCAGTTGCGAAATGTTCACCACACAACTCGTTTGTGGCTTCTAAGCATGGACGTAGGACTTCTGTAGAATCTCAAAACGTCAAGTTTAAGAGACTCAACAGAAACCATTTCATTATGAGCCATGAAAAGCATCATCGCGTCCTCTATCTCAAGGGCACTCGTTGCCTGCTCTTCATCACTTACTGGCAGTCTCGCTAAATCCTCCTCCCTGTCCCTACCCTCGACAGGCTCCACACCTCCTCCAGTGGTGTCTTCGTGAGCCTCCTCATATGGATCCATGGTTGAATCAATGAAAAGATAAGACTTATCACCGAACAAAAACATCCTCTCCAGGAGAAAATAACTTAAAAACAGTCCAACCTTGAACTCGTGTTTGATGAAGACTTTGCCCAACTAGGCAATACTTAGTACACGTTTGTGGGTCCCAAGTTAGGTCGCTGCCACGGAAAGGGAAGAAAAGTCAATTGGGAGTTTGTTCTGGCTACGTACTTAGGCTGACTCCAGTCTGTGACCACTGACAATGTCACCTCCAGTAAAAGCATGTAGACAATCCATACAAACGACAGCAAGTCTCTCCTTCGAGGACGAGGTGTGACCAGCATGATCGCAAGCGTTGTCCTTAGCCGTGGCCATTAGGCCAGGTACGGGCACACTCGACACTATGGCCACCTCACAAACTCCGAGGGGGGAATTATCAACCAGCGGGTTGGAGAATCAGACTGCAGGTTGTTCAAGCCGACCAAAATACTCTCGCTTGACCCTCCGGGCCGGTTGGCCCGGGCCAGCCCCGTTGCCATCTTCAGCATTCGGCATCGCCTTGCATGTGTTGTTCATTTTGACCGGAGAATTCAACCCGACGCCCTTGATGACGTCGGGGTGATTGGATAAGGCATACGTCAAGACTAACAGCAACAGCGACAACAACGAAGACACAGGGTCACCGAGGCCTGGGCGTGAATAGGCCCGAAAAAGGCAGCAGTGCTATCACGTGATACGATGTGGTCGACCAGGTCAATCAGGCTGCTACGAAGTCCGTGGCTCTTCTTAAACTTTATTGTAAGGCAACGGTGGAAGATAAACGTGGTTGAACTTCTCTAGAGCCTGCAGTGTTTTCTGGTAGCACTGTGGCCAGCTGCTAAGCGTCCTCCCCATCAGAACCTTCCGCGTACTCCTGCAGACGGGTCTACACCGGGTCAACTCGGAGCGGTCACAGGTACCGACCTCGGCACCGGATTCAGTGTGGCTCTAACAAACCGTCGTTGTCATTGCAGCATCAAAATCCAAGTGCACGCGCTGGTCGTGCATGATGGCAGCTTGAAGCTTCTGCATGGACCGTAGATCGTCTTGGTTGCCTTGTGATATTCATACTTCCGCTTTAACTCCGTTTCCGTAACAAAAGATAGCTTCTCATGAGGAGACTTGGTAGTCTTTCGATGATAACTCCCAAACTGTTGTGCTGAATGCCTGGAACACATCTAAGTTCCTGGCTCCACTTTGATAATATCGTACGACTTGGACGCGTCAGGAACTTCTGTGAACTTGGCAACTTGTAGGCTTTGTTAGAAATGGCGTTGAGAACATACAGTGGGGTGATATCTTCCAAAAAACTTGGCATTTCAGAATGCGGCGAACTTAAGCAGGTGAGTACATTTCTAGTACGGCTTCACCAACCAGCTTTTTGTCGACGCGCTATATCCTCAGATTCTGGTTCTCCGTGCTTATTTCCTGCCTCTGCTTTGTCACCAACTTCAGCTTGCACACGAAGGCTCTGTTTGCTGCTTCCAGTTGCATCAGGCCTTTCGTAATGAAGCACCTAACAGCCATGTCGGCGACATTAGGTTTGGCTTGACAGCCGGCACAATGGAGCGCAGAGGCAGAGACTTCTAGTAGCTCAGTAACTCATGTGTAGGAATTACCATCAGGCTGAAGCTGTCGACAATATTCAAGTCAGCATTGTCCAAGGTGTTGTGCTGCTTCCAGGTCCAGTTGAAAGTCAGCATGAAAGGAGACGTCCTCTGGAGCGGTTTTTTTCTATTTCTGGATCATGGATACGAGCAAACAATCTCCCCTTTTGGTTGGATGAGAATCAAATCGCTCTGGGCTTGACTCGCCAAAAGGACGCCATGATGGCGCCATTGCTACTTCTCTAGAGCCTGCAGCGTTCGCATGTAGCAGTCCAATCGTGGCCAGCTGCTCATATGCGTCCTCCCCCTCGGAACCATTCACGCACTCGTTCAGACAAGTCGGCAACTCCAGCAGCTCTTCAACTGGGATCAACCTCCCGGGCACGAAGTCGCGCTTCGGTCAGTTCTTCGATCTGTGTGTTCCGGACCTCCTGACCCGGCTTGAGGACGTTCACTGGGCAGCTGCTCCTGCTTCCCGGAGTGCTGGTAATTTTTACTCTATCAACTTTCGTTTCGGTTTCAACAAGGCTTCCGTCCTCTCGCACGTCCACGCGCATGACGAGGCCGTCGCATTCGGTGCTGTTGTTGTCCACCCCACGACAGAAGTTGCCCATCAGTTCTAGGACCGTCATTGCTGAATAAGCTGAGTGACATGGGAACCAGACGAAAACAAAAGTTCGGGGTTGCCACACTGCCTTAAAATCTTGTGTCTCTCGTCATTGTCTTGCTCTACCTTAGTAAAGAAAACGACAACATCGAGGGGTTGCGTGGCAACCCCCGGCATAAGTCAGTACCCAGGTTGCCTGTGGAAAAATGTTGTGAAAACAAGGCAAAAGTTGATACCAGCCAAGCTTGCAAATTATCAATATTCAAGGCATTTTTGAGCGTCAGATGAAGGATAAATGGGTTGTGGTACTTTGAGAACTCTTTTGTCAAGATCTTAGTCCATACATTTTTTCATTTAGGCACAGGGACGTTTGCCAGAAGCTAAAATCCATGTATGATCCAGGTCACAACCCTTGAGGGCCGGCAGGGGAGGCTGAGGGCATTTTCGGCAGGCTGGATTGGCGTTCTTTGTGTCCGCTAGATGTCGCTTTACATCAACGATGCTGAATTTTGTGTGCAGTACACGAATCATCTGTGGCCACACTGCATCTGTTATTTTCATTTTGGTCAGAGGATTGGACCCGACGCCTTCGTTGGTGACGTCGGGGTGATTGGATATCATTGATGGTGATTGGTGATCGACGACAACACTGACAGCAACGACACTGGGGGCAGCGACGCCTGGGCGTGTGTCGTCAAATCCAACCGGGTCCAACCGGGTTCAATCGGGCTGATGAAACATCTCGAACTTTCTTCTGAGGCAAGGGCACGTAGACATGGCGGGTAAGAGCTACTCTAAGTCGGCCGCGGCAGAGCAGTAAAACAAGGGCCAGATCTGGCGAGGGACTACATGACAATGACTTTATTGACGCAACGGTCTCAATGTTTCACTTCTATCTTGACTTTCTTTACGTTCTTAAGGGCCTTTTGCTTCTTGGGTGCCTCGATCCTAAGCATGCCCTCCTGCGAGAGCGTCGACTGCAGCTGGTCCAAGAGGCACTCGGTCGGAATCTGCTCGTAACAGACAGGAATCAAATGTTGTGTACTCCCTTCTTGGCCGTGAGCCATACCTGATATTGCCTGTTGAACTTTCTGGAAACGGAATTTCCGTTCTTACTTTCCTCATGTTTTGCCGAGACCGTCAACCTGCCCAAGGGGTCCAGCTCGACGCCCAACTCCCCTGGGTTAAAACCGTCGACGTCGATCTCGACCTGTACAAGTATAACGACAGAAACGTTCAGAGCGTGCTCCGCACCGGTGCGCGCGTAGACCTGGATGCTCACCTGAAACTTTTTGTCCGTGTCCTCCACCCTGTCTTGTCCACAGGTGTAGTTGTTGAAGATACGGAGGCTTTCCAACTCCTGGATCCCTGAATCTGCCGCTTCCCGGTGCTTCATCAGGCTCTTATTGGAAGCCTCTCCTCTTGTCGGTGGCCGCGGCGGCTGAGACTGGATGGGGGGTGCGACGTTGGCCGCAGCGACTTCTTTAGGTGCCGTGATTCTGAGAATGCCCTCCTTTGTGAATCTGGATTGAACCTAAGCGAACAGTTTGACTTTTCACTGACAGCTGTGGTTGTACAGCGTAAGAGCAGTTATGGAGCATTACTCCTTACCTGGTCTAGCAGACATGGTTCTGGGAGGATGTAGGAGCGCTTAAACTCCTTCTTGTTATGTTTACTAGCAGAAACTTCAAGTCTGCGCTCTGCTTCGCGGAGCTCGATCTTTAAATCATCGGGGTCGAATCCGTCTGCGCTAATCTAAGGAAAAAGTAGGATTATCCGATGTACATAGTAAAGTAAATGCCACTTGCGCTGTTGTGTCTATGCAGTCGACGAATATGATCTACACTGTCTTACCTGTATTTCATAGCTGTCCTTGTCGTTGGTGACAGTCTCGAAGCCATTGATCTTGCCGCCCTCTGGACGAGGACTGGGATCCAAAGTACGGACTCCAGTCCCGAGGACCGGGGCCGAAATCTTCCTAGAGTCGTGAAATAGCGGATGCACGAATGGGAAGTTCGGTCTCCTGAAATAGTACTCTTAATCTTGACCAAGTTACTGATGTATCCACTGCTTAGATCTTACATCTAACTCATTCTTAACTTCGAGAGCTATCTTGCTCATTTTGTGTGCGGACTCTGGCACATGTTACTTTTGGCACATAGTCTTATGCAAACTTCCTGCCAGAAGAAGCTTTCTTATGGCAAGTCTACGACACTGAACTTCAAACTGCGATTGAAAACACCAGACCTCATGCCGAAGAAGAAGTCGTCGTCGCTGAAGGGCACCGGCGAGAACATGTCCATGTTGTTTATTTCTTCTGGACTACCTTGTTTCGTTGCGTGTTCTTGATGACTGACTAGACATTGCCAGCCTTGAACTCTTTTTATGGGTGAAACTTGTGTTGCAGACGAGCCAACCCGAGAAAGTCCTAGAAGAGATTGAGTTGTTCTATGCTAAGGTCGATGCTTTCTTTCTTTGTACGGTGCTGTACATACGCCCTGAATTCTTTGAACTTGTGAGCGACAGTCTTATTTGTGAGCATGACGACACAATGTTGAACTCTGGTGTGGATTAGTCCAAGGAGATCATAAACCTCATTCAGTGCATGACAATGTGCGAGTCGCCACTCGCTAAAAACTTGATGGGGGGGTTGAACTGTACGAAGCGTCAACAAACCTGCACGTGTAGTCCATGACGTCACATGGAAAGCGATGCCAAAGGTGACATCACTTTCTAAGTATGTCTTCGTGAGCTCGCAGCGCCCTCGTGATCATAACAGTAACAATGCAGCTATTTTAGAATGCTTACTATCGATGCGTCCTTTTCAGGTGAAGGTGAGCTGCTCATATCTCTGGAGGTGTTGGTTGCCGCGTCCCTGCTGGCACACATCCTCTGCCACAGCCTCATCCCCAATTTCCGCGATGGCTTCATCAAAGCCGGCCTGTTCGGAATTGACCTAAACAAGCGTCGTCGAGGAAACGATGGGGATAAAGTTCCAGAGGCCACGGGTGTTCTGGTGGGCTGCGTATTTCTCATGGCGGCCTTTTTGCTCATCCCATTTACTGTGTGGCCCTATTACTTCGCCGAGACCAACTACGACCGCCAGCGCTCCTTCCCGCATGCAGAGTTCGTGCACCTCATCTCTGCGCTTCTCTCCATCTCCTGCATGCTGCTACTGGGATTTGCCGACGACGTCTTGGATTTGCGCTGGAGGCACAAGCTACTGCTTCCCGCCCTTGCCTCACTACCTCTTCTCATGGTGTACTACGTAACGTTGGATCGGACGGACGTGGTCTTGCCACTGATGCTCAGGCCTTTCTTCGGGACGAACGTGGACCTGGGTGCTCTTTATTACGTCTACATGGGAATGCTGGCTGTGTTCTGTACCAATGCAGTCAACATCTATGCCGGTATCAACGGCCTGGAGGTGGGTCAATCAATCATCATAGCTCTCTCTATCGCCATCTTCAACCTGAAAGAGATGAACGGACTACTCGGACACCACCACCGCTTCTCGTTGTTTTTCCTACTGCCCTACCTGGGCACCTCGCTGGCATTGCTCAGACACAACTGGTATCCTGCTAAGGTGTTCCCTGGAGACACCTTCTGCTACTTTAGCGGGATGACTCTGGCAGTCGTGGCTATTCTGGGACACTTCAGCAAGACACTGATGCTCTTTTTCGTCCCTCAGATAGTCAACTTTCTCTACTCATTGCCACAACTATTTCACCTGGTGCCATGTCCTCGGCATAGGTTACCGAAATACGACCAAGAGGCCGACGTGGTAGGCGTGAGCACCGCCACTTTCAAAGAGAGCGACCTCCATCCACTAGGAAGACTCTCCCTCGTCATCTTCAGCACATTTGGATTGGTCCAATGGAAGAAGTTTGAGAAGGACGGCGAGCCCTACATGGAGTGCAATAACCTAACCTTGATCAACTTCGTGTTGTTAAGAGTGATGGGACCTACACCTGAGGAAAACTTGACCGTGGTGTTATTGGTACTGCAAGCAGCTTTCAGTGTAATTGCCTTTGTGATACGCTATCCTATGGCGCTTTATCTCTATGGGGAGATCATTGCTTGAGGTCCAGTCGGCGTCTTCAGGCTACTTTGCCCTGTTCTCTCTTTGTGTGATTGTTAAGTTGTCTGACGAGTCTTGTTACGATAATACATGCACCACATTCACTTGCACACAAGCACGGACTGCTAGGAAAAGGATTTTAGGATTACAGGTGCTACCCCATACCATCAGTCCCACATGAGGTTCTGCATAGCCCATCGAATGACACGAGATCTTTTCGATTCCTCAGCCAAGCCCACTCCCGGCAAAGAACAAGTGGAGGGCCTTCCTGTGCCAGATCCCCACCATGGTGTCAGGGGTGCCAGCTGGCATGAGCCGTGCCGACCGTAAAACTTGTGCTCCATATTCGGGATAGCTTTTTGTGCTGCAGTGTGACTCATTGTGCATCCAGTCGTAGTACTACCTGCAGTACACATGTACGTGGATCTGTAGACTACCGTCTCGCACGCCCAGCGGAAGTTTTTTCTGGAATCGCCGAATCTACCGATAGCTGCTTTTCCTAAGGCGTGGTCATCTGCTGCGGAAACCTCGACATCTGCCACTGCCGCAGGTTCAACGCCAAAGGGCACGACCGTTGCTAACGCCCTACTCCTGATGGTGCTGCGGCGGGAAGATACGCATTATGAAAAGGGGATACTTTATTGTTGGCATATTAAATACATTACATTTTTCCACAACGTTCTGCTAATTGTACTGAGCATGATGGTCTTGCTCATCGAGGGATATTTTTCTGGTGAGATCACAGTCAAACAAAGCTTAATATAAAATACGACATTAATTTTGATGCTTCCTTCTCCCTTTTCCACATTAGAAGCACTTCCTGTGCACGATGGAGGGGCCAGATTCATCGTACTCCTGCTTAGAAATCCACATCTGCTGGAAGGTCGAGAGAGAAGCCAAGATGCTGCCTCCAATCCAGACGGAGTACTTTCTCTCAGGAGGAGCAATGATCTTGATCTTCATGGTCGACGGGGCCAGGGCAGTGATCTCCTTCTGCATGCGGTCAGCAATACCTGGGTACATGGTGGTGCCTCCAGACAGGACAGTGTTGGCATACAGGTCCTTACGAATGTCCACGTCACACTTCATGATGGAATTGTAGGTGGTCTCATGGATGCCGCAGGATTCCATGCCAAGGAATGACGGCTGGAAGAGGGCCTCAGGGCAGCGGAAGCGCTCATTGCCAATGGTGATGACCTGACCATCGGGCAGCTCATAGGACTTCTCCAGAGAGGAGGATGAAGCAGCAGTGGCCATCTCCTGCTCAAAGTCCAGAGCAACATAGCAAAGCTTTTCCTTGATGTCGCGGACAATCTCCCTCTCAGCAGTAGTAGTGAAGGAGTATCCCCTCTCTGTCAGGATCTTCATCAGGTAATCGGTCAGATCCCTGCCAGCCAGGTCCAGACGGAGGATTGCATGAGGAAGGGCATAGCCTTCATAGATGGGGACAGTGTGGGACACACCATCGCCAGAATCCAAGACAATACCAGTTGTGCGACCAGAAGCATAGAGGGACAGCACAGCTTGGATGGCAACGTACATGGCTGGAGTGTTGAAGGTCTCAAACATGATTTGGGTCATCTTCTCCCTGTTGGCCTTGGGGTTGAGAGGTGCCTCAGTCAGTAGAACTGGGTGCTCCTCAGGGGCCACACGAAGCTCATTGTAGAAGGTATGGTGCCAGATCTTCTCCATGTCATCCCAGTTGGTGACAATACCATGCTCAATGGGATACTTCAGGGTAAGAATACCCCTCTTGCTTTGTGCCTCGTCGCCCACATAGGAGTCCTTCTGGCCCATTCCCACCATGACACCCTGGTGCCTGGGACGGCCCACAATGGAGGGGAAGACAGCGCGGGGGGCGTCGTCTCCGGCGAACCCAGCCTTGCACATACCGGAGCCATTGTCCACGACCAGAGCAGCGACCTCGTCGTCACACATCTTGGTAGAGTTGCGGTGGGAGATGTAACTGTTGAAGGAAAAGATGCAGTCTAGACAAAACGATCAAGAATGACAACGCCCAGTTGTGGCGAAAGGAGCTCGGCTTACGTGAAGAACGGTGAAGTTACCGAAGAAGTTCCTCGTCTGAGCGATGTCGGACAGGGAGTGACCGGGTGGGAGAGCGTGAACTCGGGGGTCGGTTGGTCGGGCGGGGCCGCGAGTACAGGAGCAGGAAGCGGGCAGGAGGAGCACGCAGACGCTTCACTCGAGCGAGAGCCGGCAGAGCCCGAAGGAGGAGGATGGGACTGCCTGCCAACCGACGAACGGACCCATGCTTGGCTCCAAGGGGGGGAGGGGGTTCAGGGGACCGGAAGTCTTCACATACAAAACGAAGAGGAGTTGTTACGATGTTAGAACTCTGTTATCATGTTAGAATAGAATCATATATTCCTCGACAAATTTCTATTAACTCCCTAGCGCCTGTACTAAGTGTATTACGTTATTTTAAGACACGCGTTCCCCCCTCGCTACCCCTCGACGAGTCGCCCTCCTTCTTTCGGTATTGTTTCATCTTCCTCCCGCTCACCGGCTGGAGCCTGACTCACGAACCGGCTCCGGCAGGAGAGAGTAGGAACCATTTCTCTCGCCGCTCATTGGCTTGGGGTTCGAGGCAGAGTCCTCGGCGGCCGGGGCAGCCGCGGCGGCCGCCGCGGTGTCGACCAATGCGGCGAGGGGATTCCAGACATGACCATATATGGGCATAGAGAAGGCGAAGCACTAGGGATGGGTCGAGCGCAGCGAGTCACAACGCAGCACTTTTGCCTTGACTGGACGTGACTGAGCGCTGTGGTCGCCTTCTCCATCGGGATCGGCTTCGCCCTCGGATGATTCTTCATCTCATCGACTTTGCTTACCTTGAGCTTGGGCATAACAATGCTATTATAGCTCAGTAAGGTAACTTTTTACTAGATTCCGCCGGGTAGACGGATGTCAATGTAGAGCTTTTGCCTTTGCCTTCAGTAAGTGTCGCATTTCGCTACCTGCACTTCAAGAGGCCAAGAATCGGTGTGCTACAGTTTGAATTGAGCTCAAGTCTAAAGTGAATAGAAGAAAAAACTTTGCTTGCAGTAAAGAAAAGTGAAGCAAAGTGTTTACTGTAAGGCAACAACGAAAAGAAAAGCAAGGGAGCTTTGAGGAAAAAGTGAATCACAGTAAATAACTAGAATAAAAAAGTGTAGAAAAGAAAAGTTAAAGAAGAGTATGAAAAAGTAAGAAGTCCAACTTGATCGCATCTGGGAGCTGCATTCGCTGCCCACTTCTAGTTCCCGCTCTTCCTGCGGGTGAGACCGTTGCCGCTGACGTCCGTTAGGGAAGGATGAAGTAACCGGCGTTCACCGCGCGGGACGCCGGTGGCCACAAGAAATGAGTCACCATTCGAACGAGGACAAGGATTCAGGCGTCGTTGTCGGCCGAGGGGACGCGGCCGGCGACGCCGTGCAGGCGGGGGACGGGTGTCCAAGGCAAGGACGACCGCACATTTCTCGTAGTCGTCGCCTACTCCAACTGCGCTCGCTATTTGTGTCACGGCCGAGGCGACGACGCGATTGTACTCAATCTTGCAGACTTCATAGGGAAGTCTGCATCCGACTGCTGCAGCCGTGTACGCGTTTTGTGTGCGTTTGCACACCTGTGCAATCTGAGATGATTCTCTCGTCCAAGACAGATGTAGCAAATTAGAATTATAGGACTATGCTGAGATATTGCTACTGGTGAGGAGCAAGATGATGTCGTCGACTCTTTCGTCCGTCAAAGTCGTGATGCTCAACTTTCTCCTAATTACTCTAAATGCTCAATTACATAGCTGTCAAATGATCCCTAAGTGTACGAAAGGATTCGGCGTTCGTGTGCGTGCAATCACAATCCATGTGGATCGACAGGATCGTCGACGGGATGTCACTTTGTGTACAAAGGACATTAGGTCAGAGTGATAGATCATGATTATTACAGAGAAGTCGGCGAAAGCTGGATTCCCCAGGTACAACTCGCAGTCCAGCACATTCAGACCATCTCAGTCTCTCTCACCACTAAAACTGCCAAGTTGTGCAGCAGCGACAGCATTTACGCTCTCTCTAGATGGTTCGAAGCTGATGCCTACAGCAAAGTCGACGGGAAAGAAAGCACTCATGTCTAGGCTGGCACGCATACCTGTCCGACGAATGTACTTCAGGTTAACCCTAACCTGTGACTACTTCATTAGGAGATGAGTGGCCGGCCGCCAAAGTGGCGTCGCGTGCACGGGTTGCAGGCGCCTCTGCACCCGCAGCAGTTGGCGGCCTGGGTGTTGCTCGTCCTCTTTACACTGTTGACCTTCCTGTTGGCAATCCCAGCCTTGCCAGATGCGTTGCACCCGGCTCTCTACTCCGCCAACGCCTTCATTTATGTCATCCACTTCGTGTGCCACGTCACGGCCATGCTGGTCGACCCGGCAGACCCAAACCTGCGCCAGAAGAGCAACAAGAGGACGGTGGTGCCCGAGTTTGATCGCTCTTGCCACGCGCATGTGATCGAGAATGGCCGTTGCCATCTGTGTGAGATCCCCATCAGCGGCCAGCGCACCAAGCACTGCTCCGCGTGCAACAAGTGCGTGGCTGGGTTCGACCACCACTGCAAGTGGCTTAATCAGTGCATCGGCAAAAGAAACTACGCTTGGTAAGTGGAAGCGAACACTAATGTAAATATCTATTGACAACCAGTCATGTCCTCCCCAGGTTCTTCGGCAGCGTCACTAGTGCCATCGTCATGGCGCTCTTCTACCTGGTCAAGGCGGTGGCCATCATCGTCCTCTTTTCCACAAGTAGAGATGTGCTTCAGCCTTGGGCAGGCTACACGGAGAAAAAAGAGGACAGCAGTAACGACAATTCGGTCGACAACAGCAAGAATGAGACCGCGTCAATATCCTTCGAGATTGCCTCACTGCCCATAGCCAATTCGGCCTACCTCAGCATCTTAGGCGTGTCCATCTTCTTAGCGACGATGTCGCTGCTCTTGTTATTGCACCTGTGCATCTTCCACTTGTTCATCAACTACGTGGGCATCACGACCTACGAGTACGTCCGAGCCCAGAGACTTGAACAAGAGAAGAGAGCCAGGAAACAGCAGGAGGAGCAATCTCGCCAGATGATGCGCCATAAGGTGGACGAAGAAGTGATAACTGCGGAGCAATGGCAAGAAACGAGCAATGAAAAGTGTCTCGGGTCTTACTGCCTCAGAGGAAGAGTCAGACCGAGGGAAAAGCACTACGTCAAGTCCGAGAACGCGCACATGAGGAAGAAGAAGCCCGATGCCGAGACCAAGGTGTACTCGATTTCGCACAACTCTGGAGCGGAGCAGCAACAAAAAGTGATCTTGTCCTCGTCCACGGACGAAGATTCTCCGAAAACTGAGAGCACCGACTCTCATGTGTCTCCAGACGAACTCAAAGGTGGAATCTCTCAGAATCCTCGTCTCTCTAACCTAGCAGTGCTGCCCAGTATTAAGAAGAGGTCGCCCAAAGACCTGAACGAGTCGGTCAAGAAGAAGAACAACAACGTGGTGGACCAAGCTCAAGATGACATCCAAAGAGTTGGCACAGCTAGACCCGACGTAGCTGCAAGCTTGCATTTATAGACATCGAGAATTGTGCACACTGGTGCGTCTTCCGTGAGTCTGACTCCTTTCATTGCTGTTGTTGATAGGTCAATAAATACGAGTACACGCACAAATGCTATTTCTGACACAGCTTTAAGGTATTGTAACGTCATAGACGAATGTGTTTTAATTTTTCAGGAAGAAACAAAAAAGCAAAAGCAACCACAAGAAGCTGTCATGTACTCCTTTAAATTTGCCATTGCATTTGGTAAAGGCATGCTGGAAAATCTGTTGGTTGGACCGAAGTGATCAGTGATCACGCTGATGACACTCAACTCAATTTGGGGTCGAGCCTCCTCTATCGCTATCCAGATTCCAGTGGCGTCCCCTTCATATACGTCAGAGACTTCTTGAACTTCGGTCACTCTTCGACCTCCACTGGTCGGAGCTTCTGGCAAGCGAAAAGTTTTCCTTGGCGGCTGAATACGGTCGCCCTCGGCGAGGAGATCCGACCTCGCCTCCTCCGGGTCGTTGATGACCCGGCAGATGCCGCGTCTATGATATTCGGGGTGTAGCACGACGTCTTGTTGGTCTCTTCCAAGAACTACGATGTCACCAACATCATGATGGCCGGAAGCCGTCCCAGCCTTGAAGATGTAACGCAACTTCTCTGAGACGGCCAGCAACGCCTTTGTGGCTCCATTAGCGCTGATGGCGCGCTTGAAAGCGCATTGGCCTAGACGACTACTGTGGATGTGGCGAAGCCTACCAGAGCGTCTTCGATGTCCTGGTCGCCGACGTTGATATTTTCAGTCCAGCTGAGGAAGGTTTGGGTCCATCGCCACTCCAGGTCGGTGGCCGTGATTACAAGCATTGTCGCTTGTGACGCCGTCCATGGCGTTGGCGAGATGGATGCGGGAGATCCTGAGCCGCGGCTGTTTTTCCTTGTGACCCCTCAACTGTCTCTTCTTTAAAGCCGGGTACTTTCGTCCTGGTACGAGAGGGTTTCTCGGTGAGTGATGCCAAGAACATCGTCGATGTTGGCGACATCGCCGATGTCGCTAAGAACTTCCTTGCCATCTTCTACAATGAAAGCGTGACAACTGTTCCATCCTGGCGCACTTTTTTCATGTCTTGGCTCTCGGTCGTCGATGACATCCTCCTCTGGGCGGCATCATTTTCGCTCAGGCATCGCTGACTCACTTTGATCTTGCTCCTCCAAGACTTGGATGTCGACTTTTTCCGACTGATGGCGTTTCGTAAATATTGTTTAATGTGCAGGTGCATTTTTCCAGGTGCTGACAAAGAAAAAATATCGTAAGGCTACCAATATAACTGTAGTTATGCTATCAGAGTGACGTTTGGAGCAACCAGAGTCATCACAGCGAGTGGACCCGTCAGTGACGATCACTTTTCATTGCAGTAGCCATCGTCACGTTGGTATTTGCCACCTCCTGAATTTCTGCCCCACCTTAGCGGCTCTCCAGCTTCCCTTTTGTGCGACCCCCATGGCCTCGGCCTCTTCCAGCTTCTTGTCCGACTTGGCATTATAACATGTCATTAGTTATTAGCCTTCAATTTCCTTTCGCTCGCGTGCTTCACTGTTGTTGGCCACGGTGGCGCAATCCACACATGCGAAGCTTAATCATATGGTAGAGTTCACTTCACGTTAAGGCGTCCTAAAGGAGAAAAACAATCCCCAATCACGTTAGTCACCTCTCAGACCTCAAGGTGTCGACCGTGTCGTTGCTGTGGGTGGTCCCGTACAAAGCCACCATGCCCAGAGGCATCGCTGTCTACTCGTGTTTGCTACTGTTGCCCGCAGTCAGAGAGACGATAAGTATGAGCACTCCCGTATTGCTTCAGGCTGATGTCGGTACACCGCGCATGATTTGTGCACACAAGGCGTGAGGGTGGCCAGCTTGCAGGAGGACGGCGTCTTCTCGGCCAGCAGCCACCTGCGCTACAGGAATGGCATTCCCAGAGACATACGAGATTTCACCCTATGCGCCTGGCTCTCGCTCAACTACTTGAGGGGTGAACTCAACTACTGGCTGTCCATAGGAAACGATACTCACGAGGATCTGTTGAGCGGAGGTAACACAAGTGCGTTACTCCTTGCTTTCGTTATCGGTCCAACTTTCTCTCGTAGTCTTCGTCTATGATGCTGACGGTCCGCGCATTGTGCTGACTCGGTACCACGAGGCCACCGTGGACGACATCTCCGCGCCTCTGGATAGAGAGGGCTTCGACTTGTTCCAGTCATGGCATCACTACTGTTTTGTCTTCTCCAGCTATCCCTCATTCCAAGCAGGAAATCTCAATCTTACCAACAAGATCTTCTTGGATGGGGTGTTCTTTAGAGAAGGTCACGCCGCAATGAGCACTGCGTGCTACATAGCATTACAACATGCCTATAACTACGTGCTTCATACATGCCGATACTTGTATAGACTTACACTGTGCATTCTTCCACTTCAGAAACGCGTGTCATCCCCAAGGGAACCTTCACCGAGATCCCAGCTGGTTCTACCTATGTTCTTGGCCAAAAGTTAGATAACTCTCGCCTGGACTTCTCCAGCCTCCGCTCGTTCTGCGGTCGCTACGCCGACGTCTCGCTGTGGCGAGGCGAGCTAGTAGCTGAAGAAATCAAGAGTCTATCCAACTGCCGCCTGGTGTCCACCAGAGGAGTAGTCATGGACTGGAACTTGGCTCACTTCGAGGGCCAACGCGTACAAGTTTCGGAGGTGGAGAGAGCCTCTCTTTGCCGGCCTCTCACATTCAGGGGGGTGATGATTTTCGGCAACGGGGCTCCTTATGGGCACTTTCGATTCTTGTGCGACAAGTTGGGCGGAAGATTCCCTACATATGATAATCCCGAAGATCGACGAGCCAAGTATGCCCAGATGGCTTCACTCTTTGAACAGAGCTTCTCCTTCACCAACGTGAGCTGCAGCTTCAGCGACACCCTTTTGGTGTGGACTGGGTTGTCGAAGGACACCTCACGCATCGAAGACATGTTTCTGAACACGTACACAGGGCTTCCAGCAGAATGGGACGTGGGACTTTGGCCTGGACCAGCTGCATCCAACATCTCATGCACGGTGACTCGTGGTCCGGATCATTTGGCCAAGCAAAAGTGCGACTCCTGGCTCCCCTGCGCCTTCTGCCAGAATTTCAACGTGAGCAAGAGACTCGTCTTAAGGGGCCTGTGTCCAGCGGAACTGGAGGACGGCGGTGACTTTGACACCGAATACTACGTGCACGGTATGATCAACGAGCGGATGCATTTCAGGTAGGCTTAAACTTGTCGTACTGGGCTTCAAGGTTTCACGTACGTTCGACCTGTGCAGGGGCATGCGAGCCAGTCACATCTTCTTTGACTCCACCGATGGAAGGTGGACTCTACAATCTCTGAAGAACCCAAAGTTGCGCTCTAAGCTAGCTGAGGATCTTCCATCCACATCCTTTCCTCTTGGCCGTTTGCTATGGCTTGTCAATGTGAGCACAAACACTCCATTGCTCGGGTACAGGGTCCAGTTGTACATGACGATTTTATTTTACATCGGTGGTTAGAACACGGACACTTCTGTACCAGGGATCTGCCAATTGATGACCGGCGAGCACCACTTGTTGACGTTTTCCGACTGCCATCCATCTAAGTTCACTTGCAGCGATGGCCAGTGCTTGGACCTGGAGCGAAAGTGTAACTCCATTGTGGACTGTGCCGACGGCAGCGACGAGGCAGAGTGTCATTTTCTCGTCGTGGACAAGAGCTACCACAGGGAGGAAATGCCAACGCAGAAGCATGGAGAACCTGTTCAGGTGCGGCTGAAGGAGTCCATACATGGCGCACCCTCTGTGGAGGATCACTCCTAAGTGTTCTTTCTTGGACACATGTCCGCAGGTGTACTTCAGCATCGACATTGCTGCAGTTCCAGAGGTGGACTCTTCACGCCTTCGCCTTCGCTCAGATTATGACGTGCACCTCCGCTGGTACGACCCAAGACTAAAGTTTCGTGACCTACGACCCCAGCCAGAATTCAACGCTCTGGGAGACAGTGACAGGGCGCACCTTTGGAGACCAAACATAGGCGTCGTCAATGCTCTGGGGCCTCGCAACGACCTCGGTGGCGACGATGCCCTTGATGGCAATAACAGACGTGGCGAAGGTCTCATGAGACTAGTGAGAGAAGCTGAGAAGCCACTTCCGGATGATTATTCGCTGCCTAGGGAAGGTGAGGAGAGATTACGTAGAGCCAATGAACTACATTGTACTGCGTTGCTCATATCACAGCCAAGGTATATTCCGGAAAAACCAACTCCATCGAACTGAAGAGGCGCTACTCCAAGGACCACGCGTGCAAGTTCGACTTGTACTACTTTCCCTTCGATTCCCAAGTAAGGCACAAGATGTGAACCACTCAGAGCTTGTACTCTCCGTGTCCAACGACTTAGGTATGCTCCATGGTGTTTGAGCTGCGTGACAGAACAGAGGACTTCATACTTTTCGAGCCCGATCCTGATACTGAAACTATCAGTTACCGAGGTAAGACGAGCACGACCCAACCCTAGCCTTTTCCACCAAGAACTCGTACATGTTGTGCAGGACGCTGTACCGTATGTACAGGATGTACGAGTACGTTGTTTGTTCTAGGAGATCGCGCGCTTAACCACTACGATGTTGAGCGCGAGGATCTTTCCATCGGTCGGAGCGACAAGAACTTCAGCCAGGCTGTGGTGTCGTTAGTCTTGCGCCACCGGACAGAGTTTCACGTGGTTAACGCCTTCGTCCAGACTCTAGTCGTCTTGGCGGCGGCCTTTGCCACATTCTTCTTTGAGGCCGATGACTTCTCAGACAGGATTATGGTCAACGCAGTCCTGCTGTTGGTCATGGCCACCATAAACTCGTCAATACAGGCGGCAAGTATACCTACAAACCAAAAGCCTAATGCCGAGTATTGGGTACTACGAACGCACGTCACAAATTAATAGCACGTAGTCATGTTGACATGGAGGGATAATGATCAATATCCTATGCCTAGGGTGTTCCAGATACTTCATACTTCAAGCTGATTGACACATGGTTGCTGTTCTGCGTCGTCATGATCGTCGTGGTCATCTTCCTGCACACGCTCATTGCCGCCGTCTTGGGACATCCCAATAAAAAGACTGTCGGGCACGCTTTCCGCAGGATCCGGACTCCGTCTGGGTCGTCAGTTGGGCGGAGTGACGGTCGCGGCCAAGTAGAGGACGAAGACGCAGGGGCTGCCAGACTGGCCAACTATGGCGCCATGGCATTTTTCCTCCTCGCTATTGTCGTGTTTAACGTCGTCTTCTGGATACTCGCTCTCAAGGAGTTCAACATGCCCGCTGAAGACATTTTACAGGCGAAAAAGCCACCCATACGGTAAAGCTGGCGTGACCGACAGCTCTTTGAACCACTTTCTGTCCATGCGCACGGCGATAACGTACCTGTGCGTATGTAACGCTACTGACACCACTTCCTGGTATTACGCGTACACTACGCGTACACTAGAACATCATCATGTACAGCGAGTGTAAATGCGTACAAGATGCATCAGAATTAAGTTCTTATCGACACTGACTAAGTTGATGAATACTTGCAGCCGAGCAATGTACGGTACTATGCATAAATATGATAGATAATTGTATATATCATTTAAGTAAGAATGGAACAAAAACAACGGCAATCGACTTAGAGAAAGCAGCCGACTTAGTTAATTAAGTAACTCTGAGCAGTGCTTCCTGCTCATAGATATCATGTTCAAGTGAAACCTAATTCTGACCGACCTTGTACACGCAGCTGAATATCCTGTGAGGGAGAGATTGAACGATTGTATATTTTGTAGATATAGAAAAAGTATAGACTCTTTTGCTTATGATCTCCAGAGTCGTCCTGGCAGATTTCGTTTCCACGCTACATGAGAGAACAGAATGCCATTCCGTCTGTGAGCACTTCTTGCATGAGCACTTGGGTTTCCATTAGAATCATAGCGTCGCCACCGGGATCGCCGGGGGCCTCCTCGAAATACTGACGGTAGCGAGCCTTGGAGAAAGAATCAATGCCAGCAGTTAAGTGCTGCGATTCGCGAATCATGGCTCACAAGAGTGAAGAACTGCCTGAATTGTTGTACGCACACACCTGGCACTTCCGACAGGTGCAGAAGTCGAGCTCCCTGGCCGCCTGCTCCCAGTAGATGTCCGGTATCTCCTCGGCTCTGGAGCTTCTGGTGAGTGGCCGGTTTGCAGTCCGCCCTCCTCTTGTGGCCCTGGTTCTCTCCTCGGAAAGCGACCTTGGCTGACCAGCGGCCAGTCTCATTTCTTGCACACGTGTGGACAGAGCCTCTTCATAAGTGGGGGGCGCCACTCGTGGCTGCAAAAAGAACCCATAGATGCGTGTGTGTGTGTGAGTGATGCTGCTCTCTTTTCTACAATAAAAGAATGAAGAGCTCTGTCAACCCTGCGCACACGAGAGGACAAGGAGTCCCCGGATGAGGATGAGGAGGGGCCTTCGGGTTCCGGGATCGAGGAGTTACGATGTCCAGAAGCTTATCCACTATCTCATTGAAGTACCAGGTATGCTTTGTCCTGGATTTGCCTGTACCTCACCATGCTGCTCAGGTTGACCTTCGTGGCAGTGCATTGATCGTCACTAGTTCCGCGCACAGGGAAGTTAACGTCCTCGCGGAATAGGCGACTGTGCAAGAGACAGATGTCCCCATCTCCATTCTCGTACCTCAGTGGTAAGCTTCCAGCTCCAAATCAAAGGCTCAATAACTCCTGGACATCTTGGCCATCCTCGCCAACATCAATGTGGCCAAGGCTTAGAAGCTTGAGCCCTCCAGATGTCAGTCTCTGGTGCACAAATGCCATGGCGACATCTTCTGGATTCACTTCTGGTGGAAGCGACCTCTCTATGTCGAACTACTGTGAACTTGACATGACGAAGACTTGGGCAGACTCCCTTAACAAATTGTGGGAAACTTGACTGGGTTGGCAATAATAATGACAATAACGTCGCCTTGAAGGTCCTAACATGCAGAGTAAGTCAGAAAAAAATGACTGCGAATCAACTGAACTGTGATTCGGAGCTGTCCCTGCTGAAGAAAACCGCGACGCCTTTCCAACTCATTCGGCCAATATGATACAGGGTGGCTGTTTCACATGCATCCTACCTCTCTCACCTCCTTTATGACCTCGGAGTAGGCGGGGGGTGGCGACGCTGGCTGCGGCCTCATTGGCGGTGTCGCACCGGGTGGCTCATAAATAGAGGCTGGATCGGTGTGGGCAAGCAAGGATGTCCTCGGCGGTGGCACAAGATACTCTGGCATCTCGTGGGCCATCCGGTGCGTCAGATGCCGTTCGTCGGGCACGGGGATCTCAGCGGCAAGGCTACCCAGCTGGGCGAATCGCGTTGGGAGGCGTCGTTGGTCATCTTCACGAGAACGCAGCGGCAGAGAAGACGGTGGCGTGGGCGGCGTCCGCAGCCCGTGATCCCGCGGAGAAACTTGCTGCGGCATCACCACAGTCGTGGGCACCGAGAGCAAGTTCGGCGACGGTGGCTCTGCCTCCGTGCGCTCCTGTCGCCGCAAGGTGGAAAAGAAGGAATGCGGCCTAGAACCTGGCGATGGACGGTCAAAGGAGGAAGACGCGGTCGTTGCAGAGGATGTGGAAGCTGAAGTATCTGTGCACAATGTTGTGTTAGGATAAAAGAAATCTTCTTGCAGGGACTGCCTTTGTCCGTACCTTCCGTTGTCTGGCCATCTGATCTCCTGTCCTCGGAGATTGCCCTCCTAGGTTCTGCTCTCTCCTTTCTCCTGCTGAAGATCTTGGCGGCGTCGAACGAGCGCTGACCAGGAACATATTTGGCCTTTGAGCGGCAGAAACGACAACGACCTGGCTTCTTGCCTCGCCCGGTAGCAGCCTGAAGAACCGGACGAACATACGTATTCTCTTACACCTCCTCAGTCACGAGTACCCGACGTACTACATGCAGTACAAGTTCACCTACCTCCGAGTAGTAGCCGCAAAAGCATCTCTTTGGCTCTGCGCCCGTACCCGAGGACGGCGTGGTGGTGGCGCTACTGTTCAGGCTGCTCTTGCCGCTTGGTGCACCTTCTGAGGAGTCGTCCACAGAGAGCCTTGGAGTTGGCAGCAGTGATGTAGGCGGCGTTTGCTGGCGTGGAATCGCTCCCAGATCCCGGCGAGGTACTGACAGAAGCGCGCTGGACGACGAACCAGAGGCTGCAGCCGGGGCGGCTACTTGGTGCTGACCGGTGCGAGGACTGGGCGTCCGGTTCCGTGGAGAAGGCGATGTTTGTTGCGACGTTGTGTCCGAGGCGAATCTCCGAGAGAAGAAGGGAGTGCTGTTGGCGCTGACGCTTTCAACGGCGCCACCGCCGGCGCCCTTGACTCCTTCCACCTCTGCGGCGATGGCGGAGGCGATGCGGCAAAATGGGTTGGTCCTGTTTGTGAACGTCGTCGTCTGTCCAGCTGTCACATCTTCCTCCTCATCATCGGCGTCTCCTCCTCCGACTTCTTCCGCAGTGGTGGAAAGACGAGTAAATGGATTCAGGGAGAAGATGGACGAGGGCGCAAATAGTCTGGCAGGTTTCACAGATTCATCAGTACAGCCCAGAGCACCGCCAGGACCGCCACCAGCACCACCGTTGTGGTCAGGATCAGTCATGTCGACATCTTTAAAGGCAAGGAAACCATCTACTGATGACTTTGTAGCGGTGCAAGCAGACTTGTTACGGGCAGGTGTTTCGTTTAAAGGCCCCTCAAGGCCGCTTGTGGGTAACTTTCTGCACTATGCTTTCTGCCTCTCTCCTTTAAAAACTTCACTCCGGAAAAACTACTTTGGCAGTTCGTTCCAAGGTCATTGACATTACGTTCTCCTCTCCCTCCCACTCGGTCGGCTTTCTTTGCAAGCTGACCTTGAGCTATAGAGCCATCTACACCATGTACCACAGGGGGGTGGGGTGGGTGGTTGGGTGGGTGGGTGTAAACAAAAACATCAGCGTCCTTCTCATGCTTGCAGGTCCTGTGTTTTTTTTTAAGTTACTTCTCACCGTAAAGTCATGTTGCAGGCAGGATTTTGTCCGGACCACAAAAGTAGGACTCTTTTAGTAGTGAGCTTCGGATTCGTCCGCATTTTTCCACAATATGACAGTGCATAAGTTATGTAACAGTGGTTGTTTTTGGAGTCTCGTAGGTTATAATTAACACTTACGTTCCGCAGAGTTTCATTAGGACTTATATGCGTGTATACCACAATTAGTGGGTTGTAGCTCTCAGCCCATACGACATCGTCCCTGTTTTGGCTGCTGCACGTACGAACCTGCCGTGATATCATAAAGTCGGAAATGTGCAGGTTGCTTCTTTCTTATCTTTGCATCCATGTTGCAAAACAAAAAGAAACAAGGAGAACAACACTAAAACAAAAAAAAATCGCCCTGATGTGGCAGAAGTCAAACATCTCTGTGCATTTCTGCGATCAAGTTTGAAGCAAGCAGAAAAGAATCCCTCAATGGCCCGCGAAACACCACTTGGTGGTGTGGACGAGCTCTGTCAAGGTGAGGCAGATCTTGCCAGCCGCTAGCCATGTTAACGTCGAGCACCGGGAGCGCGTGTGCGTGCGTTCGTACGATGCAGATGGTGGGCACGTTGACAATTGGACGGGCCCGACGTGTATCTGTTCATACATCACGTGATCAGACGAATAATTGTACGTACTTGTTACTCCCGCTAGTGAGATCATCTTTGTACTGTAGTGAAGAAGGCATCGTTAATGCACTGGGTTGTACTTTTTTCCGCCACAGCCACTCCATTGTACTGCGTTGTCGGCTGCTCATGTTCCCGGCCAGGTTCGGCGCCAGAGCTTCATAAGCTGTTATATTGTGTGTGCTGCGGTTCTTATTCACGATGACGTCACTTGTTTCTTCATGAATGACATGGTAGCTGTCAGCGTGACGAAGAAAAGGGTTCCTTCCTCGTTCGTCGGAATGCCAAAGTCTTTCCGCGTTGCCGGAAAAGAAAGACCTTCTGGGTAGTTGGTCTGACCGAGAGACCAAACGGTCCTTTCGACTCACTTAGAGCTAATTAATGTTTTAAAAGCCTAATGACTTCTCCGCCAAAGACTCTTCCTCCGTCGTCAGCAGCAAAAGCAATACTGCAGTGGCCTAAAAGCAAAGAGAGAGCTCGTCGGAGGAGGGGAGGAGAGGCCTCTCTTCTTTCTTTCCGCACGAGAGCCTTTTCTTCTGCTCCATGCAGCTCTCTGGCCTTTCTCTCATATCTTCTTCTCCCTCTCCTCCTCCTCCTTCTCCTTCGCCTCCTCTTTGGATACTTATCATACAGCGTCGACATGCAAAACGGCGGCGTCGCCTGTCCCTACTTGGACGCCAGCGACGTGTGGACCAAGGAGGCGGACGCGGAAGGATGGGGGTGGTGGTGCAGAACTACTGCTGTACTATATATGACACGATTATCTGCTCGTGCGTGTGCACTGTACGTGTACAGGTAGACGACGTGTCTGCATGTTTGTTTGTCTGTTTGTTCCTTCTTCCCTGGGATAGCTGGGCTGGTGAAGCTGAGAGACTGTGTAAATGTTGTGCGCACTGCGTTATTACAGTCAGCCAGGCAAGGCACGCCCCTATTGACCATGCGTCTTACTTATACACACTCAGTATGTGACACGTTGACTATGATCAAGTGCTGACTACCACAACACGAAAGCTTCCGTTGCCTGAATTCAGCCTCGTCGAGGCCAACACTGTCCATGGCCAGGTTACACTTTTGCTTTTCTCTTTGTACAGTGGTAAGAACCACTCAAGACTTTGCTAAATTTTCTCACACAGGAGACTCAATCAGCAAAGCCTCATAACCGCATATCTTACACGGCCTTGAGATACGTTTATATGAGGCTGCATGAGCCTCGGGTATAGCAAAAAGAAAGGTTGCAACGCCACGGTTGGATTCAGGCAAGCAACACTTGCCTCCTCCTCCTAACCAACCACCGACGTCAGAGAGGAGCCCACCTTTCACAAGGGAAATAACTTTCTCACGCAGCAGCAACAGCAACCTGAGCCACTGGCAATAGCGCCAATGCATACACACACACACACTCACACACACATGCACGCATATGTACATATATACATACCAGTTCATTGATAGCTTCGGGAGAGGAGGGGGGGGTCATTTCCAACTTTTGTAAAGTTGTTCGCAAAGAGTGGCTCGTGTCACGTGTTATAGCTGGGGACGAACATGGGGGTGGTGGTGGTGGTTCTGTAGCCATCCCCTATCGACGCCTCGCTCCATCCAGAGCTTGGAGGCGATGCCATCCGGCCGGCCGGACGAATAGACACTCCTATTTATGCATGAGATTTAGGGGACTGCGTGCTTTATGCACGCACCAAGAGCCCATGCACACATTGATATTAAGCAGTCGGTAGCACTCACATGCACTTTCCGAGGAAAGAAAGAAAAAGGAGCTTAACACTTCCGAGTAGAAAAAAGATTCCTCGAAGCTGACGTTACATTTTCATTTAGTGTCTAGGGACCAAGGAAGTCTGTCTGCCTTCCTCCGAAAGTGAAAGGTCAGTGGTCAAAGAATACGTGCAGTGCAGTGAGGAGCGTGCAAAGAAAATGAAGCTTCCAGTGTTCTCAGTTCCGCTTAGTGTAGTTCGACAGTATTAGTTATGTACAAGAAGAAAGCAACTTGGTTGCCCATGGCTTCCTTCCGCGGCATTCCTATGGCATACCTATGACCGCGCGTTCCTGGACACATGTGCGCTTGATGGGTAATGACTGGGCCAGAAGTCGGGGCTGCTCACCAGGGAGTGAGTCAGCCCCAGGCCGCAGGACTTGTGTACGTGGCACTACGTGGAACAGGAGAAGGTCTGGCTGTCGTCGCTCGTACCTTAGGACGCGCCATTGTTCCGCAGTGCGAAATTGCGGCAGTGCCTTTTGATATGAGCAAGCGTACCATCATATATATCGCTATCAAAAGAAAATCGTGTGACTACTATTTGTGTGCGCTCGCACACACACACACACACGCACGCACGCACACGTGCACTATAGTTACAGAAAGCGAAAAGAGAGCTGAACAAAAGCTGTCGCCAATGCTTTGTCCTGACAAACACTTTTGGGCGAGATTTCACTTAAGGCGCGTTCACACTGACGCATGTGGACTCACGACTCACGCGATTGAAACAAAAAGTAACCGGGTTATGCACGGTGCGTCTCCAGAGCAGGGAGTGCATGAGGAAGGGGGTGAATTCACTTGACGTACGCCGTTATGGTCTTATTTTTTGAGAGTCACGTCATGCGCCACGTAGAGAAGAAGTAACCACGTTGGTTGACAAATGACGAAAGGTCTGTTCCTCTCCTGCCCCGAGCTGGCCAGGGTCGCAAATTCCCTGGACCTGTTTGACCTCCGCCTCAGTCGTGACCTCCTGTTGGCGAAGGAGCTTGCAAAACGCGTCGTAAAACAAGAAATATATCTTGTAGATAGATTCTACTGGCCAGCCTGCCCATTGTGTGGCTGAGCAACAGAGTCCAATGCATGCCCAAACAGGAACAACGTTTGGGCGGCCTGAGTGACGTCACTAATCTTCTTGACGTCATCGTTGTTCCAGGAAAGAAGGAGCAGGGAAACGACGCTTTCGAGGCTCGTGTGGCAGGAGGCGAAGAATTTGCCAGGAATAAGCGTTGGTGGAGATTAGGTTGCTGCTTCTTTTCCCAGAAACAGAGATCGATACCTCTGTGGCGGAGGAAAGGAGTGAAAAGAGCAGCAGATTAGCTGTGTTCCGGTTTCAAGGCAAAGCTGGTAATACCCTTGAGCAGCCCTGAAAGAACTTCCTTCAGTTCCAGCACCTTGGCCAGGAAAGCGTCTGGCGACGTCTCCGCGTGCACGCGCACCCGGGTCACACGTCCATGAACCGTTTACTCCACGACCTTTTTCCATCCAGCAAATTAGCCATCGATGCCTCAATCGAGCTCTTTTTGCAGTTATCTGAGTTTGCTCCACCGCACATAGCGAGCGCATTTGCGGCTTTACTGCAAAACCCACCAGAGACAAATAGCCCAAGAGTGAGGCCTGTATGTTTTATTTGTCAGGCGAGTACAGAGCATTATTGAGCTTGGGGGAGAGAGGAGGAGGGGGAGAAGGAAAAAAATAAAAGAGGTACGCAGTTTGGCTTCACATCTGCTTTGTTCTGCCATAGAAGAGGCGATCTTTGCTTCAGCAGATCCTCTGAAATGGGAACCTTGTTAATGCCAAATCTGAAACCTGTTGGCTACTTGTTAGTTCGCCACTGATGCGTTCTTCCTGTAAAAATTAATCAAGTGTCTATACAGTAATGGCTACTGCACAGACAGACGGGTTTGTTTGGATGAGAAAGAAGCTGATCACGATCAATGTGTCAGGACTTCACAACAAGCCATTCCGTGTGTTCTACGTCATACAGTATGTGCCAAGAAGAAGCGCCCCTTTACAAACAGCCAGGAGGACGACAGAGGCGTGCTTGGTGTCCGAGGAGTCGTCGCAGTCGTCCGTCCGGGAATTTGGAAATTTTTGACTAAAAAAACTATTGGAAACTGCGATGCAGGTGCCCAATGCAACGCCGACGCCGATGCTAATCCCCATTCAATGCCAAATGCCTTGCCAAAGTGGTGCTGTAACCGACCAATGCACAATTTAAGTCTTGACACAGCTTCCTCCCCCGGCATAAAAATTCTTACAACATTCAAGGTTTTCAAAATTCCCGAATGAGCAAAAGTCTCAAGATTCTGACGACAGTTTTGATGCCCAGCACGCCCGTGTAGCCCTTGTCCAGACAGCATCGTCGGTGAAGTCGTTTCTGGGACACACTGTACGCGCCCCTCATGGCGCTGACGCACAGCGCTGTTCTGCTGCACGCTGTTCACACATGCGGACCCCATCTCCAGAGGTTGAGATGCGTCCGTACATACGTGCATTGCTAAAACTACGGTATTTGCATCCATCCGCCCAGTAACGGCGGCCGCGCTGCTCATCTTCTTCTTTCCTACTGACGCCAATTTTAATGTAGGGGTTAGCACCACTGCCTACCCAGCAGCCAATGGATAAGAAAAGGACAAAAAGATTGAGGCAAGGTCAGCCCACAGCAGCCAGCACAAAGCCCCAAAAGTGCGATAGGAGTGTTACAGGTAGCCGTAGTTGCCTGCTTATTAAAGTCATGATGGATATTCCTACGTGAAGGATTTTCTATCGTGTCATCATCGGCTCAGGGGCTAAGCAAAATCTGTCGAAGGTGCCAAAAGACCGAGTCCTACGACTCCGACCACATCTCCACTGTCTGCCAGTGTCAACGCAGCTTCTTTGTTCAGAGCTCTGGGTAATGAAGTGATAGTTCAAACTCTTCCTGCTCCATCAGGCCTTCATCGGCAGTGACATTTTTGCCTGCTAAGGACGCCGCGTGTCCACGGACGGAGAAGAAACACACATCTTGGTCCCTACGCCACGAGACCGGAGAATTAATGGGAATGACATGGGGGAGATGAGCGCGGGCAGCGTCGGCGTCCCCATGTGCGTGTTTTTCGTCGCATCTGCGCCAACATCAAGGCCGCCTAAAAGTCCATGTGGCGGACTTATGTTGGCTGTGATGCATCAGCAAATTCGCATGATTGACTTGTGGCATAGTAATACGTGTGCTGTACCAACGAACCTACATAGAACAGTGCCTGCTGTGTCTTTAAGCAGTAAGACTCCATTTTTTTACGCTCAAATGACTTGACAGATTGCGAGATCGACAGATTGAGAATGTGACGTGTGCAAAAAAAGGGAGGCTTAAAAACAGAGCGAAATCTTCCTTTTTCCGTCTTGAAAACGACTCATTATACTCGTATTTGACGAAGGACACAAACGTTTTCCTCCGAGGTTGATGCACTGTAAAGAGGAGCTTCTTCGTTTCCTCCGCCGTCACTCTCAGCAGATCGAGTCCAGCAGATCTATCAAGCTCCGATAATCGATTCTTATAGCATGAGAAGCCAGCATTTCTCACGTTTTCCTCTTTCCCTCGTACAGAGAGCTGATGTAAGTCTCTGACACACGTGAGCTCATGCCAAGGTCCACGTACATGGAGAGGTAGTGCGAGCTGAAGAAATCCGCGGGCTCGAGCGAGATGGGGCCCGAGCTAGACGAGCCGCGAGCCAAGTCATCATCTTGTCGAGGTGACTCAAGCACTAACCTTTAACGAGCTGACTCGAGCCTATTTTTTTCTATCAAGCTCAGTCGTCACTATAATGATGTTGTTAAGCGCGCAACGGCACGATGCAGTTGGACTACAGAACCCTCCAGAATTCACTCCAGATTTGCCAAACTAATGATGGTGATACCGGCTTATGGGAGAAAGACGCGCAGAGCCAAGAAACGAATAGAGCTGGCTCGAGCGCAAGACTCACGAGCCAGCTCGAACCCCCCCCCTCCCCCTTCTACGTCCATACGAACGCACACGTTAATAGAAGCCACATTAAGTTCAAGTTGTTAAAGCCAAAACTTTGCATACTCTACTTTGCAGGTTAAAGTAGAGCGCGCTGCTATGAGTCGAAAACATTGTATACCTTTGGGCCGTTCAAAGCAGTCAAGTGAATAAAGTTTGTTCCTCGTCCCAACTTTTCAACTCGGCCATACCTGTACAAATTATGAGTTGCTTGGGCTATGTTTTTAGGATTCCACAGCATCTTTGCTTTATAAAACTCGACTGCACGCGGATGCGCCTGAAATTATGCAAGAACAGCCACTACGGGAAGTGAAACCTTGGCCAAAAGGCAACATCTCGCTAGGCATCTAAAAGGTAGGCCTGGTTTTGTTGCTCAGCCTGCGTCGTCGACAAAAATTTGACGCATCTGCGTACGCAGCATTAGCCAGGAGTGAACGCGTAAGTGCCCTATTAAGAGGCCTCCGTCCGTCTACGTTTGAGTGGCGATGTTGCCGACGCCTTGATGCGGTCAGCAGACCTATAATCTAGCTAGCCTCTATTTTTTACTCGCCACAAAGACTGTGCGAAGTCTTCTTACTGTCAATTTAGCCGGAGTTGCTCGTGAGTGCCTCTGCTGTCCCACGTAAATAAAAAAAGGCAACCTTTTCTTCTTTTTCCAACCCTTATTGACGACGTCTTATTACGTAAATTCCTCTCGAATATTTGTCACGGAGCATTGACCACGTAGTCGAAGAAGTAGCTAAAACCGCCGCGCAAGCGAGAAGAAGTTGGACCCGGCGGCGTCATTATCCGGCGAAGGCAGCCCTCCGGGGATGATTGTTGGAGGAATTTTTGCGACCGGTGGCTACCACCACTTTTGTGGCAGGCAAGTTGCATCACGGCAGTGGCTAGCACGCAATAAGCAACGTGTCTACGTGCAGCCAGAGTCACACGACGCAGTAAGAAAGCTGGAGCCAGCTTGGATGCGTGGAGGATGGGCGTGAAAGTGACGGGGGTGACTGACTCCTCTCAGGTCCAGACGCTGTCCAAGAAACCGGACAACGTGTGGGTCTTTGTCCACCAGCTGGGCCGGCGGGGGGGGGGGGCGTGCGGGCAAGCATGGGCGAGGACAAAGGACACATTTTTCTTCATCCACCCCGACGAAAGGTCAAACGTCTGCTGTTTTGGGGGGGCAGAATCCGCCGCATCTGACGTGCGATCGAATCCAAGAAGCAGCCAAGCTTCTTCTTGGTCGCCACGGGCCAGTTATTGTTATTATAATGCAGCTCGTCCGTTGCACGTTACGTTAGCCGCAGTTGGGCGCCTGAGGCCTGGAAGGAAACTCTGCAGACCGTGGAAGGCTTGCTTCAATCACTCCTCCAACTGTAGGCATAGGTAGGCACAGCACGTCCGTCCGTAGGCACGGACGTAGGCACAGATGCAGCAGATGCAGGTGGCGCTCTCATATTGACTGTCTCTCCACTCCCGCTTCTACCTCCGGGGCATACTTTAACTACTCTCCAGCAGCCCCGATCGGAGGAAGTGGCAGCTCCAGCAGTCCGAGGGAAAATTCCTCCTGTGCGAACAGCCTTGAGCGACCTTGAGAATAACAGAGGAGACAGAGGCAGGTGGCGAAAAAAAGAGGCACTTTGCTGCGTGCCGCAAGCACTTTTTGCAACCAGAGATGTGCTCTTTGTCTTTGTGAAAGTCGATTAGTTTGGCCCGCAACAAAGCCTTTTGTAACCACATCGCTGTCTAATGATGGAAAGGGTTAAGCCAATGACATCTCTCAACCTTAGTCAGACCCAGACGTGACTTTTTTGCGACATGACGTTTCGGACAGCGAGTGACAAGATTATTCAGCTTCTGGTGTGTTCCTCAACCCTAGGAATGGAAAAAGAGGCTTCACGTCTTCTTCGTCGTCGTGCCAACATTTGGTTTTGCTTTTGTTTCTTTTTGCTCCACTTCAGTTATGTTTAGTGCACGATACAGTGATTCTGCTTCAGCCGCCACCTCTTTGCCGCCACCGGGTGCGCGGACGCTTTGATTAGTGAAGTAAGAATTACCTCTTAATTCATTCAGGGAGAAGAAGAAGAAAAAAAAGGTGACGATGAAGACGAAGAAACTGAAGTCGAAGAGGTTGAGCACGAAGAAACCGAAGTCGAAGACGTTGAAGGAATTAAAAACGAAGAAACTGAAGTTGAAGACGTTGAAGGAATTTTTAAAAACGAAGAAACTGAAGTTGAAGACGTTGAAGGAATTAAAGACGAAGATGATGACGTCGGCGGCGATGACAACGACGAAGAAGAGGAAGAACTCGCGCAGCCATGCCCAAAAGAATAGTACCGTATTCCTCCTCCGCTCCGCGACCACGAGTGCAGCCTTCTCCCTCTCAGCTCTGCGTGTCTTTTTTTTTTTCTTTTGTCTTGTTCTTGCTGGCATCTTCAACAGTTCAGCGCTCATCCATCTCAGCGCAGTTTTTTTGTCTGCGAATAAATAAACAATAAATTCTTTACACACTACTTAGAAATAGATATAAAAAATTGCGCCCAATAAAGAGCGTGTCTAAGCTTGATACGGCCACTTTATTGCTCATTTGCCTATATCTTGGTAAACCGAGAGCGAGCAAGAGGAGCTGCAGAGCGTCCAAGGGCGTTGAAATCTCCAGGGTCTGACAAGCGCCGCAGGTATTTTATTTGCTGGTCATTGTCCGGCTGCAAATTTATTGCCTCCGCGCTTCTGGGGAATCTTATAGAGGTGCAGTCGATCGTTTGGAGACTCCTTAAACATTTGATTGGTTATATCCAAGCAGTCATTTCACGCAAGCAGCAACGTCGTCGTCGTGGCAAGGGACAACGTCTCCTCACAGCTCTGTCGCGGCCGACGTCGTGGCTTCGGCGCAGCACATTATCTTACTGTCTGCATCGTTGTCGGAGGAAAAAAACTCCACACCTACGTATGTATCTACAATCATGCATTTCGGTATTTGCAAAAAAGAAAAAAAACTCAGTGGAGTTTTTGTCTCGTTACTTCAATAATGAACGTACGAGGTATGAGACTGTAAACCAACGTTCAGCCAGACAGAAGATAACAGACTCTTAAGTTATCAATAGGTGCTTTTTTAGCTTTTGCTGACACAGTTCAATCTCACAGCAGAAGAGCCCTGCGGAAAAAAAACCAGTACTAAATGATCATAACTGTATAACTTCTGCAGTTTAAGCCTTGTCGAGTGTTGCCACAATGAACAGGATGTCCAGCATGTTTGACAGCCCCGTGATTGAACAGAGAAGACTCACTATGAAGCGGATCTTACTACCGGTATTTCGTGGAAGTGTCCTCGACATCACCATCGACGTCAGCGAGCGTTTCTCGCCAGTTGTTGTCAGGATGCTTCCAAGGAAAAGACAGAGTGACAACTATGCAAGACAGCGTTGCAGGGTTGCCACGGACCTGGCCTTAAAAAAATGGAGTCCTAATGCACACTGATGTAGTGCCGTTAATGATACGTAATTGTGCGAATTCTCGCTCATCCGCTCTTCCACTCATGCCAGCTACTCATGGAGGAGTGGGTTGATATCAGCTCTGCATCAACTTTCCGTATGTTCTGCTAGCAAGTTCTGTGCAACTCCTTTACTTTCTGATGTCGCATCTGTGGAAATTAATACACTTTTCTCCAGCAAGGTACTGAGACCTTGTCCATACAGTAAGTATACAGTATGCATGCATTCCATCTCCTCTCACTGCACGTACGTAGCGGGCAAGCGGGCGGGCGACGGCGACGGTGGCGACGACGTTGTCGTTGGCCGAGCACGCGCATGTTTTACGCGTGTACGTGCGATGTGACGCAACGAAGATGATTCTTCCTTGGCCAACCCCGGCGAGACAACAAATATGTTGCCTGAAAGCTTCTTTTCTTTCTTCAGTGTCCGTCAGGCTGTTGCACAGGGTGGGCAGGCTGCAGCTCCACTGCAGCAGTGACCCCAGCAATAATTGGCACACGGGGCAGTCGTAGTTAGTCCAAGTGCACGCGCCCATAAATCGCGCGCCTGGATTTTTTTCGGTTTTGGGCATTATTGACATATTATTGATATTGGGCATCAATCAGCCGGAAGATAGCGGCGGCGAAACGCACGTGCAATTAGTAGTGCAAATAAGTTAGGTCCAGCTCCTCCCTCCCACTTGTCGAGACCGCGGTTCAGCCGGGCGTCAGCACCAACAGCCAGAATGGCAAGGACTTGGCGGCCGACGATGTCTCTGGCGCCTGCGACAGCCAGCCACATTCTCTTCGTGGCCACGGTCGTCGCCGCCACCGCCGCCGCTGCCCTCGCCACCGCCGTTGGAATCGACTGTGAGCACGCACCTTATCAGAACTTGTCGACCTCGCTCGTCCTCCTTGCCTCCTCCGACCACAGAGGCGACGACGACGAGACCTTCCCCTTTTTCCAGACAAAAAAAAGCCCAGAAGGTTTTTTCTGCTTCCCTGCATGGGTGTCCAAGATGTGTTCGCTCGCTCCTCCACCAAGCAGATTTCTGCTCACACCTCAGTTCATCGCATCCTGAGCCTGAGCTCAAACAGTGGGAGGATTTTCCATTGGTGCCGGCAGCTTTTAAGAGCGTCCCCAGCAATTTTGGGTCATTTTCTTGGCCAAGACAATGCTTAATTTTGTCCGTAGTAAAACTGTCACCAGGAGCACTTGGTACGAAGCCGAAGCTTTGGAGCTGGTGCTCCAAATGGCCTTACAAATCACCCCAGACCTTTTGCACACTGACGACGTATGCAAGAGTCTTGATGTCAAACTGTGGAAGTGGCAAAGAAAAAGTCTTCCCCCCCCCCTAGCTTAAAAAACGTAGCCATGTCAAAATTCTTCGTCACGCTGATCTTTTCCAACCAAAAGCGTGAGGTTCTCATGTACTCCACTTTCGTCCGTTGTAGCTTGCTGCTCGACCGTGTCGGTGGCCACCAGCGGCGCGGCCAATTCGACTCAGTTCGTCCGTCTCGGCACGTACCACTCGACCGGGGAGTTGTTCTCGGGGCGCAGAGTCTTTGTGCACTCGCAGCGGTCGGAGTTCCTGTTCTACATCGCCGGCCGCGCCCGGGGCCTGTGGATGGTGGGCCCCGAGGTCGGCCGCTTCAGCGGCGGCCTGGCCAACAGAGGAGACACCGTCTGCGTGGAAGACATCGAGAAGGAAAGGCAGCGGCGGCCGCGGCCCTGGAAGTACGCCGACGTCAGCGGCTGGGTCGCCGACCCCGAGCTCAGCGTCTCCTGCGCCAACCACACCATCGGTAAGCAGAGACTCTTGCGACGTCGCTTTTTTTGCCTTTCTTTGTGGGAAAAGAATGCGCATCGCAACAACATCCTGCTGTGTCTCTGGACAGGGAAATACGCCGGTAACCATCATTCTATAGCAGACGAGCACTACATAAGTCTCTGGCCAGACTGTTTCTGGCTGCCTGCGGGAAAAGGTGAAGAAGCAGGCGGATTCGTACGTCTGATTCTGTTGTTTTTTGTGACTCCACAATAGTGGATGGAATCACGCAACAATTAGAACGCGCATTCTCTGCTGGCGGTGAGAGAAGAGCTCAATAGCACTTGCAGAAAATGTCACGACTCCGGTGTCAAGCCAGACTTGTCATGGAAAACGAGACTTCGTTACGTTATTTGCAAATCTGATAAAAGTGCAATATTTTTTTTTGGCAATACACAAGAAATTAGCAAGCACCAAGCAGTGCAATGACCCTCCTTCGCTCGAGGGAGAGGAAGGAGGAGAAGGAACAGCCGTCGAAGTTCACACGGTCGTTCCAGCCTTGGGTTAAGTTCCACTCCATGTCGTCGTCGTCGTCGTCGTCGTCGTCGTCGTCGTCGTCGTCGTCGTTGGCCGACCTTTTCTGGCATGCGCACACGTGGAGAGAGGACGGCGATTCCTAATTCCCAGACATACTCAAGTCTCACGAAGCCGCACAAAAGAGGCAAAAATTCCGACTTATTCGGCGGTCAGATGTGCTCAAAAAAAAGGAGTCAGTATTCTTCTTCATCTTTAGTACCACACTTGGCTGTCGCCATAAAGGTGAGGTGTTCTGTACTGTACATTTTGGGCACCCCATCTCCATCCCATTCAGCTCAGTGGGCTGACGAGCCTCTGGGGAGCCAAATGGTTAAAAAATTATACAGGACAGAAACCAATCGGAGTCATCAGCGAGCGTCTCAAGGTTGTCCTCAGCTATTTTATTGACTACATTCAGAGATCCTCTTCTTAGTCAGGTTCAGTTGAAAAAAAATGGGTCTTTTTTTCCCAGAATTCCTCTATGCCAGCACCTAAATGGTCAGGGAAGTCGACTTTGTGAACGCTGAGGAGCTTTGACACCAGTGCTCGACGCGTACGTGAATCTGTGTCGAGCAGATCTTCTTTCTCAGCAGTGCAGACGCTGTTATGACTGCAGGGGTCATGATGAAGTCTTGAGGTACGCGTAGGAGGCGGCAGCAGGGCCGTTTATGCAAAAGAACAAGCTGGATTGACACATCCTGCAATTACAGCACGCTTTTCTGCAGCATCATTTTGCGAACATTGCTCTCCTCGGACGTCGGCAGCCAGAACAACATAGTCGGACTCATCTGGGCTTCGCAATGTTTCTGGAAGGAGGAACCGCGGCCGTTGTCATTACGCAACCGACATCTCAGACTACACCTTGGGGGGGGGGGGAGGAAATTTGCGTTATCGCCTTCAATCATTACTAATGTTACAGCGTTCAAGGGCGTCTGGGCCACCTATGAGTAATGAATGGGTCAAAATATTTTGCACGTTAGACGCAGCGTGAATGTTTGTTCGCACTCGAGTCTCGACAGGTTAATTTTTTTAAGGTTGAATTAAAAAAGAAAGAGTTAATAGAAAGAAGGAGTTAAAGAAGTGACAGGTCAGAGGTCGATTCTGAGCTTGGAGAGAGAGAAGCTTCTCTTCCACTTGGTCGACGCGACGTCGCGGCATTCCAAAAATGTGGCAAACAATGCAGAGAACACGCGTCTTTTGCACATTCATGCGTTGGTCTCGCATTAAACAACCGTTTCGTTCAAGTTGTTTTCAAAAAAAAGCAGCAAAAAAGTGCGCCAAGCATTTTGACCCATTCGTCTCTCGGTACTCAATACTAACCCAATGAAGCTTTGATCTTTTGGTTGCTGGGTTCCTCATCTCCTGGCCCGTCCCGGAAGATGATGAGGCGAACCCTTTGACGGCAGAGTCGTCCCTGTCCTTCTTCTTCTTCTGGCCGTTGCCAACTTTTGCAGAAATAACCGCTACAATGGACCCACAAAACTCAGGGGTGAGGACTAACTACTAGTAGCGATGACGCATGGATTGGCCATTTGCATCTGTAATTATTCTCATCGTCATGCCGAGCAAAAAAAGAAGAAGAAAAAAGAATGGTGCCATTAGCTTCTCTACCCTTATCACCGACAGCCTTTTAACCTCTCCCCGCCCACAGTAACTGAATATGTCTGTAATACTATAGCGGTCGCTCATTCTTATTAAGTTGTGTTAAATTGTTCGGAGATCAGACCCCTGAGGGTGAAAATGGCGCGGTGAGAACAGATGTGTCTGACGCACCTTGACGACTTAAAGATCGTTCTGACAAATCATCTTCAACCGGAAAGGGTCCGAGTGAATATTCGGCGGCAACAACTTGGACAAGATCGACCTCGGCAGTCGGAGGTTGGATGTAGCTTTAAGTGCGAACACAGCGTGCATCGCAACAACAACAACAAAAAGGTCAATTAGACACATTTTAAACTTCACTTGGTTAGACTATCTGTGAGCGTGCCAAAATGACTATCATGTTGCCAAACTTAGAAATCTTAGACACTCTGGTGACTCTTCCTCCTCCTTTATGGCATCAGATAAGAGTCTACAGTGCGTAGACAAACTGAGGACTTGGGTCACGCATGCAGGTACAGCTGTTGGGCAATTATTGTTTATTACCAATTATTATTGATTACAACTCTCGAATCTCGATGTAACAGAATTTATGGTCAGCAGTGAAATTTCTGCGTAGCGAGAATTTACATCGTAGCAAGAATGGAGCACAAAAGTGATAGAAGATAGTTTGGTGATGATGAAAAAGATCCTCTGTATAATTAATTTCCGCTATGCCGAGATTTAACTGTTATTACTATTGATAACTAATTAGTGGAAAGTAATTAAACTTGTTCCCATGGCCGAAATACCAATGGCGCAATCACCCAATCAGGGTCATGGTGACGCAGGGTAAATATTTTGAGTGTTGGTGGCAGTAGGGGAGAAGTTGACCACCAAGTTTCTGCGGTCTCGCCTATCAATGTTTGGCAGAAATTTACATTCAAATCAAGTCCCATTCGATAGTCACTGATTTCGTCAGTTTTTGGCTAAAAGGCACTGAATACTGGAGATGCCAGAGTCTAATTGCTATAGACCCACACTTTTCTTAGAAAAGCAACATTGCTTAACAATGACTGGGACTATGTCGAAAACAAGGTTTTTCAACTGGGTAAAGACTTTCTAGACACAAGGTGGTCGTGCCTGGGCCTGTGCAGGTCCCTCTTCTTGGCCGTGGCTTGCACTTGTACGTAAGGTATCCTGTGGACTCCACACACTGTGGACTTGGCCTTCATGGACACTGGCAGTACTGTGTGTGTACATTTCTGAATTTTTCTGCTTTGGTGATTCCACTGTCAAGTCTCACCTACGCCATGTCCACTTGCTCGTAATATTGGTCTGCCTGAGGTCGAAAAGTATAGAGTCAACTTATAGTCAAGACTTCCATAGGCATCCCTGTCTCTTTCTGCGCGGCATCACTGTTATCAAACCGCTGGAGAAGTTGTATTTATGAGCGTGTATTCGGGACAAATGTGACGTGACGTGGGACATGTTTTGATTCATGACGCTGTTGCTCGTTGTTGCATCCTTAAATACACACACGCACGCACGCGCGCAACGCAAAAGACGTATGCGTAGACATCTTGCACCGGAGCAATTTGCCAAGAAGAGGTGGAACTCGTTCATACGTGCTTCTGCAGGTATAATCGTCACATCACTCTCAGGATGCCACCGGAGGAATCCGGACAAAGTTTGGAGTGTTATTGAAATTGGCTAACACACTGAGAAACGTCTTGACGACACCATGTGTTCAAGAGGTCTACGGACACTCCGTCCACACTTATCTAGTAGCCAAAGAGTAGCCAAAGCAAAACACAGGAGACGCATGGAAAGTTCCACAAGGAAACGGAGTTTGGCAACGTCTTCCTTGGCAAAAGATTGGCCCACACATGCCCAAAATTAGGGGCATCTCATGACAAATGGTCTGGCGTCTGGCAGCAGAAAAAAGAACACGTCTAAGCTACGTAGCCGGGACTGTTGCAAGGACTGTTGAGTCGTTAATCACGTTGTCCACCCTTCCAGAATGCCTCTACTCGGACAACTCGGTGCTTCTCGGCGGCGATCTGTCCTTGCTCGACTCTTCCGTGGGCGAGTGGTCGCCGGTGGCCACGACCAACGAGTGCATCTCGCTCTGTCAGAACACCCAGGGCTGCCACTACTGGACGGTGAGCAAGGAGGATGAAGACAGCAGGTGCCAGCTCAAGTCCTGGAAGGGCAGACTGATCAAGAAAGACGGATTCATCTCCGGATCGCTGCCGTCGGCCTGCCGTAAGTGTGATGATTGCTCGCTCATTGTTCCTGCCCCTCTCATCAAGGTGGCACACATTATGAGGCCCGTAAATTCCAATCGTGTGTGTACAGTACGTGGCCACAGATGGATGCATGTAGTTAAATGGTCATTTGTCTTGGGCATCGAGCACATTAGCATTCCTCATCCTTCTGCCACGACACACGAGATGCCTGAAGAGCGTCGAAAATGCCATCCTTCAGTGGTGTTCCTTTCTTTTTTTTGTCTGTATTGACTCACTTTGTTGTATCATTTCGCCTTGCAGTGGATTCTCCGGCGGCGACGGCCGTGGCCGAGGCGGCGGGGACCAAGTCCCCGCACGGTGGCCAAGCAAAAGGTGAGCAGATGGAAAAAAACATCGTCTTAGGCTGATTGTCGGGATTGACATTGGTGTGAAAGGAGGGACGAGCGGAGGAGATCCGGGTATTATGAGCCGCGAGGATGAGTCAAAAACCCGTTTTCTTCGCGTTTACTCATACATGCATACGAGCCATTGTCGGGCAACAACTCTGGATTCGCCATCCACCCAGGCAATCCCGTAACTTCTTCACTGAATTTCATGCTACTTGAAGCATCTACTGAGGACAGTGCAGATATAGTATTCGTCGTCGCGCTGCTCGGCAGTGCATGTTACAGTAGTTGTGGGTAGGTTTTAATTTAAACACCTGCCATCAAACATGTTTTTTCGACAGCACCTCCTCCTCGTCCTCCTCCACGTGTGTGCGTGTGTGTGTATGAGCTATTTACAGTACGTTCATACTGTGAATTCATACGAGTACTGACTCCTCCGCATCTAACCCATCTTTCCCTCCCCCCCCGTAATGTCCGTATTACAGGCGAGGTAATGTGCATGGACGAATACGCATGCGTATCTTATTGTACCGTAGAGGGAAACGCAGCATACGTTTTACAGGGTGGCCAATAGGTTCCGTCAAGACTCATTCCGTATGCATGTGTCACGGAAAAATGGCCTCAATGGCGCACTCCAGACGCCCCGTCGGAGTTTGATCGTCACCACGGAGGACTTTCAGGGCCTTGAAGGGGCACAAGGATTGGTCTGCACCGCTCAGAGTGACTGCGTAACATCGACATCCACGGGACAAATTGGCCACCCTGTAGCAGTGGGAGGTAGAGAGAGACTGAAATACAAGTCAGTGCATTTCCTGGGCGGAAAGCAAAGCGACAAAGCCTTCATCAGCTCGAGTAGTGAGAAAGAAGCCATTTACGAGGTGATGTGTGCATTAAGCATGAGGGTGTTTCATCATGGCCACGCAAAACAATGTGCTGCCTTTCAATGTCACTGCGCTTCGCTGACCCAAGTGCACGTACGAGCTCAAGAGTTTGTTCTCCTGCCCGAGCTGGCTGCACACAATGACTGCAATTCGTCATGAAAATTTGAGGCTGTTGCGTAAAAACATCAACATGAACGTTGCACTGTGCTTGCAGCTTAGCATAGACAAGCAGGCAGGCGCCTTTTGTAGTGCGTACGAGGACGTGTGCGGTACATCACATACGAGGAAAGAACAAAAAGTACAGGATAACGCGCCGCCATCGCAACCGCTCGTGTCCATGTCCAATTGGCTGTGGACGCCCACACGTCGATTAATTCCATTCAGCCCTTTTTGTCTCCATCTTGATTTTATTATGCACACGTTTCTTGAACGTTTGCTACTTCACGGCAGAGATTAAGCAGCAACGACGTAGGCCAGTGATTCCCTGCATGACCTAAATACAGAATACTCATACGTACGACAGCTTGCGTATACCACGGACTGGCCTTCGTCGGCGGCGATCTCAAAGACTTATCGACGACTGACTTCGGTGCTTGTAAGCTGGCCTGCGAAGAGCACAAGGGGTGCAGCTTCTTCACCATTGCCAAGAGCCAGTGCTTCCTCAAGTCTGACGACGTCAGAATTGAAGCGAGGCCGGGGTCACTGTCTGGTATGACAGACCAGGCATGCAGTAAGTGCCACAAAATATTTCGATCAATGTCTGTCTGCTTGCCTCAGATGCACGCTTTTTTCTGGCTTCGTAGGTCAAGTGCAAGAGGCGTTCCAGAATCCCCAGGTCAACGCGAGCAGCAACGAGGTCGAGCCCTACAATAGGAACGAAATCAACGGCAAATTTAAAATCACCAGCGAACACTGGACGGAAGAGTTGGACAATCCTGAGTCGGAGCACTACCACTTGATGTCGGAGACCATCACCAGGGGCATCATGGAGCTCATCGAGGACAAAGGGCTCACGCACCAGGCGGATTTCCACGTAGACATCGTGTCGTTCAAGTAAGTGTTTCCGACTTTTTTTGCTCCCCACGAGCGTTAAAATCACTCGACAATGACACGGTCCGTTAAATAAATGGAGGCAAAAAGCTCAGTCCGTCCCAGGACGACCAAATAAAGGTTATATAGCAATGTCTAGACGAGCTGATCAATGCATTTACCCAACGCGGCGTGAAAAATGAGAGGAAAAACCTTTTTGCCATCTGAGAGGTGCGTGGGAGCCGGAGTTGAGGATGTACAGGGTGTGAGTGTACTGTGCTATGGGGTGGAATGAATTGCCATGCACGGTATGACACCTCACTCTCTTCTCCTCAGAAAAGGTAGCGTGGTTTGCAACTTCAAGGTGAACTTCGTCCTCCGCGAGGGCTTCGTGGCTGTGCCGTTCCACGTCAACGCCACCAGCGTAGCCGAAGCTCTGGGAGAGGGATTCAAGTTCAAGAAGGGGATCTTGTTCCAGAGATTTGTCATTGCCGCAGGATCCTTCAAATCAGCCAGTAAGTCTATTACTATAAATAGGAATTAATAGGTATTGCCGCATGTACAGTAGAAGAAGTCTTCAGCTTGACCTCTAGGGCGAAACTGTTCTGGACCTGGTAACACATCACCAATACAACGCGATGTAGGTTCATGTGAAATGGAGCTGAAGATAGCTGGTTCTCAAGTAAAGCACGTATACATGAACACAACACTTTCGTTCGCTTCCTTAGGTCCTGTTGACCACTGTGACGCCAAGGGCTGTTCGCACAAGTGCGCGTACGACTACGACATCGAGGACTACGTGTGCACTTGCCCACCAAAACTCATGCTGGGGCCAGACCAGAAGACTTGTCTGGATGAAGAAGGCCTCGCAGCTGCTACCACCACAACTACTACCACTGAGCAGCCGTCAGGTCTGCCTACAGGCTGCATTTGGTCCAATTGGACGCTCTGGTCCGACTGTTCGGCGACCTGCGGCTTTGGCGTAGAAACCAGGACCAGAACGATCCTGTCAGCCGGAGCTGATGACTGCATAGCTGGACAGGAGAGGGAAACTAGGCCTTGTCAAGCGCCGGAAGAATGTCTAGAGAAGAGACCACGCATTGACGATGAAGGGGTAATCCAGTTCGGGGACAGGATCACGACTACCACAGAGAGAGAAGAGGACGACACGTCGACCACCACAACTACACTGAAGCCGGTAGAGGGCGTTACAGGCGCAACATCTCAAGAACAGCCGCAGACGACAAGTGTCGAAATCGTAGAGCCAGAGACAACGACACTAAAGGTGGATATTGAGACCAGCACTGCGGAAGAAGCAACTACTCCGGTGCTCACTACCACTGCACTGCCGACTACTACAGAGGAAATCATCGTGGACGGCAAAGACGTCGACAATGTGACAACGAGCGCTCCACCACTTGAGATTACTGCTGATGTCGACAGCACAATGGCACCAACAGACATCACGGAAAAAGAAACAAGTAGCACTAGCCCCACTACCTCAACTGAAGGATCAACACTTCCCCTCGGACCAATACCAAGAATAGATATTTCCTTAGAACTAACAACAATGCCATTTGATGCAGTAACAACAGAGGAACCTATTGAAGTCACAACTCTGCTAGACATAATCTCTGGAACAACGAAATATTACGACACAAATGAGACAACCCCAAGTTTTGGCACGGAACAAACCACCACAGCAGAAGCAACGACAGAAGCCGTGTTTCAAACTACCATAACAGTAGATGAAGAGGCCACAAGTACACACGAATCAACTACCACAACTAAAACCACCACAGCTTCTCCAGACACAAAGACAAGACCTAAGGTTCCCAGATTGGATGACACAACGACTGAAGCAGCAGAGCACATGACAACAACTGCAGCTGCAGAAGGCATCACAACAGAGCTTTTGGAGGAGAAAGAGACCACAACCATTGAGGCAACCACTGAAGTCAAAGCAGAAACCACAACCTTAGCTACTGAAAAGGTTACAACTGTGGAGACCACAACAACAAGCTCAACAGCTCTTCCTGTGACAGACATTAGGCCAAAGGTCCCTCGATTGGATGACACTACCACTGAAGCAGTTGAAGTCATGACAGCAACAGAAATGTTGGAGGAGGCAGAGACCACAACGACTGAGGCAACCACTGAAATCGAACTAGAAACAACCACCCCTCCTATTGCCGTGGAGGTTTCTAGTGTTGAGACATCAACCACCACCAGCACTACTTCTGTTCCTGTGACAGACATTAGGCCAAAGGTTCCTCGACTGGATGACACAACTACAGAAGCAGTTGAAGTCATGACAGCAACAGAAATGTTGGAGGAGGCAGAGACCACAACTATTGAGGCAACCACTGAACTCGAACTAGAGACAACTACCCCGACTGTTGCTGTAGAGGTTTCTACTGTTGAGACC
>JAAUXU010019109.1_pt1 | contig 59335 bp, 48 predicted proteins | sample 7278151 | NCBI WGS metagenome assembly JAAUXU01 (sample SAMN14350113, study PRJNA611818) | marine sediment metagenome | isolation source: surface marine sediment (1.8m) | place: French Polynesia: Moorea | collected 2018-08
ATTTCCCCCCCCCTCTCACCCGTTGCACCGGGTCAGTCTGTCTGTCTGTCTGTCTGTCCGTCTGTCCGTCCGTCTGTCAGTCTGTGGGAGGTGACTTTTACGGCTTCATCGAGCTCCCCCAAAGTATGCTGCTGCTAGGCCATTTTCGTTCATTTGCCGTGCTCAACACTCTCCTCAATGGCCAGGTGTGTCAATGGCCCCGCATCAGATGCTCGGCTCCTCTGCCTGGGGTTGCCTTAGTGTGCAAGAACAATTAGACGTTCAACAGTTATGCCTGCTTGGCCGTCACTGGCGGTTGAGTACAAGCAGTTCTTCAGCAACTGAGTCTGGCTTACACAGGCCTCGGCTGAAGTTTTACTAGCGAGTGCGCACCTCTCAACAGGGTTTCCACAAATTACTTGCAAGCATCACACACGAGGAACGTGTGTCTCTGCAGCAGCTTTGCCAAAGGCGGTTGGTGATGCTGCGGCTGGCAAGTCCGCCTATCATTTCTGACAATAGACTCTTACTGACGTTGCCTGCCCACCCTCATCTGGGGGTCTTCGGTGCAAATATGCAGAGAAATCTCCCCTTCTCAGAGTCATTCCCGGAAGGCTGCGGCCACCAAGCGGGCGGGTCACTCGTATCATATTCAGTGAAGTTTGAAACTTTGCGGCTACGGAAGTGCAATAGCGTGACTTTACATACTGTGTTTTTGTTTCGGTACTTACGCGCGTGTGTGTGTGTGTGCGTGCGCGCGTGCGTGCGCGCGCGCGCGTACCCGTCTGAAAGCGAGCAATGGGCTATGACTACCGTTAGGCTTTCACGAGACCTCCCAAGTATTAGTGGGTAATAATCAGGCCCAATTTGGGATTTTTGACAGAAGCTCGTAAATCCAGCTGTGTATTTTGGGAGCGACATAGTTGGTTGGGACTGTAATCTTAGCCGACTTTTTGATGAATATGAAGAATTGTAGGACTTTTTTTAAACCAGTACTTGACGTTCTAGATTTGAGATCGATCTCGGCAGAGGGAACCTTGAACTTTGAAACTATTTCTCCTTTTTTGGCTACAACGAGACACAACAGTCACCGAATTTTTGTACCATGTAAACTAGATACGTACGTGAGTAAGAACGACAGCCACGATTTTTCACTTTCTCTCCACGTTTCACTTTGCACGCTTATCATATTCGGCGATCGCCTGTTACTGCTCGACACCAGATGGAGGAAGGCAGGGCCAAAGGCAAGAAGACATCAACCTCCCCCATCACCCCCACATGCAATGGGAGGCATAAAGAAAAATAAAGACAACTGATGACTGACGTCAAGCCCAAGAAGTCATGACCATAGAGTAAAAGAGTCTTCCTCGGGGCGTTCTCCTCAAATTAAATAACTCATTGCGCAGAGAAGAAAATGCCAATTGCTCTTTACAACATGATGTCTGGACGAGCACCGTGGTCGACGTAGATGGATGGGGTGGCTTCAATGAAGGAGCCACTCCCAAATGCATACGTATTAGTAGCAAAGACGTAAACAAGGAAGCTCATTTCTCTGTCTCTCCATCTTTTCTTCATCTCGGTGGGCTCAATTTCTCCCAGGGCTAGATGGAGTCAGCAGTCCAGTTATCCTGGTCAGGACTTAATGACAACTGCTGTGGACGTGAGGAAACGACAAGAGCAGCCGGGCCACACATGGGCGCTTAAACTGGGTAGTTTAAACTGTCCCTAACCGTGGGTGAAAGTTGGCCAGCCGAGGAGGGAGGAGGGCGGGGGAAACGACGTGGCAAAGACGTTGTTTGTGTGCTTTTCGGGCAGTGATGAGAAGCTGCTTTGTTGTTTTTTATAATAGAGTCTCAACGTGTGGGAGGAAAGTGCTAAGGTCACCTTCACACAGGAGCAAGTCCACAATATATGCGCTCTTGACAAGCGCCAAGTTTTTTTTTTCCAGCCAACGCGAAGTGTTTATATGGTATGGCAGGGCTATGTATTTATATTACATTTTCCCTTTATGGAAGCCAGTGCTATTTACCATACAACCGAAAGCAAACAAACGCTACAACCAGAAGGTTTTTATTAGGACGGCAGTTTGATTGTGACCTCAGGCGTGGGCACGTGCAAAAAAAAGTGGAGTGCACCTTGAAATGGATCCAAGGATCACTTCGGGTCTAGTGAAATTGATCTTAACAAGGTTGTGGTCCTTACATTCGTTAATGTTAAACACTGCTTATGTGACTTTGTCCTTCACAAGACGATCCTTTTACAGCTTGTTCCACGCAAAATTGGACACTTCGGAAATGTCAATGTTGATAAGAACTGAGTAGTCTTACAGCAAAAGTGCTTATCAGTTTGGATTCAGAGGAGAGCCTGAGCATTCCATTGAGAGATACATCATTTCTGCAGCTCCATCTTCTAGTCAAAAGCACTTACAAAGCTGACCAAGGGGGCATCACTTTCCGTGGATCATTGGCCTCAACTTTGGCGTCATCCATACACATTGGAATACTCAGGCAGATTCTGCTCCAAAGCCAAAGTCATATACACTTTTGCCCGGGACCACTCGTTGATCCATAGCTCCCCTTCCGAGGTCCATTTTTGAGTGGAACACCCTGCACCAAGTGATCCGTATACCAAGTGGTCCTCATATGTAGAAATCCTCATTCTAAATGATCCTCGTATACCGTAATCCGCATTCTAAATGATCCTCATGCCTAACGAACCTCGTACCAAGAAATCCCTATACCCGTAGATACCAGGCAAAAGCAGTGCTTCTCAAGGTCTAGACCATGAACAACTCTGTGACTACCCACTTTGATGTTGGAGCACCCAAGCTGTAGCAACCCCTTGAGGGGGCAACGCCATAAATGTAGCATTTTTCACTTGTTCAGTGAGTTCTTTCTGGGTAAAATTGCCTGAAACTTTCCAGGGGACTGCTATCCCAGTAGCCCCCTCTCCCCTCACACGCCCCCAAGGGGGTATCCCCCAGACCCCTCCCCCCTGGGCACCCTGGGCACCCTGTATGCCAAAACCTCGAGGTTCAACATGTCGGTTTTTGTCCGCTCTTCCTTTATTCTCCGGCTCTTCCATCAGTCCATTGATGGAATGACCAGGACTTCAAGCCCGTAGGTCAAGGTTTGAAGCTCGGCTTGATTCCATCACTACTTCGTTCTTCTTTGCTGTCATACAACCTGGTCACTTCAGCCATCTGGCATGTGAACGTGAGGTGTCGGGAACGCAACCCGCCCAGGGGAGCGTCTGAGGAGTGCCACCGGGACAGGGGGGGGACTAGGGGTCGACAGCCCCCCATAAATTTTAGCCGATTTCATTAATAAGGACCCACCGAAAAAAGTGAAAGGTGCATCATTTTGGCGTGGCGGCTGCTATTGAGTGCTCTAGCATCAAAATGGCGCATATTTTACCAATTCGCTGATGAGCAACAGTAACAATGATGGGTTTCTCACAAAAATTTCATTCGCATACTGCCATGCTGAAAGAAAGTTCCCTCAAATCCCTATCTTTCTGCGACGCACGCTACTTGGCCCTAAATGTGAAGGACCCAGTTGGCGTCCAGGCTGTAATTGTGACTGTTATTGGTGGTGACGTGTGAGTGACAATTATTCCTGGCATGGGAGACTGACATCGAGTAATTGCAGTTGCTGCCAGCGTGGAAAAGGCCAGTGAGACAACAACAGGGCGAAAGCAGGTTCAACTGAACAGGTAAACTTGATTTTTGAGGTGGAAGGAATTTGCGTTGTAGTTTTGTACTCTTTTCATTCAGTGACTTCAAATATAGATTGACATCATACGTACGACTGAGCAGAGTCTGTCCACAATGAAAGGTTTTTGAGGCGAAAATGGTCTCTCATAAGTTAGTGACATTAGTTAAAAACTACCTCACTTTTTGTACTCTGTGCATCAAAATCAGTTTGCCTGGGTGAGTCGCCATTTACACTTTCGCAGAAGCTATTCATTGTACCACAACCTCTCACGATTGCCCCAAACAAATGGTTCTTTAGGAGTTCCGCTGCTAATGGCAGACCTTGGATGTACCTAAGTACACGAGGATGTCACTTCGGTGGTACAGAAGGAGCTCGGGTTTCTGAACTTTTACCACTTCTCACTTGCCAAAATATTGTCTTATTAAGCCTTACGAGTTTCCAGCTAATGAGTCTTTTCGTTATTAATTACGGAGAATTCTGGGATGTCTTTAAATATTCAGATCATCCTATAAAGCAGGTAGACAAGACAGAAAAGTGTTGGTAGAGTACAATAATTCATTATGATCTGATCTAATGGACGGAGAGAAAGCGTATTAAGGCTGTATAAATGATTCAAGAAAATTTCTCGGCTCTTCAATTCCAGGGTGCCATAAGAAGGTACGACTTTTCACGGATCTTCTGCAGTAGGTGCCCAAGTTTTCACGGTGAGAAATATAATTTGCGTGCCTGTGACGCTTGTAGACATTTTGTGTTTTCAGTTATTGGCAGTGACAAAACTTGATTAATGTAGCAATGGCAGCAGTGAAGATGAAAGAATTGTAACAATTCCTGGGCATTTCTTCCCTTTAGTCAGACGTCTTCGAGTATCATCTAATTGCGATTGGCTAAGAACGGTAAATGGGAACCAATGAAAAAAGGGTTGTGTCACTGGTGCAAGTTTATTGATTGCAACCACTCAATGTAATGTGTTTTTAGGCAGAACACAGATAAAGGGTAAAGAAGAAGGGTCCTGCCACTCCAAGAATAAGCTCACACGACTTACAGTGCACTGGCACGTGCTGGAGGGGAGGAAGCATATTTACCTAGTGTCAATATGGTTGTAGTATGTACACATCTAGCACGTCACGTCGAACCTAATTCCATTTTCTCATTTTACTCCTGGCTGCTTTAGAATGGAAGCATGAGGCAAAGAAACAAGTTGGACTTCACCACTCTTCTCATTCTGGCCTATGTTTGCTGTACTCAATGCCAGAAGAAGATCAGGGTACTGAAGAACAACCTCAATCTAGCGGATGATGGCAAGGCGCTCAGTGGAGCTAGGGTGGACGAGAACAGGAGGGTCAGCGACATCAAGGATATCACCTTCTGCATAAGGTAAATCTGCTCCATTCAAGAAGCAGCACAGGTTCCAAAGAGCCTCTCAACACCGACAGATTCAACTTTAAGTTGCTGGGTGGCTGGAACGGACGCAGTCAACTGATCAACATTGAGGACTGGAAACCAGATAAAAGGGTAAGAGAAAGTCGAACACGTATAACTTGTCTTGGTAAATTCTTTGCTCAAACTTTGCCACTACAGATACCTGAATTTGGCCTCCTCTGGTTTGGCGCCAACTTTCCTTATAGCTTCTTTGCTTTCGGATATCCCCGTAAAAAGGGCTCCTACAAGAGTTTCCTGCTCAGAGATCCTCAGAGGTCGGGGTTCGAGGTCTGGGCCACAAACAGGTGGAGTCACGTCTGTCTCAGCTACGAGAAGAACACGGGACACTTGAGGATAGTCAAGGTTTGTCACTATGCTGTGCTGATTTTGTGTGCACTGGTGCTTAAACTATTCACGTGTAGGATGGCAACGTGACCAACATTGACAGCGGCGATCCCGATTTCACCGGGGTGACGATTCCGGATGACTTCCTTCCTAAAATTTACCTGGCCAGGTGTCCCTTTAACTATTCGTTCGCCTGCTCAGCCCCCGAAGGCCAAATAGCGGACTTCAATGTCTGGCGAAGAGCTCTAACAGTAGAGGAGGCGAAGGATTGGACTTCCTGCAGGTTCTGACGTCGGCTTCTGAGTGACCACTCAGCCAGCAGTGTATCATTTTGCAGGAATATGTTTGAAGGGGACGTCATCAAGTGGAGCGAAGTCAAGCTTGAGATCATCAACATGACCGAAACGTTTGAGACTGTGAAGTCGATCTGCGTCCCACCAAGACCAGGCCATGTCTTGTTCCCCATGAAGAGAAACTTCACAGCTCACAGGGCTCTCTGCAGTAAGATGAGGGGAGTCACCTCGGTCATCAAAGACGGTCAGACGCAAGAGACGATGAATAAAGAGATGGAAAAGTATCCCTCGTGCGGCAACAGCCATGGTAAGTGATCTTTGAGCACGCAAAACTTGTCTCGGTTCGTCAAGCAAAATTCATTTTTGCTCAGAAGCTTGCAATTGTCATTGCACCAGTCACACTTAGGTCCTGTGCAATATCTGTGTTGATCGAAGCACTTAACACTTAAATATAAGGAGATGAGAAGCCGTCTGGAACGCTTTGGCGCCGACGAAGCTTCACTGAATACTTTAGAACTAAGAAGTTATTGCAGCAGTCAAGCTTGATGCGGCTTCCAACCATTTGCAGAGCCCGTGGGACGTTACTGGGCTGGATGGTGGGACGAGCCTGCGGAGGGCAACTTCAGTAACGTCAACACTGGCAAGGCGCTGTCCTCACAGCTACACCAGCCGTGGTACTTGGGCGAACCCAACGGGGACACCCTGGAGAACTGCGCTATGGTTTGGCCTGCCAGGAATGCATGGAATGACGTCAGATGCGACGATGAATATTGTGCTTTCTGCGAGCTAGAAGCAGCTCCGGACATACGGATTAGAGGTTCTTCAATGCAGAACACAATGCAATAGGTTCTGGTTATTAAAATCACTCGGGAGAAGGCAATTTTGATTGCTTAATGCGGGCAATTTTATAAACCGAAACTAGCTAAAAAGCTGTTTGTAGGTACGGGATAACCCGTACTACGAGAATATCCAATAGTTGTTTCGAGTGTGCTATCAAGAACAGATAACAACTTTGTTCGCTTTGGAGTGAATTACGAGAATAAGGGCTCACATTTAAGCACCGATAGAGTACCTTTAACAATCGAAGATTGAAGGTTCTCGATTCCATTAACCGCAATCACAATCTTATTGGTCAAATTTTTGCCAAATAAATCTTTGATCTCTAGCAAAATGGAGTCTAAAAGAAGCGGCTGATTTTAATAATCGTGATCGTACAAGGTGATGTCTACGAATTTACGTTGGACCAAATTTTTTCAGGTCTTTGCCATGGTTCAAAACTTGACGTGAGGTACAGCTGGACCCAGGAAATGGTTAATGGACGTCACAGCTTCAGGGGCTATAAGGACACCATCCTCTTCTACGACAGAGCAGTCAATGAATGGAGGATGGAGCTGTACAGCGATCCCAGTGTTGTAGCAACTACCAGTGGACCCGAGTACCCATTCGGGACTCACACCTGGCGTGTGGTCAATGAGAGTTGCTATGATCAAGAAGAGTTGGAGGTGCAGCTCAACATCAATGCCTGCCAGGACACCGAATATAACTGCGTTGATGGCTTTTGCATCGACATCAGTCAGAGGTGTGACGGAAAGGTTCATTGTCCAGACAGAACAGGTAAAGGCTTTGCTTAGGACAGACGAGTACAGCGAACACCTATGTGATAGGTGCAATTTATAAGATACACAACTACAATACTACAATTATAAGATACTCAATCATGCTTTCTCCTCAGATGAGATTGACTGCGTTATTCTTAGCGCTGCCAAATCCTACATCAAGGAAGTCCCTCCTCCTGCTATGGTGGAGGGCGAGCTGGCCGAGATAACAGCCAGCATTGACATCCTTTCCATTCTCGACATCAAGGAGGTCGAAAATGTCATATCATTGCAGCTGCAGCTGCAGCTGTCCTGGATCGACAACCGCTTGACGATGTCGAATCTCAAAGACGACAAAAACCTCAATACGCTGACTTTGGACTTTAGGAGCCGTATCTGGATTCCTGAGATCGTCTTCTACAACACTCAAGACAAGATGGAGTCCAAGAATGATAAGAAAGCATTTGCCACCATCACCAGAGAAGGAGGATTTGTCCCCAGTCCCGGGAGTCAGTTGGAGAATGCTTACATCTTCAAAGGTGCTGAGAATCCAATCACCATCTCCAGAGTGTATGACTCCGAGTTCCTCTGCGAGTTTAACATGGCCAGCTTTCCCTTTGATACGCAGATCTGCTCAGTGGTCATGGTTATGAAGGGCAACAGCGGTAACTTCGTCCGCATGGTGAAGGGTGCCTTGAACTACCTGGGACCGATAGATTTGACCCAGTACTTCATCAAGAAAGTAACGATGTCTGAGACCACGATTCTGTCAGACACGTTCGCTGTCAAGGTAGACATAGTCTTCGGCAGAAGAATCTTGGCCACCATTCTGACTACCTATTTGCCCACATTTCTTCTTTGCATTGTGTGCTTCAGCACAAACTACTTCAAGGCTTTCTTCTTTGAGGCCGTCGTCACTGTCAACCTGACCTCGCTCCTCGTTTTGACTACGCTGTTTATCAGTGTTTTCAACAGCCTTCCCACCACAGCCTACGTTAAGATGATCGACCTCTGGCTGATCTTCAACCTGCTCGTTCCATTCTTCGAGGTTCTCCTCCACACCTTCATTGACAGCCTCAGAGAAGAGGCCAGGGACATAAATCACCATGGAAAAAGTGTGTCAATTGGCGACCATGAGAAGTCAGAGGCTGCAACGCATCCAAAGATATCCACTAATGGCAAGGTTTTCAAAATGAGTAATAAGGTGAGACCAGACACCTCTCGCAACATCGACTTGATCTCTCGCGATGAAGAGAAAGAGGTGAAGGCCAGAAAAGAGTACTACGACCATGCGGGAAGCAGCAACGAGCGCCACATGAAGATAGCCACGAAGGTCGCGAGAGTAGGCCTGCCGGTCGTCTTCTTCGCCTTCATCGTGCTATACTTTGTCATTGGAATGACCTACTACTTAGACCAGTACGAGGGAGACGCCCAGGAATAACTGCTTTCTTCGTATGGAGTCCTTGGCAAAAGTAATTTTTGCGGGTAAAAATACAACGCTTGTGGTGAACTGAAACGTTCTGGGGTTGAGAACATTGGTCATCGAGACACAAAGACGAGGTACCCATGAGCAACTTCGAGATTGCCTATTTCTATTGCTAGAGTCCTCGAATTTCATCAACCCCTTGAGGGCGCAATGCCAAAATCCTCAATCTTTCCCCTTATTTGGTGTTTTTCCCCTGAGCCCGACTTCTTTGGAGGAGGAGTCCGCCCGTCTAGGATCATAGGATCCCCCAACCCAACCCCCCCTCTACGACACGCTATGCGCACAAAACCTCCAGTTCTGGTTGAAGAACCAAGTAGTGATGGAATCGAGCCTCGAGCTTGCCCAAACTGACCTCACTCTTAGGGCTTCGATCTCTCCACTCATCACTAGAACGAGGAAGGAATGAACAAGATCGAACGTCAGGTTCTGTTCGCGTAGCTCTTTCGTGGGGTGGGGGTCCCCCGGGATCTGTGGGGAAGGGAGAGGGGGGGGAGCCAGAAAATTTCAGCTGATTTCAATGACCCAAAAAAGGTGAAAGACGCTGCATTCTCTCGTGGCAGACTCTATGGGTTGCTGCACTTTAACCGCTCTAGCACCAAAATGGGCAGTCACAAACCTGCTCATGGTGCCGGATCTTGTATCTCAAAGACGATTTTCACGCTTAAAACTCGAACCCAAAGCGTTTCAGGTTGGCGTATGCAGCCCATTTTCACTCGCGAAAAGTACTTACACCAAGGACTGGGCCTGGACGAATGCAGCATGAGCAAAGATGTTCGATGCCCTCTCAACAATGTTTCTCCTTCTCAAATAGGTTTGCTCTGACATTCACTCTGCCGACCTCTTGTAACTTGTTCTCTCTCACGTACCTCCTCTTGACCCCGTTGTACCCCCTCTCCTCCCTTGTCAGCAGTTTAATCAATCGAATATATTTTGACACACGCACAGCGCATTCTGCTATACTGACAACGAACCTTCCAGTGATGAGTACTGCACTGAAGCATAATAGCTAATCTGTCAAGGTAAACCCTGCGTAAACTGCTGGGCGGAGGTTCGAGTCTGACAAGGTCACCTCTGCAGAAAAGCTGTGGCTCTTGCCACAACCTTCCATGGCAGCTGTTATTCAGTGTTGCGACAAGACTCTGTCACATGGGCCAAGCCATATCTTCATCCTATGCAGTGCTGTACATACAAACATGTTGCGCACCCGCCTGCAAAAAGAATGCTTGCACACATTGATAAGGAAGGAAAGAAGGAATCTGTCAAGGCTTGGAAGTACAATGTCCGAACTGGGCACTAAATATGGCTAATATACATATAGTGGAGATCGATGAACGTAACTGCAATGTTGCACAATGATCCGAGTGTGACTGATGTCTTGTTGATGACTTGCGACGACTGAACTCCGGATTGTCTCAAGATTTTCCTTGTTGCAGTTTTTTTTCCTCACATGGTGCGAACTCTGTATGCATAATAGATAACTTGCAGGCTGTTGCTGCACAAGAACTATTGTAAAGAGCTGTGGCAGGAGCCTATCAAAGGGCTCCTGCCAAAACAATGTTGAACAAGTTTCCTTGCGGTAAGGGGGTTTCTACAAAAGCATTGTACGAGTCAAAAAAATGCAACACGAGGCAGTCCCAAGAGACCCCTAGTGGCGCTTCTCATAGCCAGGACATCAAGAACCCCGACGTCGGCGCAGGCTGGAAGAAGCTATCGAGCCCCAGCACTCAAAGACAGCATTATTGCATTTTCCATATACTCAGGATTGGCTTAGGAAATTTTCCACTTTTCTTTTTCTGTGACCCATACAATACACAGTGTACAGCATACCGTGAGTGCGTACAATAGAGGCCGAAAACTTGAACTGTGCAGTCATTGCCCATAACGTATAAATTCTCTATGACTTTATCAGATAAGGTGTGGCATCTGAAATGCGCCTGGAGGCCCCAAGTCCGATAAAACAATGCAGCGACCAAGCGTGACTGACCAAAAAAGTTCCTTTACCCACGCCGTTTTCCCAAAAAAGAGAATTAACAGGGGGTGACGCCTCCGAGCGGAGCCGCAGCCACAGAGCCTTGGAGGGCGAGGCCTCCAACAACAAGATTCTGGAGGAATGTGAACCAATCAGCCAAGCTGTCAATCATCATCATCGGGGAGAAGACGCCAGAGGCTGAAAAGTTGAGGGAAGAAAAAGGCTTCGTCCCCTCCAGTCAGGGCTGGATGATTTGGGGGAAAAGAAGCCAAATAAATTTGGCACATGAGAATATGGCAGAGGTCGTAGCCATCCCATGGGTAAAAAATGGGCGATGACGTCATCGCGTCAGTCAAGCACTTGGGCAGTGGTTGTCCCACCTGCACTTGTGTGCGACAAAAAGGGAAAAAAACACTGTAGCCGGGGTCTTACTCGGCTTTGAAGCACAGCCCACCTTGGAAAAGCTGCTGTTCCAACCTTTGAATGCTACTCTGTTGTTACACGTATGTACTTTTGCCAATGAAGAGTTGGAAACTCCGTTAGGAAGCGAAAGCCATTCACAGGCATTTCTATGCGCATACACCTTTTTTTCGTGGCAATGACTGGTGTGTTATCAACGACTCAAGGTCTGCGTGCGTGCGAAAGGATACAGTAATACCATTTTGTCATTTATCAGTGATTAGTCGATCGCTGTCTCTCGCAGTCAGGGTACGTACATACATACGGACAGTCAGACAAACAGGGACCGCATAGTCACACTGAAAAAGTATTTGTGGTAAAGTAAGCACTCATCTTGCAATGCTCCGCATGCACGCTTCCAGACAGACACAGGACCGATGGTGTCAATGCGAAATTGCCTGGCTGAAATCACGAGCACTTATTAATCGTCAGTAGTAAGGCTAAGGTGATTATCTGATGCTAACTTATGCATGTGGAGATTGAAACGTTCCAAACTTCATCCTGCCTACGCATGAAGAGAATGAAAAAAAAAAGATTTAAGAGATTCCAGCTGCAAATCCGCTGATAAACCAAATCTGCGTTCCTGCCAAAGCAAAAATTGCATCAACCGAAACGCTCTCAGCAGGCTTGTAATTGCAATCTCTGGAGAGGAAATAGATTCATCTCAAAGTGTGTGACGTGGCTTCTTTTCATCTCTGGAGCCCTGTGATCTTGGCTCCGAGGCATTTCTTCTCCGACCAACACTTAGCGTGTCAAGTCAGGAGATGTTACCCCTGCGGACGCCCAGGGGGCAACTCAGAGCAGTCTGAGGCACCGCTTACACTTGCACAAGAGCCACAGGTGAGTGTGGACTGCAGGAGGGACTGCGGGGGCCAGAACTTTCTTCTTTTTAGCGAACCTCCGGCTGGGCAAACGCACCCTAAGTCACATCTGCAATCTTCCAGCTGAATATTTCTGGATTCCAGCTGAATTTGCAGTGAGCTTTCAGTGTTTTTAGGATGCAACTTTAACAATCATCTGAAAGATCCGCCCAGCCGCGACAGGCGTGTGTGTGGGGGTGTGTGCGCGTGGGCGTGTGAGGGGGAAAGGCTGCCTCGACCAGGGAAAAGCCGCACAAGATGTTGTGCTTCCCGGACCAGGGCTTGCGAAACTCATCACGCAAGAGTAGAAAGTGTAAACTACAAAACAGTGCCCCACTTTTTCTATCTCACACGCACACACGCTCGCGCAAGCGCGCGCAAGCGCGCTCAGAGTACAAACGCACGCACTGGCCCATTCTGTGAGTGAGTCAAAAAATCCTCATGTCCTCTTTTTACCCCATCCAGCTGTTCCTGTGCTACTCACCCACATTATGTCAGTGGTCATGTCTGCGACCACGTTGACCTGGGACGAAGACCTCTGGGCCCGCCTCCCCAGCCAACACCGGAAAGAAAGTTCTTCACGACTCACACGTCCACACACGAGCTCACACTGAGACAGAAAAAAGAGGGGGAGCACGCAACAAAACACGAACACACAGAAATAGTCCGCACAAAGACGGAACTGTCATGTCGGTCCAACCCAAAACACACACACGGGCACACAATCTCTTCACACACACACAGAGAAGAAAAGTTGCAATGCGCCTTGAGGTCTTCTTCTTCTCGTCGTCTAGGAGAAATATAATTACCCGGTGGTGGTTGTTGTTCCCATTCTTCTCTTCATCATCGACCAAGATGCTTTGCTCTTCCTCCCCCCCTGGGCCAGAGAGGGTCATTTTGCCTAAGAGCAAAGCCTCTTAAAAGCTGAGGCCGCGGGCACCCGGGGGGAAACCCCAATCTCCACCACTCCAGCCGATGGGCCAGAGTGCCGGCCTCTGCGGCGGCCTCTGCGGCGGCCTCTGCGGCGGCCTCTGCGGCGGCCGCCGCCGAGCGCAGGCAGGAGCGATTTCCTCGTGTCACCGCTCCTTAAGCGTGGCGGCTCCAGTAGTAAGTTGGGAGCGAGTTTTCCGACAATTATGCCCCAGCCTATCTCTCCTCCTTCTAGTTAATGACTGCCTGAAAAACTTGCCTCTCTTCTTCTTTCCTCCATACAACGATTGATGGGCCCGGGCCTCCCTAGGCAGAATGAATTTATCCCCACCACTTTTTTTTTTCTCTGGAGGCAAAGACCGCGCAGCAAAGTGGTTATTAATTTGGCCGTCGAGCGTGTGCGAGGAGGCCCGAAAAAACAGTCGAGATCTTTAGGCTATTTGAGAGGTGTTTTTCCAAGCGATTTTTGATCTGCTGTCAAGAAATGAGGCGAAGAAAGAAGCTTTGGGTTTCACGCGCGTGCTCATTTCTTGACGACGTCATCTTTTCACCACCTCCGGGCGGAGGCGAAGCCCGCGCGTCTCTTTTTTCCTCCGGAAAATCGTTTTCTCTCTCCCGCCCAATCAAAGCGGAGAAGGTTTCACTGTTTCTGGGAGTTTTGGTTCACGTCTCGCTCGATCTGGATCAATTTCGGTGCAGAAGGCGCGCCACGCGTCCACGGAGCGCAACACGTCCAACGAGGGCGTCGTCGCCGTCAACGCTTGGGTGTCAGCTTTCAGTCCCTGACCACGCATGGCAAGGCGGATGTGCGTAGGCGGCTCAGAGGTTTCTTACGGGCAAAATTTCCTTCCAAACATCAAAAAGAAAAAAAAATGGGAACAAAAAAGTCTTCTTGAGCCGTTATAATTGATTTTCCTTGTTGCTCCAGGCGACAAAGTGGCTTCGTTTATACTCCAGTCGTCTTCCCCCTCCTTATCTTAAAACCTCTTGGTCATGAAATACATAGCAGAGACGCCTCGATAGCAGTGGTGGGGGATAGAAAGAGTTTTTTTGTCTCTCTCACCCCAGACTTCGGTAGCTCCGGAGTGGACACTTCTTGATGATGCATGGACAACAGGTTATGCTGCTGCTGCTAAGTAAAAGGCTTCTGCAGTTGGGGGTTGGCTCAGCATTTCGACGGCGCTTAGGGACGCGTCGCACTAGCAGATCTTCGCTCAGACACTTGACTCGGGCCCATTGGGTAACTTGGCTCTGGCAGCTAGTTATTCGTCATCGAGCAACTGGGACGAGAAGAGGCACAAAAATGTGCTTGGGTACACGCACTCACCTATGCTACAACCACGTCCTCAACAGACGTCTACAGAGCGTCCCCCATCAGCATTTTTGTCGTGGAGTCCAAGTGTTTGGGCTAATGGGTGATTCTCCCAAAGATGCTAATGGACCACACGCATGAGGCAGGGAGAGGAGTTCCAGTTCCACTGCACTCGACCAGACAGGAGATGCACACCCTCAGGTGAGTTGGTGCTCTGGATCCTGCAGTCCAAGGAGTTCACTTTGTACGTGTCAAGCCATTGAAGCTTTGTATGGAGGGGAGGGGGGGGGCACACACACACACACACACACACACACCAGGTCGCTTTATGGGATGGAGGGGGGGTCAGACCCGTCGACAATGGTTGGGCCCAGGAAGGAGCGCATTTATGCAGTAAAACTTGCCCTATGGCCCAAGGTAGATTGACTCTCCTTCTTCCGGGGGGGGCGGGGTGTATGTGTCAATCCCGCCCGCGCTGTTAAGTATGGGCGGTTTGCTCTTTGGGTCCTTGGCGACCTCTAGCTGACTACCAATGTGCAGCAAATAGGTGGGTGCGATTCGCTATACTGTAATAAACGGAGAGTGGAAAATTATGTCATTGTTAGGTTATTTTAAGGATTTCTGGCATAATTGTGTCAATTTCGCCAGGGTACGTGCTTTTTGGCTTACCCCCGCAAGTTCTGTGCATATTCTTTGACTCGTCAGTAATGAACAAACTGTATCTGGATCATCGACTTCGCATTGTCACGAATCCCCCAAGGTTTTGCTTCCTCTGTGTGGCCCGATCGAGTCTCTCGATCTCTTTTTTTTTTGTTCACACACCGATTTATGAATTTAGGAACTGTTAGGCAGTCGTTAAAAGTTCCCCTTGTGCCCCCCTTTGCTGTATACTTGGTGGGTTGAAAGCTTTATCTGACACACGCAAACTTTTCGGGCTCGCTCGTCTTATGGCATCGCCCTCGATCATCTTAATAGGAGAGATCCTATCTACCAATGCTCTATTGTGCGCTCCTCGCTCAAGCATTTTTACTTCGGCGATTCTTTTTTGTCGGCGTGTGCGTGCGCGCGCGCGTGCGTGCGTGCGTGCGTGCGTGCGTGTCCTATAACGCAAGACACGAAAAAGCAATGAATGGGATCACTGGCTAGAGTGTTAACAGGTGAGAGAGAAGAGAAAATTTGTCCGCATTTATATACTGGCGGGGTTGTGGATGTTCAAGTAATCCGGGAGGGGATCGAGCGCGGATTCCTCCTTCGTCCGGGACGATCCAGAAGACCAAAAGGTGCGCGAAGAATCCTGCACTTTCTATGGAAAGTGAACACGCTCGTGTGAATCACGCCAATGGAATCGAGCGTATTCTAGTGTAGGCAGTGTGATTGATTCTTTCTCTGCAAACAGCGCACGTTCGGTGTCCAAACACAACACTTACTCATGTTGTGTAGGATATCTGATCTCTCTGCTGCGATGTTGAATCGGCTTCTTCCATTGGCAGAGACGTGGACAAGCAGAGCAGCAGCTGGAGCAGCTCTAGAGAATCCGACATCAACTGCAAAGAAGCAAAAATCCAGGGGAGAAAGCAGAAATCCTGGGACTTTCTCCACTCGGTCCAGAATTCCCAGCGTGGGAGCACAAGCAGGCACTCATTTTTGCCAGGTTTTCTTCACTTTGCAGTGTGCAAAAAAAGGAGCGAAAAAGAAATGGGGCCCTTGAGTAATAGGAAAGAATTTCGTCACTTTGCAGTCAGAATGAGCAAGATTGGGGCTGTGTTGGGCAAGTCTCCACCTCTCCCCGCGTGCAGTCCGAGTGACCGCTTATGCACACACACACGCGCGCGCGCACGCACGCACACGAGAGGCCTGACTGGGAGGGCAATTTCCCGGGACAAAAACGCAATGGGCCATTAAATATGAGTCAAAATTCGTCCCAGCTCAACTCCCACGGGTGCTTGGCCTAATTTTTTAGAGCTCGTAGCAATTTCCTGCCCTCTTCTCTCTCCCTCCCATTTTTAAAAGCGCTATATAAAGGCAAGGTCAAGTTTCGCATATTTTTTTCTTCGTCCTTGTCTCGGAGAAGCCCAATAAGCTCAGCCCTTCAAGACTAATTTGTTCCTGTACGAGCAAAGTATCCTCAACAGACGTGCAGTGCATATTTTGTACACTTGTTCAGGCCAAGCTCACGTACGTCTAGATGTGGTGGAGACACGAGAGCCTCAGCGGGCTGCAAATACACTTTCGTCGAGCAAGCAAGCAAAAAATCCTGTGAAGAGACCAAGCAACTTTTGATCAGATGTGACCCACCAAGTTTTACTCACTCTCAATGTTGATTTGATGCTGCCCATATTTTTTTGAGCAGGGAAGGGAGTAAGAAAAAAAAAGGGGTTAACAACTACAGGAAGAGAAGTGGAGGTAGGCAGGAACTGCTACTAATGCACACTCGACCAGAAGTTCCTCGTTGCAACCTTGTGGTGCGCGTACCACCTCCTGAGAGGCCTGGGGAGGCTCGCTGAGGCCTGAGGAGGCCCGAGGAGGCCCGAGGAGGCCCGAGGAGGCCCGAGGAGGCCCTGTGCTCCTGTCATCTCGTAAAATAATGCGGCCGCAGCCTCTTAATTGCTTCGTGACAGCAGATTTAACGGGAAATTGAGCGCTTCGGCTTTTCCTTCTGGAGCAGCAGGATGTGTAAATCGCTTCAAGTGTAAGTAAGGAAGGGCCTCACAGGAAGAAAGTTGTGAAACCTGCGCAGCTTCGAAGATTAAGACATAATTCAGGAATTATGACGGCGGGCGAGGGTCCCGATTTTTGCTCGTATGCTAGACATTCCAGGTGCCCCCCGGGCTATTAATGGCAAATGCACGTGCGGACGCGTTACGTCAAGTGCGTCTCCAGCCTGATCTGCGCCGAGTGTCTGAGGAGCACTGATGTGACAGAGGTCACGGCCACAGCTCCACACCCACGACAGCGAACCAAACCGTAGAGCTGGAATAAAAAGTCAGAAGAGCAGAAAAGAGCCAGAAAAAAATGTCTTCTTCGTACCACGCCCTAATTTACGCACAGTAATCATAAGTTGGGCTGTCCTCCAAATTTCGCAAGGACTTAAAAGGCTCCGGGAAGAGGAGGGAAACACTATTTCGCCTTGGGGTTGCTTGCGATACCTCCAAAAGAGGTGTGTGCGCGCGTGCGCGCGCGCGCGCGCCTCCACCAGACAAGTGCGTGTAAAACAAGAAGTTTACGGCCGTGAAAAAAAAAGTGAAGTATGACTGTGAACCCATTTCATTTCCATAACGGCCCCCCTTTTTTCCCTCCCTCCTCGTCACTCTTTCTTCTTCACACTCTCCCATACGTGCGCACACACGAGAGAGAGAATGTCCGAGAGGAATTATTGGGCTCCGTTCGTTTTTGGCCAGGGCAATATCTGGACTGAGGAGCATTTATCACGCAATCATCTTTTCTTTCTTCTTCTTTTCTTTTCCATTAGAATAATGACACACATATGAGAGCTCATGCGGAAAAATTCGCTCAGGTCACGTATTGGCGGTTTCGTGCAAAACATTTGTGTCGACGCAACAGAATTGCTCGTGTGAAGATCAGCCAAAGATTTCTCGAGGAGCTTTCTCCAAAGTTTTTTTTTGTTGTTGTTCTCAGCTCACGCAGTAAAGTTGTACTTGTAGAACAAGCACTTAGTGACGACGACGACGACGACGACGACGACGACGACGACCACGATGACGACGCTGTCTGGTTTCCCAAATTTGGAAGATGGCGTTTCTTTATGGGCATGCCGAAGCAAGAAAAGGGGCTTTAAAACGGTGGTCGTAAGAGTCTTCTCAGTTTCGTACCCACCTCTTAACAATTTCGCACCCATGCTGTGATCATGTGGGAGATCGCGACCACCCCATGATTTGTGTGATGGCGACTAATTTCGCTCGTGAAAATCGTGCGATCTGACGCTTGCAACGCGTCTCTCCAAAGTGTTCTTGCCAGAGTCCCTTGTGTATCCACACTGCGTGCGCATTAACTTCGTCTTGGTCTTGGTCTTGGTCTTGGGCGCCGTCGTCGTCGTCGTCGTCGTCGTCGTCGTCGTCGTCGTCCTACTTGTCAGGGAATTCCTACGCTGTGTTAGTTTTCATTTCGGAGAGGCTCACTTGTTCCTTGATTAACGGAGCTCCTGAGTTGAACACACACATACTCACGCAGTCACCAAGAGGGGGAACTCTTAATTAGCGATCTCCTCTGCTGGCAGAAAAGACATCTGGGTTGGCATTCTTTGGTCTCACGTCATCAGACATTTGGTCTGTCTTGCTCGAGCAAGCGTGTGCAGCCAGCATGAGCATCGCTGAGCATGGCTGAGCATTGCTGAGCAGCACTGAGCAGCGCTGAGCAGCGCTGAGCAGCGATGAGCAGCGCTGAGCAGCGATGAGCAGCGCTGAGCAGCCGCGGACGCATGAAGTATGGTTACAGCGGAGTAAAAGTCACAAGAAACATTGTCTCATTAAGGACTGTGGTCTGGAAGACACGAGAACCACGTGTGCAAGCAGCGCTCGGACAGCTCGGTCTAACAAGATGTGAGGAGGCATTTACACGTACTAAATGGAATAACCCACAATCTGCCTGCTAACAAGTGCACGTGGAACATTTGAAATGCGATGTGATGAGGACGCCGCCGCCTTCACCGAGTCCCAACTCTCGCCGAAACAATCCCGTGCATTTTCCCGCCAGAAGCTCAAATGACCCCGCGTCAGTGCGTAGGGGGAGGCAGAGAACAACGTAAGAAGAAATCGCTCACTTGTGCTCTATCAGACAGCGTAATCTCGACGACAGCAGCTTTGACAAGCTCGACATTCATTTGGGCGTCGGTTAAAGCTTGTTAAATGCGTCCGCGTGTGCTCGCGCGCGCGCGTGGGCGGCCTCGCTTCCCAAAAAAAGAATGGAGGCCATGAATCTGTGTGTGGGAATGCCCATGTTTATTAGGCGTGTGGAGTGGATTTGGAAAAAGAAGCGGGGCGCATAAATTGAGGTGCCAGGAAGAGAACGAGATTGGCTCTCCCCATGTGTGTGTGAGTGTACATACATGAGAGGGAGGGAGGTGTTCAGATAGGGTTAGGGGGTGTTGGTGTTGCTGCCTCGAGTTGGAGCTGTGACACCAACCTTAAAACATGTCTTGTCGGTTCAGATATCGCGGGTCTCTCTTACTCTCTCGACGATGCATTAGAGGTGGGCTCGACAGTCATTTCTCTCGAAACCGACCATGTCTGTTCTGCTTATTCGGTCAGACCATTTGTTAAGTGGAGTGGAGCAAAGCAGAAGAATGACGACATGGAAAGTCACAAGATTCCTCTGGAATTCTCATACCGCCTTTTTCGTCCCCCCCCCCCTCCTAGCCCGTCAAGGCCTTTATTGTGACTTCTGTCAAAATTCTTCACTCACCTTGTTGTTGGGCTCCTGACTGACATTAATAGAAGAGCATCGGCAGCCAAAAATCAGGGGGGAATTTCTACAAAGAAAGCTTTTCCACCAGGCTAATGACAACACGACCGGGGGAAAAAAAGAAAAAAATGGACTGGACGTACACATTATGCTGGACGAGAGCGTCCTGATTTCTCCCTCTGATTTCGAATGTTGGACGCCCATTGTTGTCCCGGCGGGGTCAGCAGGGCAGAAATCCGTTGCCCCCTCTGTGCTGGACTGTATGGAGACCGGCGGCTCCAAAGAAGGAAGAAAAGGATCAAAAACTTTGCTCTGGGTCAGGAATCGCCAGTTTGAGCCGGTAAATTGCGCACTTACTGTACTGTGGCCCTCTGTTTCTCTCCGTGTGGGTGAGCACGTTCGAGAGACACACACAGAGAGAAATAGGAACTTTATGATAGCCCATAGCGATATAAGTATTGATAACAATGCAGTAGAGGCTGAAATTAATCAGGTGCTTCTCATTAGAAATACAGATATCTGAAATGCAGATCGTGGCTTCATCTTTGCCTTCCTCCAAAGACGCTTCAGGGTAGGCCCAACTCTCATCTGGAAATCCGATTCCTGGCAAAACAAACTGAGGAAGAAGAAAAAGGAGTAGCTTAAGGCCTGACAGGATTTATGGACACTTTTGGAAGGATTTGGCCACGTCCACCAAACCCTTGGTGTCCCGATATCGCAGATTTCTGGGCGTGGTACGTGTATCAGGGCTGCTGTTTCGTCCTGTCTGGCCGAGTAGGCTTAAAATGTAAGAGACTTCTTCAGCCTCCCGGCGCGGAGGATGTAAAAAGCCGCAAAGTTTGTGCCTGGGGTCTCCAATCCCAAGATTTTTAACGTCTTCCCAAGCTGTACAAAGTGCTGACAACAAAAGGCAATCGATCAGAAGCAGCAGGCAGCAAGGAGAGAAAGACACTGATGGCTCCAGGCTAATTTCGTCGGCTACTTCTCATCTCTGGCAATCTTACGTGGATCCCGATGCTATCGAGAGCGGGCGGACCAGATCAATTTCGGTCGTGTGAGGCGTGAAGAAGATTGCACATGTGATGTCCAGACCTCCTCTCACCCAGCGCGTACCCGTTCTGGGCAATCACACGGTATCTGGCATTCTCCTCTGTCATCACCGCAAATTTGACCAACAGCCACTACCAATCATCACACGCTGCCCATTACGAGACTACGACAATCCAGAGGAAAAAGATGAAAGTAGCAAATGAATCAGACGCTTCTTTTTGCTCACCACAACTTGACCACGCTGCGTCAGTACAGAGAGAGGGGTAATTGTGGCCAGTTACACGCGTACATACACAGATTGCTCTCTCTGCTCGCTGCCCCCGACTTGATTTAATGTGGCTGGGGTCAACGAGATTGCAAAAAAAAGGCGTGCATTTAATTTTCCACCTGACCTTCCGGACGCGGACGTAGTAAGTACATGAATGCGAAATTGAGAGGCGTGGACGGAGGAACGCGCATGACAACGTTCAGTGCATGGGTGTGCAGTGCAGACCAATGAACCATGGCGGGACGGTACAAAACGCACATTTATAACAGTCCAGGAACGTATTCAGCAGTCCTGCCAGTGGCAGATTTCACGTCCAGTACTGTCCAGTACTGATGGTACAGGCGAGTCCCGAAGTCGCACTCATGCATGAGAGGCTGCGGAGAATGAGGAACTGCTCACCTCTCCTGTGGGTGTCGAGATATCCCAACCTGAGTATCCCAACGTGGCGGTGATGTCGGAGTGGAAGTGTGTGTGCGTGTGTGTGTGTATGTGGGGTTGCCACCCTGTGACACACGCTAAATTAGGTTAGACGACCTTCGAAAATCTCCTGGCTAAAGGTTGGTTTTCTATTCTGGCGGTGAAACCTCTTCTCTCTCTTGTTCGTTTCTTCTTCTACCCCTTTTCTCACCCCCATTTTTGGCGAAATGACCCCCGCTGTTCGCTCCCCTCAAAGTGGTCAATTGCGTCCCAAGATTTCACGAATCGGGACACTCATAGCTCAATGACTTATTACCGAAAAACTTGGCTCAATACAGATTCATCGCGGCCCTTCCAGGCCAGGCAAAGAGAGAAGAGACGATTTAGTGCACCATCTTAAACCGTCAAAACCACAATGATCTCTACTAATTCCAGCTCTTTACAGCCGGGACCAGCGAAATGAATTATTGCCTCCTCCTCTTTCCACTTGAACCTCTCTCAGAACGAATCCTTTATCTGGAAATAAGCCTGGGCCAGTTCGACACAACTTGGACATGATAGAGAGCAATACAGGCTGCCTGCCCGACCCGGAGGAGTCCTTTGCTGCTTGGCCCTGCGGTAAAATATCGGGGGGAAATAAAGTTGGGAACAGGTGGTGGCATGTTAACGAGATAGTATTGCCTGCAGTGGCCATTCCTCAGCGCAGTGCGGTCAATTAAGAATTTTTAAGGTAGTTTATGTCCGTTGTAGGAGCTGTAGCGTCAGAAGGGCTATGATTAGGGAGGCATATTGCCATTGCTTATTCTATCTGCCTTTTTTTTCCAACCCGGCCGGCCTTATGGCATTCTCGGCTTTTAGGTGGATCATCTCTCTCGGGAAGAACTCTCATCCTGCTGCAGTTCTCTGCTGCTGCTCTCCGCCGAGCTAGCTTAGTATTATAATACACTGTATTCCTTAGTTAAGCCATTCGTTTCAATTTGCCCGCAGAAAGAGAGAGATGCAAAAAGTTTTCGTCGCATTCTCTACCAACTTTCGACTCGAGAGGCTTAAAGTGAGTGAGTTTAGTGCGCCTTTTCCAATATGCCGGGATGCGAGGACTAATAACTGCCACTTATGTATACGCATGCATCTGTATGCGGAGTCGAGAATCAGGAGACCCTTTGCTCAACACAGTCGAGGCCGTCAGCATTTGGCTCCCTCACAAAGTCAATTTCTTTCAGGCATAATTTCCTGTCCCGCCAGAACACAGGTGCGGGACCCTGATGAGGTGTCACCCTATCCATTCCACCTCCCTCCACTGTGGGTTAATCCCATCAAACCCTCATTTAGCGGTCTGATTTCCGCCCCCGCGCCTCTGATCGATGGCTCCCTCCAGAACGACACCTCAAATAAATCATTCTCCGGACAAAGTTTCGACTTTTGTGGCTCCTGTGTTGAAAGATTTCTTCCTCCACTCCTGCCCGAATAATAAGAGGCGACAGCCCTCGAAGGCCCGCGGCTTGACACTTTTCTCTGCGTGCTTCCAAAGTGCCCAACAATTGTCGTTGACCGAAGGAAACCCAATTTTTGACCATTAACGTTAATGGCCAGGGTGGGTCTGATCTTGTCTTGCCCAATCTCCACGATGCTCTACAACTTTTGGTCAGTCATTTTTTGGGGGGTCCCGCCTCCTGTCTGCGGCTTTGCCCGGGTTAGGTCAACACTAACGTACGCAACTACTGCGCTGCATGTCAATGAGCTCAAGGCTGTAACCTTTTACGTACGCAGAGTTACGACTCCTGACAATTGTCCAGTGTTTTGTCCTGCCAACTTTTGTCTCCATTGACGCTTTGTTTTGGACCAGAAGCGCTCGGACAGTCCAAAGTCCTGCCTGCACTTGGAAAGGTGAGGAAAGAGCAAGAGGGAGAAATCAAAGTCTTCTAGGAAAGAATTTTAGGTCAGCGACTGAGAGGAAAGTCCCAGAAAGTTGTGTCTCCCTGTACAAGCGAGCGCGCATGCGTGAGCATGGACTACGAGCAATTATTTGGGAGCTGTGTAGAAGCAGCGGGTCCGTAATAAGTTGTGTGCGTGTCCATCTTCTCGCTCGGTTGACAAAAGCAAGAAATGACCGCGAAGCAGAAGCAGAACGTTAGCACCGAGTACAAGTCGTGGTATTCTTCTGGAGGGCTGTTGTTATTGGTGAAAGAAGAGGAAGAGAAGAAAAATGATGGCGAAATTGGTCCGGCGATAATGACCCTCGTCCGTTTATAATGTCGTATTCCTCAGGTGGTCACGAATTGCGGCGTTGTGACCAACTTGCTTGGCTCTAAAGGCCACGTTCAACTTGGCGGCTGCTACCACGCATGTGTCTGATGCACAGAAAGTGCACCGACACTTTAAGAAATGCACGCAATCGTAGATTATAATCAAAGTGAAGACGTAATTGCGAGCAATTAGCGACCTCTGGAGCAAAGTTATGACTTCATTAGTCGACCGACAGGCGGCGACAATTTTCGTGTTCGCTGCAGAAACCGGTTGAAGGAGGATTGATTTCTGCATACCACTTCTTATCGTAGTTTACATGGTGGCGACGGAGCAAAACATTCTTGGCCGTCGGGGCCTGCGCGGATCGCCGATAAGATTGTTGCCCGGGCATCATCAGACAGGCAAATTGGACGCTAAAGAAGAGAAGATTATTACTGGCAGCAGCGAATCGAATTTGCCCGTAAAAACATTTAGAAAATGAGGCAGTTCCTCTCGGAGTCAATTAGTTTTCCTTTGTGAGAGCAATATTGTTTGCGATCTGGGTTGTTTTTCGGCCAAAAAGACGAAGAGAGAAGTGGCCAAATCCCATTCAAAGGAGTCCTGTGAGACTTTCGGACTCAAAAGCACAATCACAAGGTCGATTCTCACCAATTGGAACGCTCACTTGGAGCGAAACTTGTGTATTCTCCTCGGCTGCGACTGCACCAAGGGGTCCATCCGTGTTCAAGGACCTTCTCCGGACGAGCACTGATTGCTGCAGTCGCTTTAAACGCGTTCTTCTTGGTCGCTGGCTTCGGGCGGCCGGCCAAGAGTGGCGTTCATAATCGATATTATCACACTTATACTTTATGCGCTTTAAGTGGCAGTGAGTTGCATTTCAATGCTCCTCGCAAAAAGAGGGTGCGATAACTTGAAAACCGCTCATTATAACGATGCAGTCACGCCTCATCCTCTGTGTGCATCATCTAAGCTGCTCGGCCAGACTTTCATTGGGCAGAAAGAGTTGCAAAGAGAGAGAGAGAGAGAGGGGAGAGCGAGAAGCCTCCAGCCATATCTTATCGAAAAACGTGCTCTCTTCTTGCACAACGTAGAAGACTTTTGACCGCAACAACAACAACGAAGGCGGCGGCAGCAGCTCCGGCAGCAAGGAGCTATGTCAAAGTGTGCAGTGCGAGTCATACAAAATATACCCTATGTGGGATACTGAGGGAGCAAAGTGGGCCGGAGGAGGGCAGAGAGACAGAGAATATGAGCCTCCAGAGCATCGGACCCCTTTTTTTGACTCATACAGTAGACAGTGATAATACCAGAGCAGCAGCAGCAGCCGCCAGAGAGAGAGAGAGAACCATTTTAGACAAGAGTAGAGAGAAGGGACTTCACGGCTACCTAACCAGACTATCAACATCCCCTCCTCCTGCGTGGAGAGAGCGAGAGAGTTACCTGAAATCATGAGCGCCGGACGAGCTCATCTTAAGAGAGCGCTTGGGCGCTCTAGCGCGCTGAGCGCCAGCGCGCTGAGCGTCAGCGCGCCAGTGCGCCAGCGCGCCAGCGCGCCAGCGCGCCAGCGCGCCAGCGCACCAGCGCCCAAATGGTTTGTTGAGTTCATGAACGGCGCTCCGCTCGCCGTCGCACGGTTAGAGGGCGTTTTTTTCGCGGGCTGCTGACGACGAGGACGCGCGTTGCAGAGAGGGATTTAGTTGGAGACCGGAGTTGCGCCAGTGAGGACGTGAAACGAGTGGAGGCTTTTTGTTTTTTTTTTTCCTTTTGGAGCCAAAGATTTGGTTTCAACTTGGTCTTGGCAAGAAGGACGTGAACAGTTTGTGACATCCACCTCATCCAAAAGAGCATTTCCTTCGAGGCTTTTCTGGTGCTTCCACTAATCCAAGAAAGAGACAAGTCGACGGTGTAAAGAAGATGACTTTGCCGCAGTCTCTGGAACCTTCATGAAAAGTTTTCTTCTCTTCCAAACAACTTTTGGCGCAGAGAAAGCATAACAATCGTCTCTGCAGCCCAAGAAATTACACCTCGTCAGCTTAGAGGAGAAAAGTAGACAACATTGTGGAACAAGAAGCGTTTCATTCCCCTTCTTTTCCTGACGCCATAAACCTCCTCTCCTAGACCTTCATAGGCCTAAAAGCGTGACCCCATCTCTGTGAGATCAGGAGAGAAAAACTAGAGCACACGCACAGGAAGTGTGTGTGAGCGCGTGCATGTGTAACGTGCTCATAGAAGACTTGCACGCACCCATTTTCTTTCCTGTTCTCTCTCTACTCTCCGCGTGGCTTTTGTACTGCGACCTTATTGCTTCCGACGCGCTGAATTGAAAATAATAAGGCTCAGCGTGCAATTTTACTTCCACAGACACGCTCTGAAACGCCTTACGGTGGCAGAAGAGCCTTTGTAGCAAAGAAAGTTTGAGATTAATGAAGAGAGCTATAACAAAATCACCCGCCAAACCATAATCCTGGAGCTTTTTGGTCCGAAACCAAAGGCCGGTTGCCTGACGGCGCAGGAAAACTGTTGAGGGCTGGAACATGCATCAAGTCTGACCCAAGAAACAATGATCATGTGGTGTTTGTTGCGTGTGACGACTGTGGTCCTGATCTCGGCCTTGGCCTTGGCCACGGGCCTAGAGGAGCACGCCAAGCCCAACCAGGACTCGGTCCAGTCGTTCCTGAGAGAACCCTTCGATCAAATCGCCACTGTGGGTGAGCACGTCACCCTGCCCTGCAGGGTGGTCAACAAGCAGGGCACCCTCCAGTGGACAAGGGATGACTTTGGGCTCGGCGTTCACAGAGACTTGGAAGGCTTCAAGCGCTATTCCATGACTGGCAGCGACGAAGAGGGTAAGGCGGAGAACATTGCATGCAGTTGTGTTGAAAAGCTTTACAGCGGCCTTTAGAAGCCTTCCACATGAAGGCATGTACGCTTACCGTACCTGCACACATTTCCTCTGCCAGGGCCTCCCCCTGGTGATTGAAGGTTTGGTGGTGACAACAAGTCAACGGGATATGTGGGGAGGCCTTTTTTGCGCGCGCGCGCGTGTGTGTGTGTTTTGTCCCTGGGCCTCTCGGATTCAGCCCTCGTAGTCAATGCGTGTGGAGCCGGCCTGTTTGTGCATGTGTGAAGCCTACGAAAGTGGGGGAAAACGCAATTTATTAGCCAGGAGCAATCGTGACTCGGTGCAAAGAGAGGTGCCTTCTACTAACTACTGTACAAACGCCTTCCTTTTCTTCCTCTCTCGTGTCGGCGTTTATTAGGCCTGCTACTTTCTAAGTGCTACCACCTGAGCCCAGAAATGGTAGAGGAGAGGTCGAAATTTTGCAAGGGGTCTAGCCTCGGTCTCACTTTTCACAGCCAGGAAAGCAGATACCGTGGCACTTTGCTGAAATTTCTTATTTCTCAGCAGATGACTTGAGCCAGGGGGTGAGAGACCTTCTCCTCTCCTTTGTGGTTATGAATAACTCTAAGCCTTCTACGTGTGAGTGGTGCCCCTACCTTTTTAAAAGCACGAAAGTAGAGAGAGAGTTGAGGAAAAGCCATGCAAGAACTTTTACCCGGGGGAATTTTTACCCATGTCATGGCGGTAAGGAGTAATGGCGGTTTATTGTGGTTCTTTTTTGGCACGGAGAATACGGTAATTTATTGCAAGGAAATAGACTAAGGCGGGCTTTGGTGGGCAAGACCGAAGTCTTGCCACAAGCTCAGGACCGAAATGCCAAGATTATACTGTACACGTATGTACATACTTGCTACGTACGGTATACGTTACGTGCATGGCACTGCGGCTCTGTGCATGTGCATTACGTATGTCTTCGTAGAACATACTTCTTCTGTAAATTCGTGTGTTTTTCGTTCTCCTGATTGTATATCCGACATTGGTAAGATGTCTTTCGTCTCATCTGCTCTGCGGTTTCGAGAGACGTGATTCAACTGTGTACGTAATACTCGATGCACAAACTCTTGATGCTGGAACACAGTTACGCATTGCCAGGCCCTATTGGAAAACTGCTGAGCACGATTTTTCCGAGCTGTAAAAAAGAAAAGACCAGGTCAAGAGCTCTTTAAAGCTGGCACTCCGCAAAAGGCAGTGATGATTCGAGGAAATATTGTTATTGACATTTGGGCTGGACCGTATGGGTGTTGGAGGTTGCTTCATCTCACCGACATCGCCCAAACTCGATCTCGGGCGCGCGCCCTATTAAAAATTCATTGATTTTTCCTCATCTCCCCTCCTCTACGTTGCCTGCCCGGGCTATTTCTTCAAGGGGTGTCGTATCTGTTCGTGTACAGGGTGGCTCAGAACACGCACGGCCAGCTCGAGAGAAGGAACCATACAACACTTTTACTGCCTGAGGGGTGCACGCACTCACGCCGTCTGCACCGTCAGTGCATGACATATCTCAGCTATAAAAGCACTGGCCACAGGCACTTTTACCACGTACCGGGGATAAATGCTTGTCGCTCATATGGTGACACATGTGTGCGGCCAATAAGTCTCTCATTCATGCTTGAGAGGTGCGTGCACGCTGATACGACATGGTGGATGCAGCCTAAGAGACAGCCAGGAGCCAGACGAAGCAACTGTGCTGTGCGTGTAGTGTATTGTGCGGTGCGTGTGCTGCATGCGAAAATCGACCTTAAGGGCAGGCGAGGACCTCCCGGGCTAAAACATGCAACGATGGTGACAAAGTTTCTTCTTCCTTCCATTTGAAATTTGTCGTCATCGCCAGTGCACATGTTAAGGCTGTGTCGTGCGACCAGACTTCCTTCTCCACGGCCTGCTAGACTGCCAGGATCAAAGGTCCTGGCGTGGGTAAGCGTGCCTTCAGGGAGAGTGAAAGCTGTCAACTGAGCTTCTCAGTGACATGGAAGTGGCACGAGTCTTCCTCACCTTTCACCCTCCATTTGCCACCACCATCAAGAAATTTTACAAGGGGGACGGAGGAAAATTGTAGTGTGAGTAGCATGCCGAGAAATATCTAAAGCTCAAGCAGAGCGAAGGCTCATTAAGTCCTGATTTGACGGCGCAGAAATGCTCTTTCGAGGCAGTGTTTAGCAAGGCTTCCTTTGTTACAGCTGAGAGAGTCGGCAAGATCTTTTGTCTCACCATTTTGAAACTCTCTCTGCTGCTATTTCCATTTGTCTAAATTTGGGCACGCACAAAGTTTTGCACTCGCGCGCGCGCAGAAAAGGTTTCTTGGTGCAAGTTCAAAGCGTTGTGCTTGTTTCTTAGAGCGACGTGCGTGCTTGCATGCTTCCGCGTATGCTCCGATGCAAAGAATTTGGGCTTGTACAGCTATGCAGGCATTCTGCCACTCATGAGTCTTACATAACTGCCAACATTGCATGCAATTCTTATTTGCCCATGACTATTAAAGAAGAAATAGATCAATTGATTGCCAAGGAGCAGTTCGTTGGCCTCTTTGCGTCCCTCTTCATGCTCTGGCACTGCCAGCTTGAGCAAATAAGGTACCCTCAAGCACCTCTACATTTTGTTCATGGCTTCATGGCTCTCACAGAGGTATCAAGCACGTTATTCATGTTTTCTGCAACCTGTTTTGACTCCACTTTAGCACTCAAGGAATTCGACGGACCAGCTTTTAATTGGGACTTCGCATTCCACCTGATTCGGCTTCACTTATCTGTGTGCTGAGAAGGAAGGAGGTTTGCCGTATACAAATGCCTTTGTTGCCACAGGCAAGCAACATCCATGTATGTCCAGAAGCTCGTCTTAAGACGCCCTCAGTATCCTTTTCGGGCGGGCCCACACCTACTAAATTTCTTTCCAAGTCTCCGTCCAGCTCAATTATCAGGGAAATCCTGTTCAAGACGTCAGTCGCAAATTCCAATTAGGAGCAGAGACAGTCTGAATGAGATATATAATTCGGAATCTCTGCTGTGACAAGTAGAGAAGAAAAATGGTCTTGTCTTCCCTCCTCTGTCTCACTTTCTTGTTCCTTCTTCTTCTTCCAATAGCTTTTTGCAAAGTTCCTCATCCACCAGGTGGCTCAAAAAAGAGAACTGTCAATAGACCCTTGTGTCAATCGCTACACGCAGCCCTCAGGCCCGGTGGGACAGGGACAAAAGAGAAACAAGCTTTTGCAAGTTACCATTTTGAAGTAGACAATGAGGCCTTGATAATGGCACTCGATAGTTCCTCCTCAGAACTAGAAGAACTAGACCCGGAGAACGAGAAGAATTGCTGCAGCAGTGTGAAGGATCCGCTGAGGAAGTTTTACACGCACTCCATGTCCATATGTAGAACACATCATATGCGTGAATGTACTACAGTATGTGCATGCGTGCTGGCATAACAGCTACAATGGCCGGCTCAGACCACCATTGAACAGACAGAAACAACAACCTATTGCAAACTCTTTTCTTACCCATCTCCTAAGTGTACTCGTACACCCGTACAAACAAACAGGGAGCGTTTGTGACAGAAGCCGAACAGTAATGGACGTGCTTCGAAAGTGAGACTTCGATCCAAATGAGGCCGCTCAATCTATCATAGACGAGTGTTTCTTGTAAGATTGCACATAACCGCAAAGTTTGTCTTTGCAACACTCCTTCACCAGGGAGAACCCATTAGTACTGTGCACGGCCTTACGCACGACGCATGCTTGCTACTATGCTATGAGTAATTTAAGGCGAAGACGGAGGGTTTGCCGAAAGCTAACGACCAATAAATCCGAAAGGTTGCAAGCACTTTATCTTTTCCTCGCATTAGACCTTCACTTCAGAGCTAAAAAGAATTGAAATCTCAAGAATAACCTAGAAATGTAACTGAAAGTAAAAGGTTGGGGCTGGAACAGCACTCTTAGCAAAGTGTAAGAAGTCCCTCTTGCCACTGTTCTGCCGTGCACCCGGGTCTTTGTGGATGCATCTCTTTGTGTCATCCCCTCATCGACATCGTTTTCCTGCTGTTTCAAATCTGTGTCGATTAAACGAGTGTGACACTCGTTTAATCGACACAGTGTAATTACTCTGTGTAAAGTCCAGCAACCTCTGGTAGATCGTTTCAGCTGAAGTATGCAATAAAAATTGAAAATGACTTCATATTTAAAGTAAGAATAGCCCTGCACTGTAAGTAGGTAACAACCATTGGAGACATTCCTTATCGAGACTTTTTTTCTTACTCCTTCAAGGCGATTTCACCCTCGACATCAACCCTGTTCAGTTGGAGGACGACGCTCGCTTCCAGTGCCAGGTCGGCGCTTCCCACGGCGTCTTGCCAATAAGATCTCGCTATGCTGCCCTCACTGTGCTGGTACCCCCAAAGGCGCCAGTCCTGACGGCCTATGATGCGTCAGACCTCAATGGCAGCAGGAACAACAGAGTCTTTGCGGGCAGGGGGATGGTCAGGCCTTACTCTGCCTCGAAAGCATCCGCGGCTGCTGGCGGTGTACACATTACGGCCGAGGGTGGCGACATCGAGCTGCGCTGTGTCTCTGAAGGAGGAAAGCCAGCCTCTGAGGTATGAAACAAAACATATTCGTAAGAGCACCTATGAAAAGTATCCATTGGACTTGGGTACAAAGCAGTATTCATTGTACTTATAGAGTTCCGTACAGGCGATACATGACATATCCAGGGTGTATTACTTCTCTCTAAGAACAACAACATTGTTTGCACCTCGAGCGTTCATCCCTACTTTCTGTCACAGATTACCTGGTTGGATGGGTCCAACAGCGTCGTAGTGGATGGAGTTCAGACCGTCCAGGAGCTCATGTCCGACGGCAAGAGATTCATCACCACCTCGCTGCTCAGGTTGAGGGCGGAGAGAAAACACAACGGCAAGCAGTTCACATGCCAGGCACAGAATTCTGCCGACAGACAGCCTCACTCTGCAAAAATAACGTGAGTAACACAATAGGCCTTGAGGGAAAAACTCTCGATTTTGTACTAATCAATAATAACCTCAGTACTGCTGCCGAGTTACGAATTATTAATGTTGCGCTCGTTCCTTACATTTGTACATGTCTTCGCCAATAGTGCGCCCATTGAGGTGCAACGTTGGATCGGCAAAGGTCACAGGATTCATGCCGAGTCCGCTCTCTTACCCTACCAAGGAATCCAGTCCAGTGCCGGCGTCGAGGACCGCGGGCGCAGAGCAGAACCCTGTCACTTACATGTAGCGTGCCTGCGGGAATGCCCGCAGACATGTCAACGTCGCAGCGCAATACGCCATGGAGTCCTCGTACGCCACTTTGTTCACGGCGAATGTTGTTCCATGACTCCAGTCCAGATTCTGGACACCAATAGGCACGACCGCGCTCCACTCGCTTGCCACGTAGCTCTCCTAGACGTAGCAGTACCTAGAATTCATCTGTCCTCCCCAGCGAATGCCCTACTTTTCACCAGGATGCATGCCGAGTCCACTTTCCTCTTACACTACTAATGAATGAGAGTCCTGATTGGAAAAAAAGCTCTTTTAATTCTCGTACGACACATTTAAACTAGGACATGTGACATGCCAAATTTACATGTTCCCATGCACGCAATGCCAAAAATCCATGAGAGCGTCGACGTCCACACGAACTAAGTGGACCCACCCCACCTCAAGGGGGGGGGGGGGCGTCGCCCAATTCACCAACAAGGGGGGCAAAAGCCAATCCCCCAATGGCGAATTTACCGGAGTCCGGCGTAAGCAGCGGGATGAGCTTCTCCTAGACGTGTTGGTTCTCGTGATATCGAGCAACGAGACGACAGTGGTCCTACTTGAGAGGACCATGAAGTTCGTCGAGGAGGTACACTTGGACTGCCCGGATGTCCAGTCGGCGAAAATCGGATTCAACCCAGGACTGCGCACCGTATCCCTGGTGATCTTCACGATTGGGGCCAGCGATTACTCATTCTATACTGCTGTCTGCACGGGACTGCGCGCTTCTCCCGGCGCCCGACTGGTTTTCAAGACTGGCGTCTGCAGCGGGAGGACTCCGGGGGTAGCCGTCGCCTCTGCCGGGGTGAGTGGGTGGGTGGGACAGCAACGTCTTCTTCGGGGGCAACCGGATCTGGAGATTCCGCGAGGGTTTTCCGGCCCCCACCCTGGCCAGGGCGGCCGACGACTTCCACAGACAGGGTGGAAACGTGATGAGGACCGCCGTCAAGCTAGTGGACGAGGACGGCAGCGTCAAGGATGATGGAGGGTTCGAAGGATTATTGACGGCTATGGACACGTACCACTACTGGGGGAAGAACCCGACGATGGCCTCGAGCTCACGTTGTGCGGCCATGTCTGGGTCTACGGCGGCCAAGTCTGCGTATGCGGCGGCCATGTCTCTTGACAAAAACATGAAATGACGATAGAATCGAGGCAGTCCAAGTCTGTGAAAAAATCTTTCCTACCGTTGGATTTCTCCTCGGGGCCTGACTCGGACGGGGGCGGAAATGGAGTGAAGAAGCCCGGTTTTTCTTGATCTAAGGTGGTGGGCACGAGATGAGCTGGCTCGTCAAATCTCGGGACGAGCCACAGTACTCGTCTCGAGCCAGACACTTTTGGCGCCCACCCCTAAGGCAGAGGCACTTCCTTGACCGTTACGGAAGTAATTTTTTGAATTTTTTAACGGCTTCGAGATCCTTCGAGATCCTTCGAGATCCTTCGAGATCCTTCGAGATCCTTCGAGATCCTTCGAGATCCTTCGAGATCCTTCGAGATCCTTCAACATCCTTCGACATCCTTCAATGAGCTGCTCTTGGTAGTGATGCTTCGAGCCCAGGCGCGAGCTCGAAAGCTGAATGGCTCTCTTGACAGACCCGACCCGGGCAATGGACGCCATCGTCTTTTGGGTCACCCTCATTGATCAAATGCCTCCCATGCGGGTCTGGCTGGTTTGGCCCACTGGTGTTTGTCTCTCTGACATGGGAATTTCAACGCCCATACGTGAGCAAAGGGGCAGGCATGGAAAGGCTCTTTGACCTTAGCCGATTTCTGCCATTTGCCTATGTCACGTTCCCCCAGTCTCTCGTCAGGCCTTTCTCTCCAGACACGCGCTATTCGTTTTTTACAATTGGATATTATTAGAGGACGACGGGGACTCCTGCTGAGGAGGGGGGATATGTGCAATCTTCGTGCGTAGCAAAAATATCCCGCTGCGTAATTAGCCTCACACATACATGCAGAGAAAAGTAACCTTGGAACTTTTGCACACACACACAGAGTGGGCAATTCATATTGCTCCCCTTCTCTGCCGCCCCAAGAGATATTATCCGACCACGGCTAAGGTGGATATGGATAAGGCCAGAGCCACTGCTGAGAGTAGGATATGAGTATGGTAGCTGATGGCATTGGCGGTAAAAGTGCTTGTACATATCAGTCTTGCGGACTTGCCTGTGTGTGTGCGTGCTTTGATGTCTGGCCGTCGTCATCGTCGTGTCTACCAAGGCCTGCAGAAAGAAGGAGGGGAAGCTTGTACGTAATAATTAGATCTAGAGTGCTTGTGGTCATGAAAAAGTGCTTAAGATTCTAGAGTGCGGCATTCTAAGTGATTGAGAGAGGCGCAACCAGGAAGACCTGCGGAAAGAAAAGAACGTGAGCACATCGAGGTGATGATAAGGGGCGAGTGTATTGAAAGTGGGGGCATAACGATGTGAGTACACATGTTATGCACCTATGCAGAGGCAGAGTTAGGTTGGCCACACGGATTTGGGGCAACTTTGCAAACTAACGGGATCTGTTCTTGCACAGGTTGAAGGTCTACTACCCGCCTCACGTGACGCTCATCTCCGACCGCAGCAAGCTGTTGGAGGGTGAGAGCGCCAGGTTCGAGTGCTCGGCTGACGCAAACCCAGATGCGAAATTGGTTTACGAGTGGTGGCTCGGCGGACGCAAAATGTCCGGGCAGACTGGCAGCCGTCTGACGGTGGAGGGCGTCGACAGGAGGTTGAACGAGCGCTCCGTGAGATGCAGGGTCTCAAACGAGGTCGGATCTGGAGAGGCATCGACTGTTCTCAACGTCACATGTGAGTACTACGCAATATGATTACTGCCTGTGCCAACCCATGTGCGTACCTACAACAATGGAAAAAAATCCTCTTTTCGCAAGAGAGCCCGTTCAACATTATGATCAGCTCCTCCTCCACCACAAGAAATGCCTCCTACTTTAAAGTAGAAGAGACAACTCTTTCTCTCCTCTCACATCAGCCACGAAGCAAGTACGGTGCATCAGGCAATGGGAAACAACCTTTGGATTAGCTCCTGAGTATTGCTGATTATTAGGTCATCATTGCCCGTAGTTTGACCATCAGGGAACCCGGACAAAAGGATCCAATGTTGCTGGGGGTAAACTTAAGTTCATATCACGAGCTTGAGGAGCTGGACGACTGTAGCCATAGAGAAGTCGTTATAAAGAGGCACTGAAGGAGGGTTTTTTAGAGTAGAAAAGTGATATTTTTTGCTGTAAAATACAGTTCTACGGATATGTTTGTGGCGTTTTTGCCTTGACTTGCCCAGTCCCGCTATTCTTCGTGCCTAGAAATCTCTCTATAGAAAGCTACTTTATGTACTCTGTTTGTCTGTGTGTGTGTCAGGCCATATATCGGTCTTGAGGTTCTGAGGCCGTTTCGAGGCATAAATCGAGGTCCACAGTTCCGTTTACTACGAAGGCCATAGATGGCCACGCAATAGGTATAGGTGAGCTTCTCGGGAATAGGTGTGCAGCACCAGTACTTGTCAGTAGGTATCTATGGCAAGAGGAGGGGAGAGAAGAAGGTCAGTGGGAGTGGACATTGAGCCGGTTAAACCCGGCAAGCCAAAAGTGAGCTTGACCCGTAGACCTATGGCCCGTTGCTATCACTAAGTAGGGAAGAACATTGGCCGGATGATCCAGTTTCAAAAGTAAAAGCAAAATGGATCCTATACGGAGTGCATGGTGCCTGTGAAGTGCGAGATCAGCTCCGCGGGCAAGATCAGCGTCGAGTTGAGGCAAGATCAGCCGCAAGGGGGAGATCTGCGTCGAGTCGAGGCAAGATCAGCTTCGTGCTGAGCGCGAAGCGCAGGTGCTTGGGGAGAGTGAAGTGCGAGATCAACTTCGAGGGCGAGATCAGCTTCGAGTGGAGGCAAGACCAGCTTCGTGTCGAGTGATGAGTGCGAAGCGCATGAAGACACCCAACAAAGCGGGACGAGCCCGCTAGCCTTTATAAGGGAGTAAGACAGTTCTCTTGGCTTCTGGTTGCATCCTCTTTCTCTGACATGTTGCACACGTAGAGAGAGAAGTTGCGAAGTGCAATGCATCCAACTTTCAACTACATGTGCTCTTTGGCTCAGATCCTGCCACTGCCATGGATGCGATTTGACCAGCTCCAGCGAATACATCCAGTAGCTGTTGTACGAACAATTGACTCCCGCTGCATCCTTGTGGAGGCGACCTTGTGGTCCCAGCCTCCCCCGTCAGGCCGCATCAAGCTCATTAATCTGCAATGTTTAGAATCAGAATGCTGTACTCTAACCTCATGCAAAATTAATATTCGGGATCCTCTCGGCCGTTGGCCTACATTTGGAGTCGCTCTCTCGTTGCCTCGTGATCCATGATTATCTTCGCGAGGAGAAGGGGTAAAAAACTGTGAGCATGATGCCTTGGCACGCACGCACGCACGCACGCACACACACACACAAGAGAATAATAGCCAGCAAGAAGAAGATGAAGAAGAAGGGGCCGCCTCTGGGCTCCAAATTTCGCCCCCTCCAACCTTTTTTTGTGATTTCCCCCCTTCAAATCGTCGGACAATCAGTCATGAGCGGTCAGAGAAAGAGAGAGAGAATTAGGAATCACTTTGAGATGCATTCTCTTTCCCTCCTTGTGCGTGTGCGCGCGCGTGTGTGTGTGTGTGTGTGTGTGTGAGCGCGTGCGCTTGTGCAAGCGGTTTTAAGGCCTTTGGGCGGCGACTTTTAAAACCTTTTGTGACTGAGTCAGGCTCTGTCAGTCAGTCAGAACCTGTCACACTGCGTTATCTACTCGGACAGATCTTACCTCTAAAACGAATCTCCTATTCTGCGTGTGTGCACACGCGCACACACCACAGACTGACACTATCTGGGGGATTTTATACGCGCGACAAGGTTGCCATTTCTGGTGAGAGAGAACGGGGACGAGTGCGTGCGCGCGGGTGGGTAGTGAGTGACTGACCTATGAGGGGCAGATACATGTACACGTAGTATGAGGAAGAGAAAGAATTAGCATGATAGGGGAATGAGTTTGCGTGTTTCAGTGCCACACGTGCAAATTACGGACAGACAGGTTTTGGCACCTCTTGACTACTAAGAACAATGGTTTAAGGGTTTGGGACCGAATGATGTGAGTCGCAGGAAAACACGCCTCTGGTTTCTTTCTCAACAGTTCGTATCATTCATTTCTACAGACTCTCCCGTATTCTTGACCCGCCCGGAGGAAACCTCGGGGATGAGCGGCGAACGGGTGACCCTTCGATGTCTGGTGGACTCGAATCCGCCGGTGCAGTACGCGTGGTACCGTCAGTCAACAGCCAAAGGAGGGGTCAACGCCGGGGTCATCAACCGCTCACCCAATCTGACCTTCGTCGTCAGCCCAAACACAATCGGCGACTACGTTTGCCGCGCTGAAGCCGCCGGAGGAGGCGAAAGCGTTGAGGCCGCCGCCGCAGTCAGACTTAAGGGCCCGCCGCGCGTCCTCAACGGAGGCCGGCCGCAGCACGCTACAGTTTCCGCGGCGGCCTCGAGTGCCACGGCTGACGCTCAAGTCGTGTGCGACATGGAGTCGGTGCCTCCCCCCGACGTCGTGCAATGGTCGTTCAAGGGCGTCGATATCGATGAGGATGGGCGCAAGTACGTGATCGAGCAGCAAAAGCTCGGTGGCGGCCTGATTCGCTCCACGCTGACGGTGAGGGCTGCCCATGAGGAGGATCTCGGACGCTACGTGTGCACCGTGGCCAACCCATTTGGCACCGATTCAGGGATCATAATGCTTAGGAAACAAAGTAAGTGAGAGACAGCGAGGGTTTTTTTTCGTTTGGTGGCTTTATTTTCCACATTTCTTCCTCGTTAGCGCTGTTATGAGTTCCCTTCCACTATGGCCAAATGGTTTTGCTGCTCTGCAATTCCCCCTCCCAGACAGAAAGTCATAACTGAGCATGTGCGATGTGTCGAAACTTTCCGCCTCCCGAGCCACTTATGTACTGGCCACTAGAAATGCTGAAGTGGCTGCAAGGTGCCCCATATGGACAATGCGTTTTGTCGTGTGATGTGGCTCCTCGGTATCAACAGTCTTCTTCCACCGAAGGCTATGAAAGTCCGATCTCTTATGCCCAAGTACCTGCGTTAGGAGCAGGGTAGCAGCAGCACTCAGTACTCCCAACAGATCTAGGGAGAGAGAGGGCAGTTTGTCGGAATGAGCAAATTAGCGGAAAAATACGTCTTATGGCCTCGACAGTTTCCCGCTTTATTTCATGACTGCGGTAACTTTTTCATGACTTCTCTGCAGCCCAATGAGAAAATTATAGCCAGTTAGACAAGCTGCCGGCATTGCTGCTATTGGTGTTACACCTGGTTATTATACTGCCTTCCCTCTCCCCTCCCCCTTAACACTGCTGCGCCATCAAAACATGCCTTCGTATCAGGGAAATTCTAAAGGCAACGGCAGCAGCAACAGCAAGATGGCTGCAGACATGGGCGGCTGCACCAGCTGGACGGGGCGCGCGCACACAAGCAGCAAGAGGTAGAATAGCAAGTCAGCGTCCTTTTATATCAACGATGTCGTCGTTTCTTCTGCGATTCCTGCTTGAAATGCCATCTCCCCGTCTGTGTCTCCCACCCATCCCAACCCGGAGGCAAAGAGTCAGTGCATCTACTAGACCATACCTGACTTCTCCGGCAGCAACGCGCTGTAGTATGCAGAGTATTTCTCTTTTCACAATAAACATAGAAAGTTGCGTAGCTGTTTCGGGGGCACAAGATAGCGTGCTGAGAGTTGTAAAAAAGTAAGGTCCGACAGAGGGGGCAGATTAATTGGATACGTCAATCCCCCACTTGCCTTTCGACTTGGCATATTTTCGCTGCTCCCGTCGCAGTTTTTACTCTTTTCTCCGGGTCCAAACCTCTAAATAGGCCTGTAGGAGAAGTAGGCGAAGAGGAGGAAGGAGGAGGAGAAGCAGAAGAACAAGAAGAAGGTGAATTTTTACGAGATCCCAGCATGAAAGAAGGCAAAAGATAACAACTAATTAACCTTGCCAGTCATACCTACCCCAACTTGGGCAAACTTAGTCAAGAAGCTTACTTAACGTAACGAAGAGCTCAGGCGCGCAGATGGACCCACTGCACGTGTGGAAGTGCTTCAGTCTGGAGCCATTCCACAGCACCTAAACTTAGTGAAATGTTTGCATAATAATGATGGGCCTCGGTGAGTTATCTATGGTGCGGAAACCAGAACCGACAGCAAAGCATTGACGAGTCTGACAAGTGAATAATTCAAGTCAGCGTACCATTAATTGAAGACAACGAAATTGGACCTAGTGTGTGAGCGCGCGCGTCGGGCCCTCAACGTACCAGTGCTGTGGTGCTGATAAAATCTTACATTTTTAACACTGCAGACATCCACCAATGGCAGCGGCAAACGTACCTTTGTGCTCACAATCATGATTTCGGAAGTAGCACAGAGCAGTGCAGATATTTTATCAATAGGCGGAATAATTTAACGATTACAAGAACTGTATGGACCCGTGCAGTTTGTCGGGACGTCCGGTACGTGCGTAGTATCCATCGAAAAGCTTTGTTGCTTATAACGTTGAAGGAAAGAGTTGAAAGCACATAAGCTGTTGGATTGGTGTTGTTCAGCAACAAAGAGTCAGCCTTATAACGTTACGTACTGATATGCAGAGCTCGCGCGTTCACCGACTCTTTTTTTTCCAGCATCTATGCCTTTGTTGGTGATCATGGCTGGCGCAATGGGCGGCGTGATTCTCACGGTGGCTCTCGTCATGGTCGCCGTTCTCTGCCGCCGCAACCTCGCCGCCTGTCTCAACCTGTCCGCCGTTGCTCGCAAGAAAGCCGCAGCGGCGAGCTCCTCGATGCCGCCTCCGCCGGCCATGCTGACGGTACATCGCACAAAGACCGGCAAAGTCACAACGACGACTGCGGCTTCTTCGTCAGCCGCGGCCGCGGCTGTGGCGGCTGCCGCATTGCCTCAAGATTCCAGCGGGTCGGAGAAGGCGTCGTCTAGGTAGGACATTTTGTTGGAGATGAGTCTGGCAACGCAAATGCATTGGCTTCATTCTGCAGCACCACCTCGGACGGTGTCTCAAACAACTCCTCAGAACTCAAGGGCGAGGTTCGGACATCTTCCTCACTCTCTGGTGGGGAGAACTGGGAGGAAGATGAGCATCAACACGTCTTTGGAGGATCAGCCAATACCAGGCAAACCAATAGACAGCAGCAACAATCGAGAGGCCCAGATGTGACCGACTCTTGCCTGCCACGACCGTTTGAGGTAGGTTCTACTAAATCCTATTCCTAAACACAGATGTGTATCTGTTCATTGTGACTAACTATGTGGACGCCGTAAGCGAAACCGTTCTTGAAAAGTGGCATTTTCTTACTATTTGACGGGTAAAGAGAGGCTTAAGCACGATTGGGAGCAGAAGCAACATAGTAGTGAAGAAATGTCGTCTTTTTGTCCTGTCCTACCGGATATTGTGTTGCATGCTACTCCAAAGAGGGTGACTTTGGATGTTTTCCTTCTCCCCTACTACACTTTTGTACGGCACTATTGTAGACGCACGAAAAGCACACGAAGCACTTTTTGTAGTCACGTACTATTCGTAATGCTTTTCGATTGCGCAGTCTAGCCGATGGCGGTGCAAGTGTCTTCATTGAGTATCTGCAAGGACACACTCAGTCTCCACTGAACGTTTTATGTGACGTCGCAGGCCAGACTGAACTTACACAACGGCCTTTGGAACAATAAGTAACAACGTACAAATTTGCAGACTTTTCATTTTGTGTTCATAGTGTAGTTCCTGTTTCAAGCAAGGAGTTGCAATTGCAATTTTGATCCCAATTGCATCGGTTACAACAATGCAGTGAGTATATGACTTGCATGGCTTCAAATATAGACAGGATACGAGGTGGCAAGTACATATGTAACCTACCTACGGCACAGCACTTGTATATTTGAGGCGGCCTGGACTTGATCCACCTCGTACGATCGTACCTTCAGTACGTGGAATGTATTGTCCAAGATCTAGCCTACTTTTTGCATTAAAGAAATCACATGTTACGTGCATCTGTCAAAAGTGAATATAGCAATTAGAAGGAAAAATTCTGGAATTGCAATGGCAACTAATTGCCGGTGATTTAGACGAAAGGAAGTAACTGGGCACCTAAGACGGTCCAACTCATGCTAACCTGAGCCTAAAACTAACTTACCCAACCCCTAAACGCAGTGCATCTACGATGGTAGTAGCAGCACTTCCCCTGAAGCACACTATGACCCTAATTACAGTACTCCTTCAGAAAGGAAATTGCAATTGTAAGTACAGTCGATTCTCGTTTTGACAATAGTCTCCGTCAGTGGCAACATTATTGTAATATCGAGTACTATTCTTATGTCGAGCAGATAGAGTATGCACCAATTGGACAGTAATAAGGGCTAGAGCACACAAGTGGACCTACCCCAGAGGCTACACTGCCATCTACGAAGTACAAGAATTGCACATTAATTCAAAAGTCAGTTTTGACAATGACTTGATAAGTTATTTTTCTAGGCTGCCCTTTCATTCGTGAAGTCACGCTTTCTCGAAAATCTTCGAAACTTTCCAATAAAAACCTGGTTTAAAAATTGCCTCAGAAATAGATTGTGACTCAAGTTCCCAAAATTTCGAGCCCGAAACTAGCCGAACTCGACTCGAGCTTGAAAACCCTGGCTCGATTCAGTCCTAGTACCAACCACTGAGCCGCACTGGTACTGGGGGCCAATTTGGCGGGGGCAAAATGGCCCATACAATTTTGTTGATTGGTGGCCTCTTTCTAGTGTCTCCTGGATCAATATCGTGTTCTTACGACGAGTAATGGACTAGGGACACAAAGTGCTGTCACTAGATGAAACTTCGGTCAGTGGCCAAAGTTTTGTTATGTGGAGAATTATCCTTAGGCCTGGACCTAAGGTCTGGGCCTTAGGTCTGTTCTTACATGGCAAATGGACCATCATTGCAATATTTTTGTTGTGATGAGCACCCTGCACAACAGTGGCTGTTTGCCTATGCAAGACGATGACTCGTCATCTCTCATACACACCGAACAGCACTGGCAACATTGGATGAGAATGCTACAGCGCTGCCGGCATCATATACAGAAGAGGGAAAGCTACAAATGACGCACTCTTAGCTTTAAACTGAAAAAGACGAAGGAAACTAAGGCAATCTCTTCATAAGCCGGCGGCGGCTACGGCGGCTCAGGCGGCTTCATTACGCTTGCAAATTGCCGGCTATTCCAGGGCCACTAAGCCACGAAAAACACGGACGATTACCACACACTCAGCCATTAGAATTGTAAATGGGTCTCTTCTCCCCCTTGATCTCAGTCCCTGGATCACGAAATCAATTTGGGCGGCTGTTTGGAGTGGCGGCGAATAGATTCATTTGCTTGCGTAACAATGTCGTCTCCCTCTCCATTGCAGCATCAGAACTACGTCAACGAGTACGGCCACAACTCCTACGCTGGCGCTTCCTACGGCTCCTCGGTTGCTGCTCCTTACGGCACCTTCAACCGCGCCTTAGCCACGTCAGCCCGGCCGATCGCCACGGCCGGAAACGGCCACTTGGCCGTCGTCAGCCAGCCTTCTCAGACCGATTTCTACGGCAGTGGCGGCGGCATCTTGAGCGGCATTAGCGGAGGCAGTGACAGAAATGGCGGCTACTCCGTACACGTGCGTTCGTCGCCCATTAGCCCGGCTAGCAGCGGCCTCAGCTCCGTTCACGCCGGCGGCGGGATCAGCGTGAAGGCAGGCGGCTACTTTGGTGGTGGAAGCGGCGGCTTGAATCACAGCGACTACGTACCTGCTAGCGCCTTTTGCGTCGGTGGCGACGACTACAGCGTCTACGTCAACAACAACCGCCATCAGCCGCCGCCGCCGCCGTTTCCGCGACACCACGAAGTCATAGTGCCCGCCGTCCATAAGGCGGCGTCTTCGGCCGCCGCGAACGGCGGCGGCTCGCTGGCAACGCACGTTTGAAGTAGAACCACCGCAAAGAAGCTTCAACCTCACTCGTTTTACGTGAACTTGCGTCACCGAGCATCCCAGGCCCTGGTGTTAGTGCGAAGTGCGCATTCCTACAATAAACCACGCCGCAATAGCACCCCCCGCTTATAAACTCCAGAGAATTGTTTCTGCACTCAAGACATGTCTAAGGTATTCAGATTCAACCATGAAGAAGATTCTAGTCGACGACAACACAGTAGCGTGTTCGGTGGAAAAAAAAATTGTTAACCTAGGTGAACATTGGATATTGATATGATTGGCTACATAGGTAGGCCGAGTTTACTCTGCATAAAACCTCTGTTGACTGTTGTTTGTCAAGTCGTTCATATAACGCGTAAAGAATAAACGTCACTGTAGATCTGCGTTAACCTGTACGTGCGAATGCTGGCCTCACTGGAAAGTCTTTAGAAACTCTCTGAATCACCTACTATGGAGGGAAAGAATGAGTCGCCAGTTTCTTTCTCCCTCTCCGACGTTGCCGACATCTGTTTTGACAAATTTAGTAGCAGCACAATGAGGCAAACAGTTTATCCTCGTTCCACGCCAGTGGTCAGTTACACGGGTTGCACGAAGAGCAACAAAAACGGGCTTGCTCACGTGCATCGGCTGCTGCACCCGGGAGACACAGACGGTCACTACACACACACCTCGTTCCTTCCCTCACCACGTATGTTTACTCGTGTGAGCGAGAGAGAAAATGAGTAACATCTGCCGAGATTTCGCATCACGGACGCTATTTTCCATATAGTCATCACTCAAGAGGCATAATCAGTAGAGTTCTGAAGAGGCGTTTCCCTCTTCTCTGTTTAAGCATAGCTGCCCATCAAGATACTGATTCTCTCTTCTTGGTGTGCGTGCGTGCGTGCGTGCGGGTGCGGGCGGGCGCGTGCGGGCGCGCGCGTGGGTGCGGGTGCGTACAGCACATAAATAATAGACTGCTTTTTTGCCGCTTCCTCCTTCAAGAAAATATCTCTCGTCTTCTCTTCTGGCGTCAAGCGAGACAAGGATTGGCCTTTGGACGAGGGAAGCCTTTGGCCTCCCGCGAAATGAACCCGAAAATGATCGGAGAATAGAAAATTGGACGAGGTAGACGAGACGTGAATTGAATTTCATCGTCATTTTATCTCTTGAGAGCACTTGTAGAGGCTGTCTAATCGGCCTAAGACATCGAGACCGTTTTCGGCATTTTTTGCTTGCCCTGATAGATGGGTTCACTTTATCCGGGAGGTAGCGCAAAAAGGCCCTGGAAATCACGTTTTTTTCACCAGCTCTTTCTAATTTTCGGAAAGGCGACAGAGGAGGGCGAAGAAACAGAGAAAAAGGCAGAACAAAAAGAGGTATTCCTAGTAGATAATCGCGGGGAAGAGCCAAATGGTAGCTTGTGGGGCAGTAGCGCAAACACACACGTGTTACTGGAAGGATCGACTTCGACCGCTGGAGCTACACCGAGCAACTGCGGACCTTTAAAATATGAACGCAATTATAGAATCAAGCTGCAAATCCAAGCACTACAGACGTCTCTTCTCGTCTTTGACTATTGTCTCGGTCGTACGTAAACTTCTGGGAGATCTTAACTGAAATCTGACGATCAGTTACCAACCACAGAGTAGCGGCGGCCGGCAGCAGCGGCCAAGACATGTCAAAGTAAGGCAACCGGAGAGTCCCATTGTCAAATGAATCAGCTCCTCTCCTTGAGGGTTGAAAGAGAGTCGGGAAAAAAAGAGTCTGGAAGTCCAAGCTACCTGTACCGAGTTTGTTTCTTGGCCTATCTCAACGTTTGATTAGCTTCACTGTGTATATTACCAGTTGCAGTGGCACGAAGTATTATGGCCAGTCAGTACGCACATAAACACTCAACAAGTGTCATCACAATGGCTGCGGTTGCTCCTCCGAATACGTTCTCGCCCAGTTAACTTCCCGTGCAGGCACCAAATGAGCCTAGCATCAGAAGGACTGCAGGTCGGTCTCTTGGGCCAGTCATTCGCTGATCGAGATGAAGCCAGCGTCTGTTCTCCGTGTCCAAGAAATAAACGTCGTCCACGTATTCGCCGGCGTCTTGGTCCCATCCTCCAGTGACATAGAAAGAGTCTCCACTGGAATCACTATCCGCGACCGCTCCCTGCAGATTCTTCGGCAGATTAGGCGCCGATGGCCACTCCATGGTGGCTGGAGAGAACAGCTCCGCCGTGTTCGTGGTGCCCGGCACCTGGCTTGCGGCTCCTTCGGCCAAGACGACCCCTCGGCTGCCGTTGTGGAGGATTACAGCTCCACAGGCAACCGAATTTTTTGAGGCATAAAATGAAGAAGCTCTTCGAACATTACTGCCTTGCCTCGGTATCGATTCATTTCAGGGTCCCCAATCCTTTTAACTCTTCGGTGCTGATAGTGAATATCGAGGTTGACGGGACGGTGGTGAAGGCATCATGAAAAAACATACGATCGTCGTCCACCTTGACCATGCATGCGTAGTACGTCGCCGATGGAAGCTGCAGATAGGACTCAAATTCTCCGTCCCTAAAGATGGTCGTGTCGAAGATGTATTCCCCTTGATTTCCACCCCCAGTAGTCCACCAGGTGTGTTCGTTTAACATTGCCGAGGCACCACCAGCCCGCGGCTCGGGCAGATTGGGGTCGTCAGCCCAGGCGGCGGAGTCAGGGCCGTAAGTGTAGCAATAGGGCGATTCGTGGTCGTCGGAGCCACTTGAGACTCCCCCCACAAATCATCATCTGATCGTTGACGAATGTGAACACACTTCCAAAGATGTAGCCCGGGTCAACGTCAGGCAGTAGAATCGGCGGCCTCTCGCACACTGTGAAGCTGTTGTCCAAGTCCACCATTTCGGGGCTGCCATACTCGACACGGTATCCAGGTGCCACATGCAAAGTATGCATCTTTGACCTTCTTCTAGACTCTTTCAAGGTACCTGTGCTCTCTTGGAAGCATTCGTCCTCGCCACTCTCACAGGAAACATCAGCGCAAGACTCATCGACGTCGTCACAGTCTGGACACACGAGTGAGAATCGGGGTAGAAGGTGTACCACTCGCATTTCTGCTTGTTGAAGCAGAGTTCCTGACACTGTTCCAGGAACTCGGTGCCATCGTCCAGTCCTATGAGGGCACCGGAGCAGGAGCCGCTGACGTCACAAGATCCTGGGTAGGAAGGGCAGTCCCTTTCACCACTGAAGCAGGTGGAACAATCTCCGGCGTTGATTTCTGGGCAGGACTCGTCCAACATACAAAGTCCGCCGTCTGAGTCAAAGGTAAACCAGCTGCATTCAGCGTTCTCCCAGCAGCAGACCAGGCTCTCTTTGTAATCTTCTTGGGCAGTACCTTCGAAAAAGTTGCCACCCACACAGATGCCCTTCAAATGGCAAGAATCGGTACTTCTTCCATCGAGTCCTAATGTGGCAAAGCAAAGGAGTACAAGACTAAAAAACACTGAACCAACCATTCCTGAGCGTGTCAGAGATGAATGCTGATCAATGATGGCGAAGGGCGGATTAAATAAGGCTGCTCTACATCTCTCTGTGAATACGTAATATTCAATGTCTGGTACACGAACATATGTGAATGTTCTGTATATGTAAACAGCGCTAAGAGCGAAACAACCGGAGATAAGAGACTCTTCTGACCGTGCACCACAGTGACCGTCACAATGGAGAACGTGGAGTCAATAAAAACAGACTTGCAAGGGACAGGGACGGTAGGGGGCGTGAGCTGGAGCAGGAGGAGTGACATGGGGAGGTCTTTTCATCTTCATCTCCTTCCCAGCTTGCTGTCACCATAGTTAGCTACTGATGAATACTGATGCTGAGCCACTGTTCCCACCTAAGTCAGCTACCTTTCGGCATAGTCATCTATGACTTTTGTAGGAAATGCACTAAATACAATTGTGAACCTGACAACACACATTCGTACAAGTACTAATAAGTGATGATAACACCAAGTTCTGGTGCACAATTTGAGCAGATACCGAAACGAGCAGCTTCCTCCTCTGGTTGCTTCATGTCATTTCACTTTACTTTACTGCCGAAACGTGTTCTTCTGGGACTGTGGAGAAGAAAAAGCACTGACAAATCGAGTAATAAACCATATGGTGGAGTCTTAATTACTGCCATGACAATTAAATGCATTACAGTCTAGCAGGCAGAAAAGATGCCCGAAACGTGTCTTCAAGTGTCTGTTTCTCGATTGGATGAAGAGTCAGTGCGAGCGTGTTTGGTCCCTGCATACACGGACCATGTCAAGGATGCACTGTTTGTCTTTTCTCTTCACACACACACACATGTGTGCATATAGCATAATGCATTCGAGGAACAACATCTACCTGTTACTCAGGACTTGACCCTTTTTGTTATTGTTGTTTCCCTGCGGCGGCATTCCACTTGATGGATCCTGGATTAAAAGAATCCATCTTGCGTGCGTGTGCCTTCATAACACACAAGCAAGCATAATCACCACTGTAGTGACAGCAGCAACAATATGCTACAAAAGGGGGAGGCTCACATGCACGCGTGTGAGAGAAAAGACGAACTAAACAACCCTTCTTGTCACATACTGACCCAAATCTGTCACCTGCCAGAGTAGAAAGGGGTGGTTCTGGCTGCAGCCAATCCGCAGGTGCCCAGAGCTGCGAGAAATAGATTAGAAAAATGCCGACCACAGCTTGCACCGCATGACCAAGCTTGCGCGCACCTAACGACGGGCCTGCAATGTCCTACGACTGAATATCCCCCCTTCCATTGAGAGACGCAAAATGATCTGCATCAGTGCCAGTCAAAAAAAGTATCGGATGAGGCCAATCTCCAAAAGGGGGGAAGGGAGGTCAACCGGGAGGGAGGACAATGGGGAGGCGGTCAGGGCCATGGACGAGGGGGAGGGCAAATGGCAGGAGGACTGATGTGCCAAGCGTTGGTAGAAGACATTCTCGAGTCACGTTGTACTTGAGAAGAGTACTCCAGAGAACTTGTACGCACGCTGACCTATCACAACATCTTTAAATGAAACTCTTATTGATTACAGTTATTGTGGAGAGATGTAAAAAATGCATCATAAAAGGCCGCTTTTTCCTTCAACTGTAGCAAGAGACATCTGGCCTACCTGTGGTCGGGAAGAAAAAAAAAGGCACTGCTGGCCAATACGTTGGCAAGCTCGTAGTCAATACAAGACTTTTTTTGCATATCTCACGAAAAGAGACTCGATACAGAGAAGGTCGTGCCTTGACAAGTTTAGCGCAATACGTACGACGTGGGTAAATCCTGCAGCACTCATGAAGTATTAAGCGCAATCATAGACAGAAACAATGAAATGCGGGATAGTCCGGATGTGAGAGCTACATAACGTTGTTTCTCTTTGTCTGCTAATCCAAAGACTTACTGATATCTCGATGCCTCTGCAATTACTTAAAGTGGCGCTTACACTCACTCACTCACTCACGTACACCGAGGTAGGGTGAACTGACACAAAGGAACCTAGTTCACTCACACTACAGTGGATTCTCAATTTAACGACACGGTCCGTCACACTAAAGCCACCGTTAAATGGAGAATATAGTAAAATCGAGTCCAGCATGTGCACTGTGCTGCAGACACCAGATTCGAGAAGACGTGGTTGAATGGAGAATTGAGTGCAACGGCGATCAGATGAAGACAAGAGACTCTGTCGCAACCTCATTAAGAAAGAGTTGCTCTGCCGCAGAAGCCGCCAAAATGTCTCTTCCTCATTCTTCATCATTACGCCAACTCCATTTCTCTGTGTGTGTACGTGTTCCTCTTTCCTCACACCTTCTTCCCCAGGCAAAATCGTTAGGTAAGAGAGGAAAGAGCTGATTCCAATCAAAAACTCCTTAATGATTCCCAGCCAGTGGATGGTGAGGGAGAGCAGAGACTTAACTGCCTCACTCACTGCATGATAATCAACGAGGTGTAGCAACAACAGTGGCTCAAGGAGGGAAGGATGAGTCTTTGGGCAGTGCAGCGGTCGTGGTTTCACAGATGCTCCTTCATCCTGGGAGAGCAACGTCAAGGATTGCTCAGACTCAGTCTGGTTGGTGTCACTTGGAGAGGGACCCACGAACAGGTCAAAAGCTTGCACAGGGGAAACTGCTATGCTCAGTCGCTCACTGAGTTATGACAGGACCCCCGCCGCAACATACGATCATACATAGAAGTTGATTTGGGTCAAGTCACATAGAAACATGCATAAATTTCGCCTTCAAGCAAACTTCAGACCTCAACTTGAATGGAGGAAACTACTCAGTGACCATGGCCGCAGATGCTGAGTCCATCGTTGCTGTTGCTCCAATAGCTCATCTTTTCTTCTTTTTTTGTGCTCAGGTTAATAACTTTCCCCTCAAATTAAATTTTTCTGCCTTACAGTAGACCAGGGAGAGTCAACAACCTCCTCCGCCCCAAACGACGTGAGCTCACGCCATTTTTTCGGGCGATTAAATACAGGCTTTGGGATCACACCCAATACCGTAAAAGTGATCAGACAGCGTACGTGTCTGTTTGTTTGTGTGCGTGTGTGTGTGTGTGTGTGTGTGTGTGTGTGTGTGTGTGTGAGAGAGAGAGAGAGAGAGAGAGAGAGAGTACATTCTAGAGCAATAGGAGAATGCCCGCCTTTTTTAATAACCGTTGTAGGATGGAGATTCCGTGACTTAGCCGAAGTCAGCCAACGATTAGAATGAAAGATGTGAGAGTGCAGCCCAGCAAAGCAGCAATTAGTCTTCATCTTCTAGCACAACTCGAACTATATTACTAGAATTGTAGGTTACATTATGAGTGGTCCTGACTACCTTCTTCAATACCAATAGCAAAGTTAGCACCATATGGAAATGTGCATCCCTACCTGACTTACATATCAACTCTCAGCTCCAGCCTTTTTCGTCGTGATCACGAAACCTCCCTCCCAGAAGGATTCACTCACTCGCGAGACAAAGTCTCCAACAAAAAAAATTCGTTTTCTCATTCCCCATTCAGATGATACGATAAAAACGTCCGGTTTTCTGTCTCATTTATCAGACGATCAGTTTTGATCCTGATTACAACCTTTCACTGCTACGTGGACACGATGAGGCCTGGAAAATTATTAAGTTGCTCCCTCCTCATTGGTGAGAGTAACTCATGTCTCTCAAAGGTTATTGCATCGAATGCATTTTTGCATACATGATTGCCATATCATGAATGTCGTGAACTCTGAGAACCTAAACACTCTGCTACTTGATCCATTCGTCTGATCCAACTCTCTGTGTCGGAGTATATTCAACGTGTGCGCGCTTGTTGGATCGACATGATGAACAATCAATTGGTGAACGGTTTTCCTAAGCAATCCTGCGAGGCTCAACTCTCAGGTAAGCTTGTACCGTTTGTCCTAGATGTACAGGGTGGGCCAAAACTAATCCGACGTGAGCAAAGGGTTACACTTTGTCAGGCATCTTCCTCGGTCAAATGAGCCAGGATAGGTGTCCATATGTCGCAGACAGGTTGACTGATGCGTAGCCTCTGCTCATGTCGGCTTACTTTTGGACCGCCCGGTATTGTCGAAAGCGAAGCTGTCAAGCCCTTCTTCTTACTATGACGAAAGGCCGAAAATTTTCTGGTAATAACACTTGGAACCTGTGATCAACTTTTCCCTTTGGTGCCCAAGCCTCAGCGTGCTGGGGCATAAGTTGCAGTGAGCTGGAGGGTGCTAGAGTGGTCAAATTTTGATGATTATCATCCCATGACTTCAAGATGGAGAGTTCCATCCATGGAATTATGAACATTTCTAATCTTGCCCTCAAAAAATGACACTGGAGGTTTTGCTTCTCCTTGGGGTTAAGAACCATAGATCAGGAGGCCCAAACTTTTGTCTTAAAAGTCCAGCAGTTCTCACCTCGTATTCTACATCACCTGGCCTCTCAATGCACACAAATGGCTGGCACCTGAAGATTGTTGCGGGTTCCAGTTGCCTGACAGCATCAGAGTCTATAGTACGGATTTGTCCATTGGCTCAAGTCCAGGGTACAGAAGACTAAATAAAAATCTTTGTGGAGCAGAGGAAGAAATTTCATTGGCACGTCGACAATATAGTAGACAGCGTATTTATTTCTTGAAGGCAAAACTCACATAAGTGCTCGACAACAATAAGTGTCAAACCTGATGCAATTTGACGAGACGAGGAAGGCGTGGTGCCTAAAAGCAGTGATTGAGAAATGCATCAGATTTACAATGTTTAATGTGTTGAATCTCTGAAGTATCTTTAAGAGGATGGCGAGCAGATCTGCTGCTCAGTTTAATGCAGGTACTGCATCTTGACTCTTCAACATGGTGAAGAAAGAGATGCAGGCGGACTTCTGAATTCATTGCAAGGCCGTTGGATCTGCAGCTTGAGTGGAGTCCGTACACCCGTACAGACTTTCACAGGCCAGCAGGACATGTTCAGGCCCCAAACTATTTCAACTGTTTCATGCAACTGGGACCAGCCAGCACGAACGTGAACCAGTGTGATATTCTATTGTGGATGGAAATCTCATGAGCGCGTGCTACCTGGCCATTTTGAGCGTATGCAAGATCTGCCAGAGCCTGGATTTCATAGCCGTAACGAATAGCACTTGTCGGAGAAAATATGCAACGTGTATCACACGCGATAAAGGCACTAGCGCCTCAACTGGGGATATACGTAGGTTCGGTACCAGTGGACCCTATGCACAAATCACTTTCCAACTCCCTCGCACACACGTGTGTGTGCGCGTGTACCATGCATGTGTATGCCGCATGTATGCATGTATTCCGTAAGTGCATAACCATACGGTATGCAGTCATACCTTTTGGATGCATGCACATCGTGTGAGCGCATTAGGTTAGGTCATTTTTTAATCTCATGTGGCGTCCTGCATGTGTTGCAAGACTCCCTTAAAGTCCATTTCAGTCAAACTCGCTATCAACGTGGCCACTGCAACTGCTTCTGCTATTGCTGAAGTGCGTATTTCGGCAGCAGGATACGCGTGAACAGCAAGCAGACAGACAGACCTCATACTTAAGACGCAGGAAGTTTCACTGTCAGAACATAACTTCATTTGTCACTTTTAGGTGATTTTAAAAAAGTGTGGCTCAGGCTGATCTGGAAGGCTCTAACACGTCCTTTTCACAACCAGAACAGATATGAAAAGCAAAGTCAGGCAGAATCAGCATGAAGCAGAGTTCCCAAAGTCCACTTGTACGAACTTTTTAAGTTCTTCATCTCAGAAATCAATGTTAAAAGTGTGATTTTTAAATGTCAATGCAGTCGATCAAATTTTCATCACAGCATAAGACGCGCTTTTGCAGCTTGCAAGACTGTCGCGCTCTCGTAGTTCTCACTGTCATGCAATCAAATCTTGAAAGATTGCATTTTCATTCTTTTTACGTCTCTATCAACGTAACAATTGTCTTCGTAGCACACGAAGTATTGTCATATCTGTGATGTGATTTACGCTGCTGGCAGAAAAATATGCTATACTGACATTGAACCGTTCTGATATTGAGTGACACAAAACGATTGCATGAACATTGTCTAATATTGGCTTCTCAATTAACATGCCTAAAAATGACGCCAGAATATATTGGAATGTCTTCTTCTGGTCCCTCATTGCCTCATGCTATGGGCATTCTCCACAGGCGCTGTCTGGGAGCCACTGTCGATTTGGCTCTTTTTTGTTTTGCTCACTGTGCCAACTGATGCCTTTTTTATTCAAATTTGACTCATTGGTGGCAACAGACTCAGCTTTCTATCAGTCCTAATATCGCTTTCAATGATGCTCCACACAGGTCTTTCTTTAGCAGCCTCATTGTTGGGCGCCCAATGTATCGTATGCATGCATTTTTACCGTACGCATGCCTGCATACCGTATGTGGTGCGTGCAGCATGCATCGGCGGCCTATTTCCTCGTGCGGTTGTGCGGGGGAGCAATTCCGGACAGCAGAGCGCTCGTAATTATACCGCAATTCTTAATGGATCTCTCTTTTTTTTCTCAGCCCAACACGAAATCTCTCAACTTCTTACTGCAGACTCGACCAGACAAAACTGGTGACGCACAGCGTGGTGTTTGGTACGTACTCGCACTGCATGTCAGTGCTTGAGTGACGCCAGGTAGAAGTAGCACTACGTACGAGCCGGGTTGTGCACCTGCGACTTGAAGCGCGAGTTGCTGAAGGAGGCCTTCAGGCCTCTGTCTGGTAGAGGAGGCTTGAGGCCACCCTGAATCTCTTTTTCTCCTCGGTCGTCGATGGAATTTCGCGTCGTAATTGTTTTCTTGGTAAATAGAGCGCTAAAAGGTTGGCCGAGAAAGGAGGAACCAGCAGCTGGGATGCAAGAAAAGCTCAATCAAACAAGGTCACGAAATGCCGTGAATCTGTGCAGTTTGTACACAATTCTCGTGGCCTACATTGGCCGGTCTTGTTCAGAGATTTCAAGCACGCTTCACATGCTGTAATGTTCGTCATAGAGTCCACGAGGCCTCCTTTCCTTGAGAACAATGGGGATCGTTGATTTATTGATTGTTGTGGAATTAATGACCCAGAAGCAACTGCCTATTGTCTATTGGTCGCTACCGCTGAACGTGAACTGACTGGGGTCCGTCCACTGGCCCCCAAATTTTCTATGAGATAAATTTTTAGGTGGCCACAAAACATTTCCCATTGAACGTATTCAAGGTGGAACACACACGCTCATGCTGGAGGGTGGTGGTGGTAGAAGCACTACATATAGTGACTTTTCCACGTCCGTATGCACGTTCATGCGCACACGTAGTGCACTCCAAGGCAAACTTCAAATTGGTGGGGTGCACCACTGACTTCACATACCTTTTCAGTTACCCACCAACAGCGTGGCCACTGTTAAGGCGCGTCCACAATGACACTTTTTGGCCCAATGCAGGGGAAGCTCAGACTTTTCTTCCACCTCCACCATCCACACTGGTACAGTTGACGCGCACGCAGGAGGCCACTGTTAAGCATTGTACGTACGACGCGGTGTGACCGGGGAGAAAAATTTCGCTCGCGTAAACATCTCTTTAGCCCCGGGGGCCACCAGCGGCTGCAGCGGCTGCAGCGGCCCCAGGTTGACAAATGTCCGTGATTGATGATTGTGGCGGGGAAGAGAAAAGTCCGACATTTCTGATCTGGCACGGTTTGACTCGGGGTTTTCGTTGGTGTCAAAACAAATATCGCTCGGGGGATGGCAGGAGTTCCAGCCGGGGTCTGTATCTGCTCGCATTGTACCGGTCCGGATGTCGCTTCAACAACGAGTGGCCAGAAAACCACCTGACTGCGCACGTCAGATTGACGTAAATTATACAATCGATCTGTAATGAATCAAGCACTGCAGTGAGGCCTCAGATCACGAATCCAGCTCTCATAAATCAATCTAGTTCTCTTCGTTCCCACACACGCGGGGAGACACGCAGAGATTAAAAAAGATGGCTGTGATTACATGAGAAAGTCGACACCAAAGCCACAGAGTCGCTCAAGGATCAGCAACAAGCGACAAAAAGTTTGCGGCCACGTATGATTGATCCATTGACATGGACATGTACTTGCGCACGTCGCTTCTGCACATGCAGTTCTTGTACGACTGTACTGTTTCAAGACATTAGCACTCGGGCTGAGTAGAGGCTTCTTTATCTGACATCACTGAGGTCGTGGGGTGTCTGGCTACCTTCTAATGAGAGGGGACGTTCTAAACTTTTCCTTGGAAGCAACCATGAAGTGAATGAACACCTGAGTGTTGAGCAATTAGCTGACAAAGTTGAGGCAAAAAAATGTGCAAGGTAAGTTAGGCAGACTGGACTTCTTTGCTCTACATACGTGATTTTTCTTTCACTAGCACAGTGAAGAGAAAAGAAGTAGGTGTAGTAGTCCACATACCCCTTTTTTACCGTGCAGAGTTTTTACCTTGTCAGCTAATTGCCCTACTCTCAGGTGTTCATTTACTTCATGAGCTGCTTCCAAATAAAACTTTGGAACCTCTTCTTTCGTTACACACCAATCAGGCAGAGCTTCACAACAGTAACGGAGTACAAACAGCTTTTGTAAACACCATCTTACTTTGGTGAGACCAATTTAGAACTCTATTTAAGGTACTAAACCTTGTATGACTAAAAATACCAATAGTATTTTCTTCTCTTTTTCCTTCTCGCACGCACACGCAACTCTGCTTCCCCGTCTAAATTGACCGCATCCATTTTTCCGCGGCTCCCCCAGTAGGACCCGGTAGGGACCTCTTGACATATCGGTTATTTAACCCCTCTCACGACTCTCCCGTGATTGAATACGACGCTCACGGGAGCCTCCAAGCGAGCGGGCGAGCGCGGGAGCTGGCGAAGCTTGTGCGCGGGACCGTAAATACACATCTTCCAGTGTATGTTGGCGTATGTGCCAAGAACATTCATCTTGTCCGAATTTAAGGCTGTCTCTGCCCTCCCCCATCTGCGTTTTTACCCCTCAGATGGGCCTCACCGGGCTTTGCCTTGTTGTTTTACTGGGAAAAAGACCTCTTGTCAGATGGGGAAGCGTCTCGCAATGCGTTTTCTGCTTCTATTTACTTTTTTCGAACCATCCCGAGCTGACGCAGGTCCAGGAGCTGTCAAAGTTGCTGTTGTTCTCCTTGGTTATGGTGCTTGGAACAAGATTTGGGGAAAAAAAAGAAGTTGAAAACAGTTCAGAAGTAGAGGGAGCAGAATAAAGGGGAAAATTCATGATTGATGAGAGACACAAGTTTGGTTCGAAAAAAGAGGGAAGGCTATTTTCAGGTGCTACTTATGTCTCGACCTCAAGGCCAAACCTTGGGCTTCGAGCGAAAACGAAGCAAAATTTCGCAAACAATCGTTAAACAATCTTTCGTACAGCCTTTTGAAGCCCGATCGGTTCCTTGTCGTTGAGACAGTCCCTCAAAGAGCCCCTGAATAAGGACCTATTGTAAATTTTATAGTAATTATTAGGCCTTGTTCAGTCGATAACGGTCGTTGGGCACTTCGGACATGCGCATTGTGTTTGAGTACTTCAAGACCACTTAGGTCGTCACACGTCAGGCCGAGGGGCCTTCGGATAACGCCTCTTCTTGTTCTCCTGACGAGAAAGAGATAGTAAGTTCCAAAAATGCCACCCTCGCCGCAACTCATTATCTCTGCTTGGCATCTTTCGCAAGTCTGCTGCGCTGCCCACCTCATTTCTTTCTTGCAACACGCACGCGCGCGCACGCACGCACGCGCGCACGCACGCACGCACGCACTCACAGACAGACAGAGAATCAATCTCCCAGAACACGACCAGAATAGATGAGGTCACACACAGGGGAGCAGAAGAAGAAAAAAACGCTCTCAAGAGTCTCTCTGTGCACCAGAATTCAAAGAGACAAAAGCCACACACGATTGGCTTTGTACTCAGCGCCTTCAAAGGGCGTAGAGAAGTAAAAAAATGCGGCTAAACGGCGAAAGTGGTGTGCACGCAGGAATAATTACGGCCGGGAGTGCTTGAACTGTAAAGTCAGGAGCGTTGAAAAGGTCTGTGCTTGTTCAAGATCTACAGGGATCTTGACAACGACAATGATGGACCTTCGATGACGGCTTGTTTTCAGGATGTGCGGAGTCTTTTGGGATTTACCCCATGACCACAGTTGCTTGGCAGTGCCAAGTTCTTGCCATTTGGATTGGAATTACTCCTTGGGGCCTTTAACTGGTCTTTGAATTAGTCTTCTTCACCTTAACTGAGTCCTTTTTTTTTGCAACTGTGAGAACTTTTGGGCATGGGCTTGCTCCCATGGAGCAAAAGTACTCAGTTGAGGGCCAAATGGATGCGGTTCCCTGCCAGCCAGTGCCGAACAAAAGGACTCAGTTGAATCTTGTCACTCCACGCTTAAGTCAGTCCCTTTTTTTGGTACTTGAGTACCTGTGAGTCTAGATACTTTGACATGTTCTAGCCCATTTGGCACCCGGGTGACTCCATTTAGAAGCCAACCCCCCTCTCCAAAAAAAAGGCAGCCCAAAAGTAACGACAGGCATTTCCCTTCAACGTGAGGACAAAACTTTGAGCTGAGTCTGTGAAGGTAAAGAGACGGTTGGTAGTGACTCCTTCTACGGCGAAACTTTGTTTACTGCACGAGATCCATTCAAATTTTGGCCCGGTGTCAATTAATAATTTCCTCATCCCTAATCTCGCTTGTGCGTGTCTCTCTCCATTTTTCTCTCCCCTCAATTAAACCAGTTGAAAGAGGGAGTTCGTTTGCCGCATCTGCCGTCGTCTTAAGGTCTGCTTGCAAAAGCCGCAGTCTGGCAACGCTGCCCACGTCTGCCTGACTTCGGCTTGCTCAAGCGCGTCTTCAACAGTCTCTCTCAGCACCATTACGAAGTGGGCCAAATTCTGCATCGAGATACTGCGTAAACTCAGTCCTGAGTTTAACGTTCCTCTGCAGGTACGACGATATAACCAAATCTGTTCTCTCTCTCCTTCACGCGGTCGTCACCACCTCTGGCTGCTCGGCACTCGGTCGCTGACCATCCCACATGGGCAGAGATGTCGGGGCCTCAAATATGGCCACAGATGCTGGACCGAGAATGAACTATTGGCACGCATTAATTGGGCAATGGCGGCTCATCTGCTGCAGACGGAGGAGTCATTGGAAACCACGTGAGGGTGAAAAAATGAGCACGAATAATGGAGAGGTGACGCAACGGACTAGGTACAAGCTTCAATTAATCACTCACGATTTCTCTTTTTTCACGTTTTGGGCGCACTTTTTCTCGAGATTTGATCGCGCTAATCACCGCGCACGTGCGTCTTTTCTCCCTTAAAAAAGTGCTCGCGCGTGGGCATAATGACCCTAAATTTTGTGGGGCGCTCAATTTTTTTGCGTAACTCCTGCTGCCCTCCAAGCCGCGCCCCACCATTGAGCTCGCCATGCTCAGCTGCCTCCCGTACGAGTACGAGTACGTGCCAGACTGTCTGCCTGTACCTGGTGTGTACATTCGTGTACGAGTCCTCCTCTCCTCACGCTATCAATCACTTTCCTTTATTGGCGCTCCGATGGCGAATGGAGATATGCACGTACAGTACGTAAAAGTGGTCTCTGCAGCTTCGGGGAAGAGCAGTTCTCGCCTCCACTCCACTTCCTCCTCACACCACCGACACCACCCTGATCGCTCTCGTTCGCACAGGAAATTATAAATGTGGGAATGGAGAGGATATCAACTACGGGGGGAGCGAAATCCTCGCATGGTGCGAGTACTTTATGCCTCTTCCTCGCGCTACCTATAAATTGACTGCAAAGTAAGAATTATGGGCAGGAAGAGACCTGGGGAGAAACCAATTTAGATAATTAAAGTGAGATTATGCACTATCTGATCGCCCAAAAGAGGGAGCTTTTGTCTGGGAGAAATTCCTCACGCTCATTGAACGTGAGCTTGCACATTGTTGCTCTTCTTTATTCCTTCCTCCAAGGTGGGCAGCTAATAATGGTGAGTGCCATCCATGGACTGCACTGCCAAGCCCAGCAGTTATTTCCTGGCACTCTGCAGATTCGACTGGCATGAGCGTGCCTCAATAGCTGGAAACGTCAATAAAGTAAGTGTTCTTGCTTAGGCAAAGTTTATTTAGCTCTCAGAGTGCGCGCCGGCATCAAAAGAAGCCTCTGCAGACTCTTCTCTCCATCTTTTTTCTCTCCAATGCCCCACGGAACTATATAAATCGGCAGGGGTCAAATGAAGACGCTCCTTTGTTGCGTGCGTGCGTGCGTGCGTGCTTCGGCTCTCTTTCATCTATGTACATACAAGCTGGCATTTCAGATCAGCATCTCTAGAAGCCGCGTTCATACGAGCAATTTTGTCCGTGTGGGCGCAGCTGCACGAGCTCGATCAAATCTTGTGCTCGGCTAAGCTCGCCTTCAAGAGGAGCAACAACTTTTGCTTCACTTCGTAATGATGACATTAGAAAAACGCGGCCGGGCGGCCGCCGCCGGCGTTAGGAAGGCCGCCCCGAAGCCCGCCAACGGCCGCAATTTTTCTCACAACTTTTTCAGGCCAGTGGACAACCTTAAACGAGTTTAATTTGTCCACGTTGTTGTTGTTGTTGTTGTTGTTGTTGTTGCAGCATCCCTCCACCAAGTTCCAGCTCTCTCTCACGCACGCACACAGAGAAAAGAAAGAGAGAAGAGCAACAGCTGATGTGTGGGAAAAGATGAAGTCGTCATCAATGTTTATGGCTAGCCACGCACGTACTCACGCTCACACACAATGGGCATGAAATAGCAATGCCACAGAGGCTGTGGGGAGTACTCCAAGATCTCGGACTGAGCTTGTTCCTCCGTTCGTGCTCAACAGATGCGACGACCGCGGTGC
>JAAUXU010157649.1_pt1 | contig 59313 bp, 46 predicted proteins | sample 7278151 | NCBI WGS metagenome assembly JAAUXU01 (sample SAMN14350113, study PRJNA611818) | marine sediment metagenome | isolation source: surface marine sediment (1.8m) | place: French Polynesia: Moorea | collected 2018-08
ATCCGTCATTTTAGTTTAAGATTAGTCCAATAATCTCAAAATTTTTGGCACTTCTCTCGCACGATCGGAAAAATCGAATGTTTACCGCTCGGCGGTCAGCGTTGCCATCTACAATATGTATATATTTTAATTGTACAATATGTACAATATATTTTAATGTTCGGAAAAATACTTGTGATGAAGCGTTTACAATTAACAGAGACGCATTTTCAGTTAATTCAAATGTTACAAATCGGGCACTGTATAGAACTGATTCGAGAAAAATGTCACAATCACCACGTCTCGGCAAGTGTTGTTTTGTGTGAAGAACAACTTTAACTTAGTCTCTAATATTGCTGATGCTCACGTCAAGTCACTTGGCCCACATTTCGGACACAGAACACATGTGGTCCTCAATTTCGCCAACAACACTATCACAACACCATACAGTAGTCTCTGGTTATAGTCATCATCTCGGGACGCAAGGTTTTGACGACTGTAACCAATATATTGTTATCTACGTGCATAAAGGAAAAGTTGTCCTTGCATCACTTGACAATAGCAACACATGGGTCCCGAAGACCATTCATATTCTGAATCAGCAAGCAAGAACCAAATTTTAGACTCCTTTTGTTCAGGTTCCGGCCCAGGTTGAGTGAAATTAAGTTCACCATCCGATAGTTTTGAGACGTCCTGATTACAAAAAAGTAAGCGTGAGCAACTCTTTCTGGACATTTTTCAAATGCAAACTTCTCGTCTTGCTGAAGTAAAAAAGAGCCAAAAGTCAAGCGCCATCAGAGGCTTCAAGGTATTTTCAAGCGCCAACTTCCTGAAAAGCTCTGCACACTGCCTCCGCAACCATGATAAGAGCATGAGAGAAGTGAATGGGATGGCAGGCACCAAATAAAGCCGGTGAACACCATGAGGCTGTGCATGAACCAGGGCACTGTGTCCATCTCTGTCTCTGCGACTTGGCAATGCTGATAACAAGAGAGGTAGGCAAAGAGTGCCCGGATCCTCTAGTTTTGAAGGTAAGACAAAAACTTGAACAAAACACCACAAACATGGTGCAGAGCACGTGGACGGTGCCTGGTGCCAAATGGACAGACAGACAGACACACAGACATAGTGCTTTATACATTTCCGGTTTGTCTTAAAAAACGGCAATGCCAGGTACCTCAACTAGCAATCAATATGAGTAAAAACAAATGGTTTGAGCTGCCCCGGACCTTAGATTACATGCCTTCAGTGGAAAAACAACTTTGCTTTTGGCTGCATTCCTCTTTTAGTAAAACATTAGAATGTAAGCAAAATGATACCTTTGGACGTGCAGTTCCCAAAATGTCACTGTCCCCTCGAAAATCGAATTTTTTTGTGAGTGAAAATCTTTTGCAGGTAATAATTTGATAAGTGTAAGTGGAGTTCGATAACTTGAACCTACAAAAACGCCTCCGTTTTATGACGTAAAAAGTGGGAACCGGAAAGAGTGATGACTGCAACCAGATTACGACTGTAACCGAGATAACTAGAACCGGAGACCACTGTAGTTCAGTGCGCACCCCGAGTTCCATATAGATCACAAAGTTGCAATGTTACTAGAAGTTACTTTTGACTGTTTTTGACAGGCTGATTTGCGGGGAAGCAAAAGTTGAAAAGGGCGACTTGTTATCTTGCCTCGGACCAACGACTTCGTAACTCAGACTCCTGCCTGCGCCTACGTAGGCAACACCTTAAAGATCATGCTCAGGTAGCTCCACGCCTCTCAGCGCAGTCGCACTAGCTAGCATTATGTCCATCTTACGTGCTAAGAAATGGCAGAAACTTATTGCATCAAAAATAAATTAGCAACAATTTGCAAGAGCTCGTAAAACGAAATGCTCTAGTATGGACGGATTCCAGGAATCACTTTAGACAACAAACCTTCTTTCTTAGGCCAACTATGTGATGAATCAGGGGACTGCAAAGTCTGGTCTCTCATCATGGAGTACGTATTGCAGTCCTGTTGTAAGAAATCAGCTCACTTTGCGTCCGCAAAGATGTTTGTCTGTGTCTCTGCCATCACCAAAGGTACGTTCAATACATTGGAACATCCTCATCGTCCTGACATGGCTGAAAAAAAGTTGTGTCTGCTCCGATTAATCTGTCACTTGGTTCGTAACACCTTAGAAACAGTTACGCAATAGTGCTAGATATACATTATGGCCCCAGAACGAGTTGCATTTAACGCTACACTCATGCTCAAAGTATGGCAAAAAAGGTCCATTTTAGTTCATCTGAAAGCTGTGTTGCCAATGACCGTCGCGTTCTTATCTCATGGGTGACATGGGGACCCACTTACTCCCTTTTTTCTGCTTCCACGTCCAGTGCACTGCGTGCGTACTAGGTACTACTTTCAAAAGTTGTTGAGTCAGAATTCAACTTCGAGGCACATTCTTAGGAACTTATACATATGAAGTAGAACAAAGGGGAGTCAAATGACTTCACAACATACGTCGACGAAAAGAAAAAAACGTACAGCGTACTTTTTTCCATCAAATGCACACTTTGCACAGTGCGAGTACTACCAGCCACATCGGCACAATCTGAAAACCTGCTTGGGTACAAAAAAATCAGTTAAGTTGTTTTCTCTGGATGATCTGGGACGTCGTCATCAGTACGTGCAGAGTCGTCCTGTGTGTATCTAATGTTCGCATACTTTTTTAAATGGACCACTTTTTCTGTGGGCAACCATACGCGGCACGTTATCGACGAAAGACCTTGCGACTGCCGAAATCCGTCTGACGTAGAACAGTGGAGGACGTAATACAAAGGGTCTGTTCACAAAGGGTCATCATTATTGGATAAGGTGGTGCTGAGGGGGGGGGGGGGGCAAGAGGTGATGGTGCCGAGCGTCCTAGATGTAAATGGGGTTCGGTTCAGGTGTGGTCAGGTTAGGTTGGAGACCTCTGACTTGGGAGAGACAAGAGAGAGGTCCGATTGGTGGAAGAAGCCAGAGCTGCCAAGTCATGTTGATCTGTGAGTCATTTCAGCTGCTGTTTACCTCGGCGAACAGTTGCCAAATCTGTGAGACATTGGATAGCTCCTCCGCCCTACTCCCTTCCCTAAACAAAAAGTCCTTACAAAGGTCCCCAGGTTAGACAGACCAGTGGGAGATCCATGAAAGGTTGATTAACTTATGGGATCGCTATTCCTCCGAGTTCAAACCAACCTCAACAAGAAACCTTGAACCAGATCCCCGTTCCCATTCTATTAAGAGGTGAGCTTATTTTTCAGCAACGTTGCTTTGTGCTACAGATACCGTATTTCTGACTACTTCACTTCGGACTCCTGTTGTTGTCGACATGACTGATTTCAGAATTCAACTTCAACTGAAGCTGTTCTTCGAGGTCTTGTCAGGGTTGCCAACTTCAGACTGGATCGGTTTCTTCAATTTATAGTCGTCTTTTATACAGTTGTAACAATAATACCTACCATCTAGCTAATAATCCCAGTCCTTCCATCATTTTTACAAAAAGGAATAATGCTGTTCCAATTCTGAAATCTTCCGGATCCCCGACTAGATTTGTCCACCCTTCCTACGATAGAATAGATTAGGCAAAGTGAGGTTGAATTTTTACTCCGTATTAAAGCACCATTGGACCCATTCTTGGCCCTCACGCCCCTACTCGGCACGTGAAATCAATTCAAGCACCGTCCTCGCCGTTGCAATCAAGAACATTTTCCGTAGTACACATCACTTGCTTCTTCCTGCCCTGTTTTGGTAGTAACTGGAGACGGTCTGAATGCACGACTGACCAAAATAGAGCCAAGTCTCGTTGTTGGAGACCTTCAACTAGGCATAGTCCTGAGTATACGGATAAAATACTGCATGAACATAGAGAGTGAGACTTGGACGGATCACCAAAAGTCAGGTTTGAATCCGGGGGGGGGGCGGAATTGGGGGTCGGGCAAGCCGGACCACGATTTCTCACTTCGGTGCTGGTCCGGGCTCAAAGAGTCAGCCCCATGAGAAAAGTGAATCACGATTTTGGCTGGTAGAAGGAAAAATGAGTCGGCTCAAAGATCCGGCTCTTTTAAGTCTGATCCAAGTCGGGCCTGGTTTCACAAAGTCTGATTGGGATTAGTCCGAATCAGTGCTCAGATCCGGCCTGTTCCAAACTTAAGTAAAGAGACAAAAAAAAAGCAGAAAGCCGAGAGCACGAGAAATCAGCTGACTGCAGCGGACAAATGTTGTTGTTTTGGATCCACAGTGGCGTTCCCGTCGCACCTACTGCAGCTGCAGCAGCCTCCACATGACCGGGTCTTCACCCTCCTTCGCGTGCTACCTGTGGATCCTCACGTCCGGACTGCTCTGGGGGATTACTGACCCGTTGCTCAAACTCTTTGGAAAAGGCGGACAAGCAGAGGAGAGTCCCTTCCTCTCGCTCCTCAAGTCCAACTGGCGCTACGCCGCAGCATTTTGTGCCAATCAGCTAGGCTCCGTCGCCTTCGCGGCGTCTCTGGCGCACTGCCCGCTCTCGGCGGCCGCTCCCGTCGCCAACGTCATCAAGTTCGCGACAAGTGCCGCGACGGGAGTGGCGTTGCTACATGAGCGATTGCCAGGTCCACGAGAAGCTGTTGGACTCGCTCTTGTGTTCGCCGGGACTGTAGTGCAACTGCTCTCGACCAGATGAGACTGGCTGTAATCGACCGAACAATCTCCCCTTTCTTCTTGGCATGGTGACTTAGCCTCCGTGGTGAAGCCTTATCTGTCTGTGCCGACTGCAGCAGGTGCATCGGGAATGTGCTAAAAATACCAGTGAAAGCTAACACGACGTTTCGTCTTAGTGACGAACGTTGTCACACAGAAGCGCACGACTGGACTCGAACTTGCCCTATCCATGGCTGCAAAGTGTGAAGAAGATGCTCAGGTTGTCGACGACCTTGGTAGGTCGAGCTGCGTTTGCACACCCGCACGCACTCGCGGCTGCAGGGAGAAACATAATGCCTCACTGATGTTCAAGCGTGCGTACGTGCTTGGGTGCGTGTGCGTGTGCAAAGGCAGCAGATCGAATCACAGGACATGAAGAAACGTTCTCCTCAGAGGTCTACAACTTTTCTGCGCGTCGATGGCCTCAGCCGCCTCCAGGCGTGGAGGCTCCAGAAGGTGGCCACGCTCTGGCGTCCTTTATTTTTACCTCTCCGAAGTGGATGAAGAGGGAAAAGGCGGCCAAGAAAAGCGTCGTGGTTGACGCTGATGGTGACTTGATAGTTCCTAGAAAAGGGGAAGATGACCAAGAAGAAGTGGAGATCTTTTTGGAGCTGAGTCTTCGAACGCCGTTGACTGGCGTCGGCGCGCAGCTCTGGCGCGGCGCACTCTTTCTGTCCGACTACCTGCTTGCGAACCCGGACATATTACGCGGCGCTCGAGTGCTCGAGGTAGGTGCTGGAGTCGGATTGACGGCACTGGTGGCGGCGGCTGTCGGCTGTGGCGCCGCCAGTGGAAGGAAGGCCGTCGCCGCCACCGATCTGGAGTCCAACCTGGCGCTTCTGTCGCGCAACCTGCGAAGAAATTGTAGTAGACTGGTGAATGGTGGGGAATGTGAAGACCTCTTCGACATATTTCCTTTGGACTTGACCAAAGAGGAACTCCCTGACAGCGTCCTTCAAGGTGGGTATGGCGTGATCCTGGGCGCCGACATTGTCTATTCCGACGATCTCACCGACGGATTAATCCGCGCACTTGGTCAGTTGGCTCAGATGAGACGCATCACCTGTCTCTTGTCGGTGGAGAAGCGCTACGTCTTCACGCTGGCCGACCTGCAGACGACTGCGCCGGCCTACGACAGATTGAAGGAAGGCCTCTCGCGCTCGCTGCCAACAGCGGAGGTGACCGAATACTCCTCCGACCAGGTGGAGCAGCGGTTCTGCTACGAAGCCTCGCCGGACCTGGTGCTGCTCGAGCTAAGGTTCCCTGAGCCGTCGTAAATCCCCACGGTGCCCGTCACTCCTGTCGAGTCATGCTTGCACTCTCAAGTAGAATGTGAGCGCGGGATTTGCGACTTTATTACCAGCAGTACGGAGTCCCCGCTCATGTTCCACCGAGTCATGCTTACACTCTCTACGGAAATTGCTGCCATCACTCAACGAGAGAGCGGTAAATTGAATTTGCTCCCTTTCATCTGAGTGCGATACGAGGAAGCAATAACAGTGACAGACGCTTTCACGAATGACTGCTCGTTCACCGAACGCACTAGACTGGAGTATTAGATACAGAAGTGTCGTTGGTCATATTATACTTTACACCGCAAGTGCAGTCTCTGTAATTGCTCTTGGCCCTGGAGACCTTTGTGGCGTACCTCGGCTGGACGGAAATTCTTCGTGCGCTTGTGCTGTGAAAGTAGCGCATTGGTGGATTCCAAGTAGTTTGTAAGGAATTCTTGAGAATAGCAGCAAATAGCGCACGCACAACGCTCGGTGCTAATGTGAAGAGTCTCCGACCACACCTGTGCAGTGCGTACCGGATGACCTCTCTCGCATGAACGATGATACTGCAGTTGAGTCTCAATACAGTTTGCATGTAGCTTCCTCATTCAACCACGAAAACGTGCTTCATTCGCATTCTTTGCTGTGTCTTGAATGTGCCGCCATTGAGGACCGAACCTCTCCCTCGCTGTCTCTGTTCTCAGACCCGAAAATGCATCGATGCACAACCCCAGCGTGCATCGCAGGACGGGGAGGAGAGCTTGTGCACCCGACAGCAGTGATTTAATTTAGTGACCTGTGTCGCTGCTAACTTCAGAAATACTTCTAAATCTCTCCTACCCGCGATATTCGCTCTGTAGTGCACAGTGATGTCGAACGTACTAAAGAGGAGGAAAGCTTCTAAGTAAATGACTCGAGATGCACAAAGAAAAAGAGAACGTAAGAAAAAGCTCCTGACAGCAGTGGTTGCAGGCGCTGTTGCCTACCTTCTTAGCAACGTACGTTGAGAACCTCGGAAGAAGTTGTGTCAGAGAAAGTGGCCATGGTTGTAGGGTTTCACATGTTAGAGAGAATATTGAAACATCGTATATTTCGCTTAGTGAAGGACTAGCAGACGTGTGCGTTCGTGAGACAAAGGATTGCAATCACAAATCAATCACAATTCGGTTTATGCAGAGCAACATTTGAATAACCTAGCTTTAGTCATCCTTAAGTACATAATCACGGGCCATCATCGTTAAATTACTGCGCATCAATGAGGGATGCGTGCATGTGGTGAATAAACACCGGTGCAAGTACGGATCATAATCACGAGGTGATTGCACAGGAGTGAAAAAACGACATCTTTAGCTGTTCACAGAACCGTACATGGAGTAGCAGTACGAATACCTTACGGACTAAGACTTCTCCCAGAGGAGGAATTGGTCTCTGAATAAAATTATAAAGGAGATTTCTTTCGCAGTGCTTCATAATCCTGTTATGGAAAGGACAGCTCGACCCAACAAAGCAGTTTTTCTTCTGAAAGATGTGGAGTCACTCATGCAGGGCATGAACGCCAATCTTTTTTTTGTATTGTAGCTTTGTCCGTTTGATCTCCTCTCCAATTTCTCAAGAGCTCAGCCCCACCATGATAAGACCTCCGTCCCTTAGCGGAGCAAGGAGATACAAGTTGTCCGGAGCAAGTGCAAGATCTTGTATGGGCGCACCCAGCGCCAATTTCGCGGCCACCGCGATCGACTCGGCCTCGTCTGACGGCGCCAACAGCTTTCTCGCCATCAAGTCGCCGTTTTCGTCTCCCACTAACAGCATCAGCTCCGAACACTGTGACGATCCAGGTGCCAGCAACGCCGTCGCACGGTGGGCCAGAGGGATCAGCCCACCCCCACCGACAGGGCGACCGTTGACGTTGAAGACTGCGAGCGAGTGGGCGGAACGCGTGTGACCAGCGATACAGATGTGACCATGGGGAGACAGCGCCAGCTGAGAGACGGTGTAAGCTGAGGGATTCGGCCGCAAGGTCCTTAAATACTGCCCCTCCTTGGCCGTGTAGACATTGACGGTGCCGTCCTCGGAGCCCGAAGCAGCCAAGTCCAGGTCGGATGCAATGACGACGCAAGTGACAGCTGCGTCGTGTCCGCTCAGAACTTGAAGGGCTCTAGGGTTCGGCGCCTACAAAAGACAGCACATTCCAAGTGATGAATGATTTAGTTCATGCTATTACTACACACAAATGGAATGGTACTTGCATGGCTCCGAGTGTACACTTACACTTTTTTGTATGTATATGTACACTTTATTTGACCATTCCGTGTGTTTCAGGCAATCGTTTCGCTGAATAATAACTTCGTCATACAAAATGAACCAAAGTTAAGCCCAAACCAGACCAAGTTCAGACCAAAAGTAGCCCCCAGACTGCCACAACAATAAAGTAGTCTATGCACAGAATTGGGTTCCAAATCGGTCGGAGCACAGTACTGGAGACACTCGTAAACATAATGAAAGCACACTGTCACTGAAATAACTTTTCGTTTGAAGGCTGCAGTTGTGATACCTACGAAACATTCCTACCCACTGAGAAGACCCGGTGAGACATTGATTTTGAACCTCTAAGACTTCGAAATTACAAATGACTGGAACAAAAATTGTAATGCTGTACAGTCGAATCTCCATTGTAGAAAGAAATTTGTTATTTGACTTCCGGATGAATTCGAATCGGTCAATATTTGCAGTCGGCGGTGAAGGCGAGTTATGCTTGACCATTTTTCCTTCGAATACAAAAAGGGTGTGTATAGTTCTACGTACCCGGATGCATGTTTGTAGTTTAACGTTCCCTTTTTACTTTTACAGCCAAGGAATGAATGAAATTTCTAGCGCATTTCATCTAACAACCACTATTTTTACTTTTACGGTACGTTCTGAATCAACAATCCGAGGGACGGCTTTAGGTGTGCTTTAGACTTAGATAGCAGTGCTCAAAGGATGGGTGCCCCCGGCCTGTTCATGGTGAGTCTCTTGGAGGAGCATTGATATGTGCTTGATCTTGCGTCACTGCTTCCAGGAACTTGCACTGATCCAGGTTCATAACAAAATTCTCTGGGAGGCATTATTAAGGATTTTTTCATATCTGGAAATACACACCGTGTGCGCAAATAGGGATATTATCAAAAGTGCTCGTACAAGCTTCAAATTTTCCCTAGTGTTACCCTACAGCAAAGGACATACCATATCAACAATTTCTTTATGTTGTCAAGTTTGCACCGTTACCATTTTTTTTATTCACAATATGACCCCTTTTAATTTATGATTTTCTAAGGTTATTAAGTACAAATAATAAAAATCAAACTACAAAATTGCTCCCGGTACGAAGATTTTAAAATCTTGGTATGGTATGTCCCTTACCATAGGGTATCACCATGAAAAAAATTTGAAGCTTGTACGAGCACTTTTGATCCTGCTATCGCTATTTGGGCACACTGTGTACCTGGTCTCATACGTTCTCGTCGTACTTCGAACAAATACTTTATTGATTTTCACCCAAACGAACCCGGGCTACGCCAGCAAACTGGTATCATCTAGTGAGGTAAAGAAACTACAGCACCGACATAAATTATTGACTCATTGACTGGCCATGCGGAATTGGTTATGTCGGTGGCATTTGTCTCATTATACTTGCTCCGCCCTGCTGAATCCGCATTGTGCAGCGCTGTCTTACATGTAGCGTGAGCGCGCAAAATCATACGATGCACTGCTCTATTTTTATACCGAATATACGCAGCAGCAACATGCTTGAAGTGACTCTTGCTCCTGGCTTTGACCCACTGTAGTCCAGATTGGTAAGAAAGATAATAATCGACTATTCAGTTAACCTTCGACTGATTCTCAAAAGCAAATGATCTAATTCCTTTTAGATTGTTTGATGTAGTAGGTAACACACTTGAGATGTTGGTAAAAAAATGAATAAGGAGATATGGGAAAGACTATGAAAAGTTTGGCACTTGTGCTAATTCGCAGATGCGAAAATATGCGGATTAATAAGCGCGCTGCTTAAGGACCACGAGTTCAGAAACTGTGGTGTTCCACAACCAGGTGTTTTAAAAGCACAAACTAAGAAATCGCTGATATCTTCTAGTTTGATGTTAAATATCGGCGCTATCCGTATGGATAACTTAAACCTAACCCAATGTCGGCAAACGTTGAGATTTTGAAGAACCTCGTACATAAAGGTGCGATTTTCGAACCCCGCAATTAATTGTGATTAATAAAAACAGAGCACCTTTATCTTTGATTTGCATCCCCGATTTCGACCCACTTGATTTGACTGAAAAGTTTGGCAGTTTGTAAGTATTGTGTTCATGTCTCCATATGCCCACCAACTTCATTCATTCTGCAAGGTTCTATAGAACTGTACTGCACAGTACAGGAGCAAGCAAGGCTAGCTTCAGTGTAAACAGTGAGTGTAAATGCCAGCAAAGCTAGCTTAAGTGTAAAAAGTGAGTGTAAATGCCAGCGAAGGTGCACAGTGAGGTCGTGTACCTTGAACTTTCGTCAAGTTCTGTTGAGGCTGAGAGGGGCTTTAGTGCAAGTGGACTTTTTGCCGCGAAGACGTAGATCCAACTGAATGACGAATCCATCAATTGCCTGATTTTGCTTCCCTATACTTAAAAAAGGGTTTCTTCTCTGTGAAACCTACTCTAAACGATTGTGTAAAACTTCGATGACTTCGTACTGGTTTCATTTCATGATGAGAAGTTGCTGAGTAAGATTATTCGCTCTTGCCTACTGGTATGGAAACGTTAGTATTTCTCTTACAGGAAGCTACCTAACTAGCTTTTTACAGAAGGTCGCTGACGACTTGAGGGCATCACACGAAGACACAAGACTTCAGCATCACCTGCGTCCCCGACTGCGCCGTCCCGCCGACATCGCTGATGCCGCTGACATCCCAGATGATGGAGGTGGTGTCCCTCGACCCCGTGATGAGTACTTCTCCACCGCTCTGGTCCAAGCTCAGGCAGGTGACCACGTCGATGTGGCGAATCACTTTGATCGTCCGGTCCTTGGCAACACTGTAGACCTGAAAAGTGAATTTGATGATGTTACACCTGCAGCAGCCAATGAGGCGAGTCGCAGTTGCAGACTAAGCAGAATTTTATGCCCATTCACGTGATGACTGAACTAAATTCTCAGGCACGCCCAGCTCATTCGTACGTGGTAAGCGTATAACGAGCCTGACTTAGCATAAAAAGCCCAGACAAAGGGTGCAAAATAAGTAAAACTGAGAATTAGAACACTCAAAACACTTTGATTTTACGAATAGAGCCAATAAGTACCAATAATTCTATCTTGAATAACACGCTCCAGACGTCTCTCGAGGAACGATCGTCATTGAACGAACGTAGAATGTTAAGAGAAATGAAGCTGGTAGCTATGTCGTACGGGAGATATCTGTAACAGGTATTCGACTCACTTGCAAGCTATTGTCCCAGTGACCTCCGGAAAAGATGGTTTTGCCGTCGGCAGACACTTCAAACAAATTTTTGTTGATCTTGAGGCCTGGGGTCAGTGGCAGAGGCAAGCTTCGTCTGGCCTTGCAGGACGCAGATGCCGTTGGATCTCTCTCGAAGTTGGTGGTGTTGCACGCGTGCACGCCAATCGTAAGCGTGGCCGCACTCACGGTCAGAATGGAACTCGAGTTGGCGCCAACAGACCTTGCCAGCACGAAGGCGTCTCGAGGATCCTCATTGGCGATGCGCGACACCGTCCAAATCTCGGGGAAGACCAGGATGTCGGTTCCGCGCCAGTTACGTGCCTGACGTTGTACCAAAAACTCTTGGCGGTCGATTCGCGGCGGGTGCGGCTCTTTAAGAAGCTGGCAAGGCGTCTGGCCGAAGTTGTTGATCATGCCCTCAACGGCCTCGCGTTCCGCAGGGTCCTTTATGGCGTCGAGGTCGACAGCCCCCTCATAACTGCAGTAGTAGAACACGTTGAGGGCTTCCACTGCTGCAGCTCCCTTCTGCTTATGACCGAAGACCTGCAATAGACCACAAGGGAGCTTAATGCTTATTGTATTTGCATTACAACACCTGCACTTCATACCAGGTCAATCCACCGATGCAAATTTGCGGAAACATATTCGCACTCAAGCGCCTGCCTGTGCTTCCTGATAAAGTCGTCAGCACCTTGCGCCCAGGGAGGCAACTCCACATTGCCAACTTTCTTGCGATCCTTGCCTTGGAGCCGGCCGAGGTCGAAGCCGTTCTGGTTTAGAAGGAATTCAGGAAAGTAGTAGAACTCCGGGATGAGCTCCTTGACGTCATTGAGGTTCCTGTAGAGGCTGCGCCACGTCTGTGCCACGGAATGAAACTGTCTGTCGGCGACGTCGAATCGGCCGCTTTGTAGCTCAATGTGCAGGGATGTAAAGGGCTCCACACGCACCAGATAGTGCAAGACCATTGCGGAATTCGAGTAGTGAGTGCCATAGTGGAATTTGGAGACGACCCCGGTTGGATCCTCAAACGCCTCGTACTTGGCCTGCACTTCTTCGGCATGCTTGGGATTCTGCACGCCCACAGGCTTTGATAAGTCCCTAAAGGTTTCCGGTCTCTCCAGATCAAGAGTCTTGCTCTCATAATCCTTCAAGACCCATGGAAACACGGGATACTGTGAGAGATCGTTGAATGATCGCCCCGCCAGAGTGTTGAGGTGCATCAAATATTCAAAGTTCGTGATCTCCCTGGCCACCCAACGCTGCGTGTGTCCGGAAGCCTTGAGCATCTCCGCTGGGGACGTTCTGTGGCTAAAGGTGACCAATCCGGGAAGTCTGAGCCCAACCACTCGAGCATAGACACGGTTGCGGCGCCGGTTGGACGCGAAGTTGATGAGGTAGCAAGTGCGATCGGCAAGGAAAAATTCCAACGCAGATCGGCGTAGGTTGAAGCGACGAAGCTGTGGGGGGAAAATGCATAAGAATCCTCATGTTAGAAGCAATCTGATGTGATAACTGCGGGCATGCGCCAGTGGAACTTAGAACTGCTAGATCAGTACTATCAGCATCAAGTGATCCAAGACGGATCTTGCATTAAAGGACGTATACCAATGGACGTCAATGGGTAATAGCCGTCAATGGCTTCCACGACTTGCGCGAGCAAAGGAACTAACCTGCACAGTTCGCAACTGCGCCAGCGAGAATCTGCAGTCCGCTCGTTTCATCTCCTCCTCAAAAGGCGATCCGTCGAAGAAGTAAGCAAATCGGTTGGTCAGCTCAAATTTGCCCTTTACAGCAGCCATCAGGGTCACTAGCTCACAATCCTCTGACAAGAGCAACCTCTCGCTGCTCTTCTCGTAGTGAGAAATCTCATCAGTCGTTTCCATCTTCTCCCGAGCAATGTTCTTCAGGTCCTCCTCACTGAGGCTGTCGTCGTCATCATCTTTATTGCCCCGTAAAGCCTCCTTGGAGATCTGCAATTCCAGCAGGCTCTTCTTTCGCTCCTCAGGCTTGATGTTGTCCCTACTAGCGCTGGCGTTCGAGTGTGAATCGAATTCGGGATTAGGGATCAGTTTGAGCCTCATCCGGAGTCTGTTTTCATTTGGCGTCAATTGCCAATGCTCGTCGTCATTGTCGCCTGAGGCGTCATCACTGTGCCAAGCTCCCCTAGGGCTAAAGAAGAGCCTCTTGCTAGCTTCCCAACGTCGGCGGATAAAGGTGAGGTGAGACCGCTGTTGGCAAAGGATGTTGTGGTATCTAGTCGACTCTTGTCGCACTGCTAAGGAAAATGGTTCAGCGTAGCGGGACTCGAAGCGTAGCCGACTTTCGCCCATCTCTCTGGCACGTCTGTGTTCAGCGGTCTTTGCGCACTCGTAACACTCGGCCCAGAAAACGTCCATCTGACGTGCCAAGTCGATCAGTAGTCCGGACCTGTGGGTGGCTGCGAGCGGTTCCAATCTCTTGGTCGCAAAGTAGCGCCACTCATCCGCGCTGCAGATGTAGTGGCGCAACTCCGAGTAGAACTTTTCCGGCAAAGAAGTCTGGCGTAGGTTCAGCGAGGGTAACTGCGTCGTGATGTGTAGCTGCTCTCGGGACTTCTCCAGCAAGGCCTTGACCACCGGAGCGACGTAGCTGAATCTCTCGTCCTTGTCATCCTCTTGCTTGGCAATAATTTTGCTAAGACGTAGAATGAGGTACCCGTTTTCGCTGGCAGAGCTCGAAGATCTGAAAAATAAAGAGTTGTGCACCCGTATTAAGTGACAAGTTGATAATTAGTAGACCCCAGGTTTTAACACATTTTACACAAATCTCATTTTACACATACTTGTCCAAGTTTAAGCAAAAGTAACACTTGGGAATTTTATGGCATATTCTTCTACATCATGTCTTCTGTTTCGTAAGTTTGGGACACTGAAAGTCAGCATATAGCAGAGCCTGCGAGATACTAGTAGTCCGTGACTGGCACCTTTCTGATACGACTGTCAGTAACATTTTGGACTTTTTTCCATTGACACTCATTCCACGTGATTCAAAACAAAGTTTCAACAAAATTTGTAATGTCACACTTTGTAAACCTGGCCAGGGGAACATTCAACAGTTCTGTGCAATGCGCTGCTCACAATATTTTTCATGTAATGAAACAAAAAATGAGCCAAAAAGTCACCTGAAACTCCGGGCTCTTAAAGTGACGTACGTAATGTACAGGTTTACTTCTTGAGAGTCATCTGTGACCTTCACGCATCCTTCATCTCATATTACCAACCCTTCAGTCTTGAAAGTCGCAACTTTCGAGATTAGTTTCAAGGTTGCGGTAGCGCAAAAGTCTTTCTCACCTTGTCTGCACCAGGGTGTGTAGCTTTGCTGTTGCAATGGCCCTGACGTCGACGTCGCCTGCGTCCTCCGCGCACTTAAGCAGCACTTCCAGTGCCATCTTGCCCATTGATTCCCATTCTTCCTGTTGCTGCAATTGAACGCCATCCTGGAACACGAGCAACCGCTCTAGTACTGCGAGGACTCCGTCAAGTAGGGGTTCGGACACTTTGCGGTCAAAGTCGCCGTAAGGATCGAGAACCACCAGGTCGTAGACCCATTGCAAGACGTGCTCAGCAAGCGCCGCTGCAAGGGCAATGCCGACATCTGCGTCGTTGAGGTCAGCAAGCAATGCCTGTACACACTGTTCCACTAACATCCTCTTCAGCTCTACGTGCGAGCGGTACAGTTCGTTGTTGAGGCCCAACATGTTAATGCAAGCTATGACTTGACCCCTCTCTTTGGCGGCCGTCTCATCGCCGACACCGCTGATCTTGACTCCCCTCCACATCACGGTGAAGAGAATGCTGACGACCAGTTGACACAATTCTTCTTCCTCGGAGTTCGGCTGGCAAGGTAGCACCGAGTGATGAGCCAAAGAAGCGTCGGTGGCACTCACCTCCTCGATGTCGGAGATGACGGCGTTGACGCTGTTGCTTCCGCTGCCATCTTCTTCAGTCTTAGTCCTTGTGGGCGTGGATGCGCTATTCGTGTCAGCCCGGGAAATGGAAACGTCCTCGGAACTTGATGAGTTAGACTTGTCTTTTGTTGGTGCGGCCAACTCAACGCCGATGTCTTCAAATCCAAAGTGGTCAAAGGCCGATAGGTACTGGGGAGGAGGGTTAAGCCTTGTTGTGGTAGGCATCTCATCACATATAGAACTTGCGCTACCCCTCCGTGATCGTCTGGAGTAGGACGACGATATTGAATTCGCCCTTTCGTGTAAGCCATCCAGACCGCTCTGCATCTTGTCCAAGATCTGCTGCGTCCGGGATTGAACGGCCTCACTTGTGGCTTGAACAGCCTGACTGACATTTGAAGCCACTCTGGAGCTGACAACAGAACCCAGCAGTTCAACGGCGTCCCCAGCCGGGGCTGGCAAATATTGCTTTGCCGTGCTTGTTGCTAGTTCGAGGTAGTGAGCATGGGTCGGAGAAAGCATCACAAATTCGTTGTCATCGTTGTTCTTGAAGGCAACTTCATCGCTGGGAGACTTGACAGTCTTCTTCACGAGCAATCGCGTGAGACACTCTTGCCAGCCAATCTGGCGGGCAAAGTTGGTGGGGACGTCGGGTTTCGCAAATAGGCAAGTCATGATTCGCCTCGCCACTTCCAGCTTGGTGGACGTCGGGCTCCACTGGAGGTGGTGAATCAAGCCTAAGATGCCTTGGTAAGAGACTGGTTGGTCGAACAAGAGCATCTGATCCAGCAGAAGCAAGATTTCTTCCTTTGTCACAGGTTGACTGCTCGCCTCCTTTTCTGATGCACCACCAAAGGCGGGCTGACTGAACCAAAAGTGCAAGAAGCCCAGGTATCTCACTTCAGCCAGGTGCATTCTGTATTTATGCCTGAGGGACACACGATTGGTCCTCAACAACACCGTCAAGAGTCTGAGAAGAGATCGCTTCAGAGAAGGCGAGAATTCCTTGCTTAGCAGAAGGCAATAAACGAGATCCATCCTCCTGCTTTCATAAAGAGCCAGGAAAACTTGATCCCTGGCCTGCTTGTTGCTAAGGTAGTGGGCAATCATCTCGCTTGCCTCCCTCACCAATTGCTCGCTCTTTTCCGAGAGCATAAATGCCACTAATGGATGCACATCTGTCGACGTTACGTCCTTGTGCTGCAAGAAGTACTTGACCAGACTGAACAAGGCCGAACGTACAGTGCGTCTGTCTTCAGGGGTTAAATAGTTCTGCTGGGGACCTTCTCCTGGTCTGTAGAAGCGACGCATCACGTCGAGGAGAAACTGAACCCCAAACTTTCTCCTGAAGAAGCGTCGATCGTCTTTGATCACTGTACTGATGTACTGCACGTGCCCTATCTGAACGTGGAACTCTGACCTCGACCAGATCCTGAAGTCGAAGAGAATTGACTGATAAATTTGCGCCCGTAGTTTCTGATCCCCCGCTGACTGTGCTAACTCCACGAGTAATTGCGCCGCCATCAATACGTTGACGTCTATGGCCTTTGGCGCGGCCGATTGCAGCAAGGATCCTATCACCGCCACGCCGCCACCGCGCATCAGCTGCTCCATGTTCACTGTGTGTCCGGTGACCAGATTCTTCACTAGCGTAAGGAAACCAGAAATGGGATTCTGCTCCAGCTTCCAGTCAGAAAAGGAGCTCGATGGCAACATCTCCCATTCGTCTGCCGCTGCTTCTTCTACAGACTGCCTCCTGCTGAACGAGCCGCTCTCGTCCTCAGCTCCTCGGAGTGATAAGTAACCAGTGTCCGCGGCTGAGACGTCTTCGGCGGTTGCAGTTTCAAGGAGGGGGAAGAGGGCCTGAACTCCTCCAATACAGTTGACGACATCTTTCACATTCTGTGTACTGAACGCTTCGGCGTAAACGTGAGCCTCAAAGTGCGAAGGGTCCAAAAGGTTCGGACAAGTGCGATTGTGCGCTGCTCGGGCAGAATAGGCGAACACGGCTCGGTTTAGCAAGTCTATGGCATCAGAGGAGTCCTCAGCAAAATTTAGCCACCGATTCGGCCCCAAGGATTGCATCAGCTTGACCTGCGTTAGGGTGAGGGCATCTTGGAAGCAGCAGATCATTCCAAGTTGTCCACACAGGGATGCTTGTCTTCCCCAAAGGTCATCTTCCAGCCCAATCAGAGTCCATTTGACGTGTGGGTCGTTATGGCCTCCACCTGGCCTTAGAGTGCTTGGGAGATTGATCACACCAGGCAGACTGACCTTGATTGCGTCTATGAGACCCTCCTTGAATGAGCTGTGATGGTGCTTAAAGCCCTCCGATTCAATCGCTGCTAATGCGGGCACTCTTCCACGATGCAAGGTGGATCCAATCTGACAGTAGGAGATGGCTTCGCCAGCGGGAACCGGATACTTGAGGGAACACTCCAGTCTCTTTGCTCCGTCGATGAACAAGCACAGTGAGCTGGCCCCGAAGGGTCTCTTGCCCGCAGAGTGACATATGGCTACGCAGTGCCAACGCTCGTCAGCCAGTGGAAATCCTTCGAGTGGGACCGCGAGATATTCCTTTTTGTGTGCCACAGCAGCGACCAAAACCCCTCCTTCGGTTACAAAGGCTTCAAACCCGTTTCCCGAACTAGTGTACAGACTGTAAAGCATTCGCCTTCTCTGGTTATTTTCTGTCGTTGGCATCTTGTCTAGCCTCAGCCAGCAGTGAAAGGTGAACCCACATACCGGACCCGGCCAGTGCCTGATGCCCGGGACCGAAAGGCCTTCCACACCTGGGCCAATGTCAAAGTATCGACTGCAAGATTCGTAGCCATCGCTCTTACTCATCGAAGATATCACGTGGATGATGTGACTCTTGTAGGGAAACTTGACGTCTTCACTTTGATCACCTCGGAGATGCAATAACATGATGAACTGTTTCAACTCGTACGGGCTGATCGAGTGCGTTCCCAGTGCTTCGATAAGTCTCACCAATTCTATTGCGGTGCGCGTGCCAAGGCGCTGGTATGAGTTCAGACAGCGTGTCAGCTCCAACAGCATCCCGGACTGACAGCAGAGCATTTTGTTGCGGATGTTGGCAGAGCAGAGCGTGAAGATCCTTTCAGCCAGCCAAGACTGCTTCTCTGTGTCAATCTCGAACTCGGTCTCGCGCATCCACCTCAGTAAACAGAGGATGGGATCGACGTTGCGAACTACAACCCCGCGTAACCGCTCCTTGTCAAGGTGGGATATGCTTTCTCCGTGCGTGGCCATGGCGAGAATGGCGTTCAGCGTGTTCGCATCTGGAGGCCCCAATTCTTCCACGGCAGCAAACAGCTCCTTGTAACCGTTCACCTTAGCCATTCTTTGGGCGGCAATATCGCAGTCTCGCATCAACAGGCTCAAGCGTTCAATCACCACGGGAAGGAGAGACTTTTTCTTCGACGGTGGATCGAGCCGAGCGTCCTGGGACACCTGACATCAAATGAACAAAAAAACCTACATTGACCAATTTGGACTTCTTCCCACGTGAAAAAAACTCACCTTGAGTAAAGTCTCGATCATGGAGTACTTGGTGAGCAGGAGCTGCAGTCCCGACCGGTCTTGAGCTTTCAAGAGCCTTGTCAGCATTGCTACTCCCTCGACCAAGGTTGCCAGGCTGGGGTCCTCCTTGGAAGCCAAGGACATTAAGATCTGCTCGTATTGTTCAATCAAAAGACCGATGTCGATCTGGCGCTCCTCCAGAGGCATCTCATGCAAAAGCTGTATAAAAAGTAAAATGCAATTGTACATTGCGGAGGAAAACGAACTTGTCAAGTGAAGTGGGTAGTTCATTTAACATTTCCTTCATTTAACATCACGTTTAGTTTCTATCACATACCTGAATAGACTTTGCTGAGCAGTAGATTGCTGCTACATGGACGCCGTCCGAGGTCCGTCTGTCTCTCACAGTTTTCAGTAGCATCTTGGTAGTTGCTGGTGATATCGCCCTTGCAGCATTGTGACGGGCTCCGCAGAGGACAGCGCCGAAAACGGTAAGCAACTCCTCCGCCAACTGCGGGAACGACTCTGCCAGCGCTGTCTCAAAATTTACGTATAGAAAGGGCACTGTCTCCTGATGCAAGGCCACAGGGGTCGGCGGCCTTTGGTCGTCTGAGTCCCCACCGGAGAGAAATGTTCTCCAACGTAAGTAGGGATCATATATGCTCTCTAAGAGGTGACAGCTCTGAGTCACGAAGCCCATTATGGCCGAACGTAGTTTCTTTTTTGCCTTATCGGCCGCCTTAGCTTGAGTCTTGCTCGGTGCCTTGAAAAACGTGCTCTCAACTTCAAGCAGTCTTTCAAGGAGTAACGAGTCTATCTGTGTGACAAGCTGGACCAAGTCCATGGATGCCACCAGTGGAATGTTGTTCTCCCTGCGGCACAACACAGTGAGACATTTGATGAGGTCGACAGCGCTGGCGACGGTGGCAGTGGCAGCCTCTCCCTGTTCAGCTTCGTCTCTTAGGACGAAAAGAAACTTGCTGGAGGCCACGAGTAGCTCGTCAGGTAGATCTTCCAGGCGAGGGCCTTGCTCCTCTCGACCTTGAAGCGCGCCGGAAACAACCATCTCCCAGTTAGGCGCCACCTGCTGCTCCCAGGCAGAGACCAACCCGCGGATATACACCCAGAAAGCCTACAGGAGAAACACTTGTTTACACCACACAACACTTATGAACTGTGATCAGTCAAAAGTCATCTCTTACTTGCTCATCATTTTTTTCGATGTATCTGGTCCACGAAGTGTCTAGGTCAGGAGATACGACAAATGAGGTAATCCTCATCTCCGCAGGCCTCGCGTCCTCCATCGTGAGGCTGCGGACCGCCGTCGTCGCACCGCCCTGCAAAAATAGAGCGAAAAGTTAGTTCAGAGAAAAGTTTTTTCACACGGATCCGCACATATGCTATTTATTAGTACACCCATACGTACAATCGAACAATCATTTAGTCATGATAGTCTGATAGAAATAAATTGTACTCGTCGATCTTTCGTCCTTCTCCGCGTCCATTGTATGGCATGGCAATGCAATTTCGTCCGCAACTAACTACACGCGTAAGGAGGGAAACGCACGGGTACTCGAGACACGCTCACATGTGATGAATAGCTAACCTACGAAAGTCCAGGCAGAATCCACTCAGTTCTTTCATGACCATCTATTGCATGCTCACTTTCGTCCGAAAAACTGTACACAACCCACGTCAATGTCTCTAGTTATAGATCTTGATAGCTTTCTCCATGTAGTTGTATCTCGGCCGCTTGGAATTCTTGTTGACGTGCTCTAGCCCGATGTAGGGCTTGAAGTTGTTGGCCGTGGCACTCGCGGTACCGGTCAGAAACTCTCTTATTCTGACAGTGTCATGCTGCATTTCCTCCACGTACCGCGCCCTGCCCATGGTCACGATGCACATCCGGTACTTTTCGAACTCCTTGTCCGGAAGGTCCAGATGCTTTTGAATCTTGGCCTTGACCGACTCAAATCGCTCGCCATCCTTCACCTTGATTAAGAATGGATGTCCAAACGTGGAGTATACTTCCTTCTGGAAGTGGGCTACGGGTACCAGTATCTCGTCGCCCGAAAGGACCTCTTGCGAGGGGGGAATCTCTTCCAAGCGATACGACTTGGTCGTCGTGCTGGGCACGGCATCCATGCGCGTGTCTGGGCTGTTCACGGCGAGGATCTTGTGCGACACTATGTCCAGCAGACGGATTTGCGCTTCCGGACGGCTGAGAGTGACGGCCTCGCGAGCCTCTTGCAATAGGTCGGCCACGGTTCCGTTCTTGGGTGGGTAAAGCGTGAGCTCGGCCTCGTCTTTGTGATCGGGTGACAGCCAAGTGCACTTGATCTGACGCTTGTTTTCCAGTTCCTGTGTAGAGAATAAGATTTACCGTTACTAGCGGAAGTGAATGGAGTTGCTTCAACACCTCCTACCTGTATGGGAATGGACAGCAGCTGGTAGAAGATCCTCTTTGGCTGTTTCGGTCTAAAGTATACGAGCAGATCCTTCAGAGTGCCCTCAAAGGTGCACCTCAGCGCATGGCCAGGCCCCTCTCGATAACTTTGCGATTTGAAGAATTGGATCTTGAAAGGGTCAGTATCTAGTTTCTCTCCGACAGCTCGAGCGATCTGATTGTAATTCATTCGCTGCGAGAGGGTCAACGTGAAACCTGGATCGCCTGAAGAGTTGCGATCAACAAAAGTCACATCAACCTAAAAGAAAAAATAGAAAAAAATGTTGAGAAACACTTGACGAAGTGCGTTTCAGACATGATTACCTTATAAAACAGATCTCTGAAGTAGTCTCTGCACTGCGGTAATCTGAATACTTGTGCCTCAGTAGGACACATCTCTTTCTGAAACACGATGATGTCACCGTCCATTAATTCCTCGAGGACATGTTCGAGAGGTTTCTCCAGGTCCTCGATCTTTTCCAACATGTTGGGCTTGATCTCTTCGAAAAGGAGGAGGCTGGTTCCTTCGGGCAAGTTAGCTCGTCGGGCCAGTTCAGGCACCATGCTGCTGACCTGAAGAAAAGTCGCCGATGTCTTTTATCACCGCGCTCGTACATCCAAGGAAAAACTTTAATTTCGCACCTTTGCCGCGATGGACACGTACATGTGTCCCATGAAGTGGATCTTTTCTTTTCGAGGGTCGTAGTACTTGAAAAAGAGCATCACGTCTTGCTCTTTGTCAAAGCTTGGTAGATCTTCGGTGGGATTGGTGGGATCGCCCATCTCCAAGAACAACGTGAGTGTGGAAGCGTTGTCGGCCACCTCCAGGATCGGCTTCTCCATGTCGGTGTCGATATCAACTAATGAGGGCCTCAGGGTCTGATTGGTGCGATGATTCATGGGCCAAACGCGCAGCCGATCGATCGAGGGCTCTCTCATGTATGTTGCCAACTGACGCATGACCCCTCGCAAAGGTTCAGTTTTTCGGACTCGTAATTCCTAAAAAAAAAAAAAAAAACCCACCATAATGACAACTGTGTGAACGCCCAAGAGGTGTGTGTGCGCGTCCACCATTTGTGCTCACCTGATAATGGACTCGATCAATATCGTACAGGTCGTTGCCCTGATGTCCCACGAATGCATCCTCCGTCACCACCCTAAGCGTCATATATAGATGGGCCTCGCTCTTCTCCTTGCGCCTAGCCAACTCCAACTTTCGTTCTTCTTGCAACCGCTCAGTGAGCGCCGCAGGGATGTCGGTCTCTGTCACTGCTGTCAGCACATCGGGCAGAGCGGACCGACGAATGTAGACCAGCATGTAGGCATTGGTGGACTGACGTCCCCCACTGCCTGGAGGGTCGTTTGCGTCGTTTCCGGAGGAGCTTCCGTCACCACCAAAGTTGTTCGTGATGGCCTCCTTCTCCTGACATCGGCTGACGACGTCGTCGTCAAACTTGCACCACTTTCCGTCGCCGCGTGGATTAATGAAAACGACGTAGTGACCGCCGTGATTGTCGCCTGAATGAACCAGCACGGCATGAAGGATATACGTCGCATCTGGTGAAGGCTGCTGCAGAGAAAAAGCCATGTTGGTTTCCAAAACGTGGATTCTACACGTAATTTGACCAAACCCAACGCTTCTGTCCTGCACAAGTATCTAACTCTAATTGGCCATGTGTTGCTTGTGTTGCAGAGTTTTGTACCTACCTGACTGTTACCCCCATCGACTTCCATAGCTTCTTCATCTTGCTGATCTTTTCTGTCTCCAGGTACCTTCTTGAGGAACTTCGTGAGGTTCAAAATGCTTGGAAACTCGAATCGGTCGTTGAACTTGACCGAGCAGTCAGTTACAGGGTCGTACTGGAAACGCATCAGGTGCAAGTGCAGGACTGGGGGAAACGACGTGAACACGATGCCCTGGAACATAAATAAATGCTGTTCAGTAAACTGGTGAAGTAAAAAGGCATCCGTCATGTTATGATCATGGCAGAACCGTCACGTAATCGCCATTTCAGGAACTGATCAACATACCTTTTCCGCCTCCTGGAGGCCATGGGTGCCAGCGTCGTACTTGTTGTCACCATCCAGCTCTTCGGTGCGGACATAGTCGGCAAAGCTCTCGTATATATCTCGCTTTCCCTTTACGCTCAGCTGGATGTCGTAGAAACTCTCCTCGCGAGTGGACGTGTAGTCGACGTGCTTGCACCGCACATAGGACAACGTCTTTCCCTGGAAAAGCTTCGGGACGGTCCCTTCGACACAGGTGCCTTTCATCTTCATTTCGAGCTTGTCCAGAAGAACCCTGAGGAATTCTTGCACGTCATGCTGCATGAAGGAGTCTAAGGTTTCCCACCCGAACGACTTGGTCAGTTTCTTCGTCCCGACCGACTTGTCCGTAAACTGAAGGTCATGGAACACCCTCTGTAGAGCCAGTGCCACTGACTTGGCACTGTCGTCTGCTTCGGTCGGCATCTTGTAAACGTTCTTTCGGAGGCTGTTGGTAAAGTAGAGGACCTGCAGCAGGGAGTTCATGTAACAAGTGGCGCCTTGATTTTTCAGTCCCACATAGCCCGTATGCTTCTTGCTGTCCCAAGAAACCCCATGGGGCGCATCGGCAGTCACACGGACTTCGAAGGTAACTCGGTCGTCCTTGGAGTAGCCGCGCTCGGGATCACATACGTCGGACCAGGTCATGTAATGAGAAAACCCCCAGTCGTTTTCCTTCGAGTAGAACAAGTGAGAAATCTTTCGACAGAAGTCCTCTTGGGAGTTTCCGTGAGCGTTAAGGATACGCAGCTCCGCCTGCGCCTGGCAGCTCCAAGAGGCAGCTTCACTCTCACCGTTACACTGCAGGAAGTATCCCATACTCTTGTTGCCCCCGGGCCCGCCCGGGCGCTCCTGATTCTGTCGCGGCATGATCATGATTTTCCAGGGCAAGTTGCGGACCATACATGGCTCTGAGAGCACGGACTCCTTCACTGACGAGAAATTTTCCACTGTGAAGCGAAAGGTGGCCTCTGGGCGGGCCTCGTCGTCATCTTCTTCTTCTTTTTCCGCGGACACAACCGCAGCCGGCGCGGTCTTCTCGGCCGCAGACGGCGACTCCGCCGCCGCCATCTCTGCGCTGGGCGGCGGCGGGGAACTACTGCTTGACACAACGTTGTCTTCGTCCATTGCTGCGCGGCGATCGCGGCTGGCGACGGGCTCGAGCTCGCGGCCCCGATGAAGCGGGTCGTCTTTCTTTCTCCGGCTGTTACTTCGTCTCCTCTCCGCTCGTCTTCCTCCTCTCCTCACCCACTTCACTTCGTCACTTCTCCTCGCTCTCGCTTCTTTCTCCTGATCCCACTTCCGAGTCGAGCCGACCCACAGCACTGACTAACTGACGCTTGACGGCGGCTGGTGGCTGGCGGCAGGCGGGAGGCGGCTGACGTCCGGCGGCTGGTGGCCGGCGGATGCGGCTGGTGGCTGGTGGCTGGCGGCAAAGAGGACAAGCAGTGCGCGGCGCTGAGCACAGCTCAGCTTCTCAGCTCAGTTCAGCTTTTCCCTCCAACAGCTCGCGACTGCAGGTAGGCGGAGGAGTTGACTGCTCTCCTTTCTCTCTCGTCCCGTTCCTCCTCCTCGCCCCGACAGTCGAGGCAGCCGAGGAGGTCCCTCGCCGTCACCATGGCAGTGCGGAAGGTCCTTCGGAAGAGATCACGGAACCTCGATTTCCTCTAGTGTCAGGCTTATGCTGATCCTTCATCCCGCAACTGGGCATTGAGCCATGATTGGCGGAGCGAGGACAGAGGACAGTCCAAACTGAACTGACTGGCCTGACCAGCCTTTGGACCAAGCAATGATATAGTTGTTAAATATACGTCTGCCCTCTCAGGCCGAACAAGAACGAGATGTACAAATGACCAATCTCGTCTGTAAACTCGTCAACAACATAAGAGAAGTCGATGTCAAGATGCAATTTATTTGGTCGTGCAACGAAGGTTGCATAGCTTCTTTACACTTATATAGTGGCATATTCATTACTTCATTTCACATGACTTTGATTCAAGGACAGGTTAAGGAAGAGGCTGAAAAAATAGTAGAACACGATTGACTGTTAAGCGATCATCGCAGGCTCATTGGACTATGGACGTTTCTTCCTGTGTTTCCGCTTTGGCATTCTCTGCTGACATTTTGGTATTCTTCGGAGTGCTCCAGTAGTTGAGATCCCTAGATCGCTTAGGGGTAAGGACTTTCTGCAGGACGGAGGAGTGCTGCTTCTTGGGTGTGTTCTCCTAAAGGGCGTATAAGGTGGACTGGTAAGATTCAAGCACATCTGTTAGGCACAGTTTTATTTTTAGCTCACCCTGGAAGAACTGCAGCTCTTTGGCGTGCTGCTGTTACTAGATTGCTGTTGTGCTCCCCTGAGAGCCAAGTGATTTTGGTATTCGATCTGCTGCCTCCTCCGTCTCAAGGCTGCCTTCTTGCTGGCGATGATGTCGTGGAACGGGTGCTCACGGATGCTCTCGTGCAACACCTGCAGCCAAGCGTTTCGATCCTCTGCCGAACTAGCGGACATTCTGCACAAGAATGGGACATGAACAACTAGTCTGAATGCCACGGATTCTCTTCACTTCATACCTGTAAGCTTTGTGATTTCCTTGAACTACCGTGCCCTTCGAGTCGGTTTTGCAGCCCTTGACCAGCATGTTGGACTCCGAGTAGAGCTCAAAACAGAACTGCCTCCCGTCGATGTCGTCTCTCAAGCGGACCTATGGTAATAAAAAGAGTGATATCGTTGACTGCGCACACAACTGTACCACAGTGCCTCCACCTTAATGTTCTCCAGCGGGATGATGCCCTTGGGAACGTTCTCAGCAGTGTGTTGGAAGTAGTAGAGGCAGCGATCGCTGAGAAGAAACCAACGACGCTTCCAGTTCTTCCAGCTTAAAGAAATAGTCATTGTTGCAACCAAGTGAATGAAATACGTGAATTTCTTTAATAAGATGTACCTTCCGCCTTGCTTCATGAGCCATCCTTCCTTTTCAGGAGAGAAAAACGTGTACATGAGGTCGTCGTAAGTCTCGTCGGGAATCTTGAACGGCTCCTCCTTGATGCTGCGGTAGATCTGTTCCTGAAAATATTAAAGTTCACAATTACGTATTTGTAATTCTTAATTCTTATTCTTGAGAGAATAAATAATTCGTATTTTTAGTTTGCGTCCGACTGTTTCATGGTCACCAGAGTGCACTTACTAGGATGTCTCTGGGTAGATCCTTCCCGCTGTTGATGCCTGCGTTCTGCCTGACGAACTGCTCGATGGTGATTCTCTGCTTGACGTTTGGGTTATGTAGGGCAGTGTTTAGCATGATGATGGAGAAGGAGAGAATGTAGCAGGTGTCCGTTTCCTCGAAGAGGTCCGGGTTGCGAGCGCAGTAATGGTCGGCAAACGCCTGCATCACGCGATCGATCTGCATCGCCTCACCGGGAAGTCTGCGGATAGTTTGGGTCAAGTCGGACGGCACGTTGACTACAGAGGACAGCAACTTCATACCGGAAACTCCATAGGAACTGCCTTAGAGCTTGTACCAGGATGAGATGGAAGAATTCGTGGCATCGAACAAACTCGCGCAGAACCTCCTGGTTAAACTTCTCATGGCCGCCAATGAATTTTCCGATCTGCGGAGCAAAGAGTCAATGAACAAGTTCATTGAGTGAGAAATAAAAGTGACAAAAATCACTACCTGCTTCTTTGAGAGTCTCCCCTCGCTGAACAGGAATCTGGCCACATCCTTGGGATTCTCCGGCTGGAGGAATCCCGCGTCTATGAGCACACGAATCCCTCGATTGGGCTCCACGTTGAACTGCTTGACGCCGTAGAGCAACTTCTTGTCGCGTAATCCCTTCTTGCGCCGGGATCCCATGCGCCGGGGATCCACTGTGTAGTAGGCCTAAAGTACAGTGACGGAAAAATTGACGGACTGCTCATGTAGGTCGGTATCACGTGAACTCCTTGTTGGCGTAGGTCTCGACCGAGTCGAGAAGGTCATGATCATGCCCCACATGGAGAGAGGGAAAGGGGACGAAGACGTCACTGACTCATTGCAGTGACTCGAACAATTCCGGGGAAGCCAAACAAGAGTCAGATCCCGTATGAAGGAATTGCGCTTATCACACCTGCTTCTTTTCCTTTTTCTCTCCCTCTTTCTTTCTCTCTTTGTAGTGGCGTTTACGACCTTCTAAAGAACGCAACAACAAAAGACCTGCATTGAGTCATCAACTCACCTGAGGATGCGGACTTGGCTTCTTGCCATCTCTCTTCACTTCCAGGTCACGTTTTTCGTCGACGTCCTCATCCGTTTCCGCCTTTGCGCCGATTCTATCGAAGCTGTGGAAGCGGCGTTCGAGGTCGCGGAGGTCTGATGTCGCTAACCTGAGGAGAGCAACAAATGCAGTTGATTTCAAGCACGCTTTAAGCAATAACAACTGTATTGCAGTTGCATGGCAATAACACCTCGCTCACCTTGTTAACTGAGGCGTTTGTCCCTCCTCTTTCTCCTCCAGACCTCTGACGTTGGCGCTCCCAAAGGTGGCGGAATTGGCCCTGGGGATCGATGAAATGTCGTCCTCGTCGCAGTCGTCATCCTCGGTGTGCGATAAGACGCAGTCAGATCTGGAAAGTCAAGCAAATCACGGAATGCAACCTCCAGGTGCGTCCAGTACATTGTGCCGTGTTAGAACGAACCTGTTTAGGACTGCCTTGCGGGCCCCGATCATGTCGAAGAGGGCGTTGAGACTTCTCTTCTTGACTTTCTTGGCTTTGGAGCTCTGGAGCCAGGAGGTCTTGCTGAGAGCGGACAGTGACTTGACACTCTTGGAGGCAGAGCTGTCGGACACCGAGTCTTGATGTCCTGACTCAATACTAAACGATGATTTGTAGTACCTGAAGCGCCAAGAACGATCCAGTCAGTACAATATTAACGTTATAGTGGTGGGGCAAACATGACTGCGACACTCACCTCATCTCGGAAGTGCTGTTGCACTTCTTGCTCTTAATAAATCTGGTCGTGTTAGGTGTGCGGAGGACGCTGCTGCTACATCGTTGATCGCCACCAAATTCTTCACTGCTCTCCCCCAGGCTCAGATTAGTCTTGAGCAGGACCGAATCCTCCGCAGCCTCCGCCGACATGGCGAGGTAGTTCTCTTGTTCTACACTGAGATTGGCATGCTCGTCGATCACGGGTCCGCCGGACAACGCTGAAACCGTTCTTCCGCCCATGAAAACGTCTCTAGAAATGATGGCACAGCCGTTGACGTCCTCATCATCACTGATGAGAAGTTCCCCCAACTCTAGAAGAGGAGGACTTTTATCCAGCAGGAGCGACACGTCTGGAGTAGCAACGGAGACATCAGTAATGTTGACGCTGATGTTGACGTTGTTGCTTTTGTTAAAGTCTGCGGCTGCGGCTGCCGCCTTTGGACGCTCCTCCTCCAGCGCCAGCGAGTCGAGCAAGAAAGAATCTTCCCTCAGGATCTCGGCCTCTTCTTCTTCGATTTTCTGGCCGCTTCTGTTGATAATCTGGTCGCAGATCTCCTCCAGCGACTTCCTCACAGTCATGTCGTCAGCTTCGCTGCTACTGTTGCAACTGGTGAAGGCCGAGTGCCTCAAGAAGCTGTTGGTCTCTATTGTGGCCTCCATCATCTTCTCGAGCTGGGGATAAGAGGAAAAAGCTTGAACCTGAGGTCAACCTCAATCTTCTCGAGACAAACGAAAGCAGCAGCACTTCTTACTTGAATTTCTATCATAGTAATGTTTCGGTGACACAGCAAAGTTGCTGGTCTGCACTGCATAAGCTTACGTCGATCCAAGTATCACACTTCTGTATATAGCACAGTTGCACTGTTATCATCCTTGTACGGTGCTCGCTGCAAGGTAGGTGGTGGAACAGGCATGCATACGCGACTATTGACGCAGGCTTAAGCAAACCTTCCCATTACTGTTCATTTACACCGATTGGCTCTGTGCCCGACAGCGACGTCGGGAGTGTTTTCATTTTAGGACGAAGTGGAAGAAACCAGAAGGAAAATAGGGTTAAAAAAAGGTGACGACGATAATGCGAGGTTCATCAATCTCTGCTACGCTTATCTTAACCGACTTCCTCTGCCTGGAGTGAGTGAGTGAGTGAGTGACTTGGTCTGCGCATCCTTTCCCAGCCAGCCAGCGACGATCCAACAACGATTACAGCACGTAGGGCTTAATTTGCATGTCCAGCTAATGGTCTGCAACAGTCAGTACGTAGCAATTTGGAGGTTTCGTGCGGCAATTATTCAAGGGAATGGACCTCCACATTTGTAACTGACATCTTTCTCTGCTCCCCCCTCTCTTAGAGTTTGAAGTGCATCGTTTCACAAAGCCTTTTGTGTGTGGAGAGCAACTTTGAGCGAGCCGTGATACCGCCCTGCACAGAGACATATGGCTGAGAAAATGAAACAATATGCTCGAAGCGTCTTAGATACACATAGAAAGGAGTGAGAGGGGGGGGGAGAAAAAAAATCAGTGACGAACGCATCCGGTGTCAAAAAGCCTAATTTTTCTCTCTCTCTTTCTGCCCTCCCTCCTATTCAAAATGAGCTTCTCTCACGCAGAGCCCAACATTTCGTGGTTCCCTGGTCATCATAACATCTCTCTCTCTTTCTAGTAGCAAATTTCAACGGAATTTTGCTCAGGCCAGGAAAAGGGAAGCAGCAAGAAGTCGGTGGGGACGAGGGGGGACGACGAGATTATGCCGGGGCTATAATTTATTGGTCTGGTCCCTCAGAGGAGTGTTTGGGCAGGTCGAACAAAACACTTACATACTTGTATCTTGTTGTCTCCCTCTCCTCTGCCCTCCAGATGTGTCGCTCGAAGCACAATGAGAATTAGGCCCGCGTTATCTGGACAGTGTGAGCCATCGAAAAGTGCGAAGGGATCTTTTTTTTTGTTTCCAATGTACATACGACCGAGGCGAGGGAGAACGCGGCGCTAACCGACGAAACACTGACGTTTTTATCAAGAGAAGAAATATGATAGATAAAGAGAGAGAAGGGCGCAATTGCTGCCGTGCAACAGCAGGAATGTACGCTCCTTTTTTCGGGCCGGGTTAATCGTGCAGATTTCAATTTGACTTATATCATGTCGCTACACACTGTACACCTGCTGGCTATTGGGAGGGGGGATTTCAGGAAGACCCAAACAGGTGTACCTGGCAGACTCGCTGGAAGGAGAGGACGAAGGAAGCCTTGGGGCAGTTATATAATGGCAGAGGAGGCCACTTAAGCAATTTATTACTCAACTTCAGTCCAGAGTCTTTAGCGTCGATGTCGTCGGGTGTCGACTTCGATCGCATGCTCATGCACAGCAACATTTGCACTTTCTTATCATACTTTTCTCTCAATGTTGTAAAAGTTCAATGAGCAATTAACTCATTGCGGGAGGGGGGGAGAAGTCTTGCCCGGCTTTGTTCTCTTGCGACTGCCCAGTCAAATGATTTTTGGGCACCCCACAGGCAAAACAGACATGGACTTTGGAAAACGGCTTCGAATCGGATAATATAGTGGTATTAAAGCGTCGGTAGATAAATCATGAGCCCACACAAGACTCTGACAATTCAATCTGCCCAAAACAAGCAACGAATCTAGCCCGGCTGGAGATTCGCGATTGTGCTTTAAAATGAACTGCAAATCTCTTCTCAGTTCACTCTGTACTACATTGAACACATGTTCAAGTATGTGCACAAGATCTGAGAAGTTTGGCAATTGTGCACTGAAAAGCTAAAAACGTGGCAAGGTAGACAGACGGTAGCAGCTCGACCCATTGTGTGCGCATCCCCTCAGCACAAACACTAACTTTTTTTGCTCTTCTCTACGCCCTCCCCAAACTCTTCTATTGTGTGTGCACTGGTAGACCTCAACCCTGACGCGTGGGAAAAGTGGGCCTCCTTTTTTGGCCTTTCAAGTATCACGTGGGTCGTGTGAAGAAAAAAAAGGCTTTCAGGAGCTCGAGCGTGCACTAAAAGTGTCCCGACCTCACTGACATTTTTACTGGCAATTACGCCTTAATGTGTGTGACCTTAAAGATAACAAGCCTTGAAGTCATCGACATTGGGCTGATGCTTTTGCCAGTCCAATCCAGTTCCAGGAGTCTGTTGTTTATGCCTGTTCCATTCCACTCTTTTGCTGGCGCACGCTTTCCCTATCTTCGTGTGTGGCAATGGACTTGTGGAGTGCAGGAGCGCTGTTGTTTTGTCGTCAACTTTTGCATTGTTGCCTCGACTTCCTGTCTTATTCCGTTGGCATTTTCAAGGGCGATTCGGGAGTGAAAGACTTGGGCATGGGAAACAGACAGGAAATCTCTGTGAGGAGAAGGGGTAAGACAGAAACTGTCGAGAGCTCTTAAGACAATGGAGGAGAGGCCAAAAACATTGAGCACTTGGCTGTCTCCTATTTGATCAAGTGCGTGTACCGGACAAGAAGGGACAGCATGGACAATGAACCGCAACATCCTTTCAGTCCATAGATAGCTATTATTAAAGCTGCTGCGTGATCGGCCCAGTGTGTGCTTAGTATGTACAAAGTACACTGAGTCAGTGCGTTTATCTCACACGTTGTGTGAGTGTGCGTGTTTTGTTTTTTTTCCGGAAGAAGTGTCATCTCCACGATCTCTTCGGCACACATTTCGTCGAGGGAGAAACTTGTTTGCCGGGGCGTTAAAGACGTATCTTCGGACCCAAATATAACGCGAAAAAATAAACAAACAAAAGTGTCCCCCTCACTGCGAAGTGTCGACTTTCAGGGAAAAAAAGTTCACGGCGCATCTGCTACAAATCTCTGACACCCAAGTGGAGCACGAGCACGCGCTCACCCGAGCGTACCCGCGCACGCAGGCACCCGGTCTCTCTCTCATGTGTCGTCCCCGTGAGTCACCTACGAGTGCACGGGAAATACCTCGGTTATGGCCGGGCAATGGAATTTGGTAGCGAGGTCAGAGAAGGATGAATAGCAAAAGTTGCTACTTTCTTAGCTTAGTCGTCTGGTGACTGCAGCGTGTAAGTAATGTGTATAATAGTAGTATGTCAACAGCTTTTCCTTCATCTACGGCAAACACTTGAATCGTTGTTTCTCTTACCGTGTGTTCGCAAGTCAATCGTCCTCTTAGCTCATGATGTTTTCTGTAAACACTCACATGCACAAAGATGGGTCTTAAAAAAAGTGGGGGTCACCAAAGCATGAATAGAATTCACACGCACACGTACAAAGAAGCTCTTTTCACGTGTGAAGCCGGAGAGCTACTGACTGACTGTAGAAGAGAGGAGAGCGAGAGAGAGGTTGTTGAATAATCCGCCGCCGCCGTCGCCGACGCCGTCGCCGTCGTGGCGGCCGCCGGCATCAGAAGGGAGCAGCTGCGACGTCGCAGACTGCTGAAGTAAGTACTGTAGGGGATAGAGAGCAGACTGGAGTGCGGCACGTCGAATCGCTCTATTCTGAAGCGTTCAAGATAGCCTAAAAGGACTGTCCGGACGAGCAAAGGTCCGATGCATACGGACGGACGGAATGTGTGGGTGCTGGGGAAATAGACGTGTGTGTACTGTAGCGCTACGTGTGTGCATTCAGTGCAACAATGTCGACTGTGCCCAATGAAATTACCCATTTCTAATGTGTCTGCACAACTAGAATGCATCTTTGCCGGGCGGGATGTAAGTTCTGTCCCACCACGTTGGGAAATACGGATCTTGCTGTAGCACACTATACCATGTTCTTGATCAACTTCGTTGTGGACTGGAATGTGGTGGAAGCACACAAAATCAGGAGGGCCTCAGGGCAGCTCTTTAGGCTCAGTGGGAGCAACTTCCTTAGTCAAGAGAGCTTCCTGTACCGGATCAACATGGTCATGTTGTAGTGAATGAAGTTTTGGTAGTCATACTAAATGAAATTTTGAGCAATTAAACCGCTATATCCAAACGACGTTTGTGCGCAATTTTCATCAAATGCTCTAGTCAATATTAAAGGATTTCAATGGGACAGAAGTTACGCCTAACCGTGCGCATTCACTCGTAGGGCCAAGGAGACGCCCCCAAAGACTCAGTGCTGCTGCTGTGCACAAAGCCCTGGACTTGTCAAATAAACATCCCTCTCCTGAATGGGCGGTGGGCGTTTGTGCATGTGCAATGTACGCATTCAAAGGCAGATGCAAGAATAGGAAGTATAAATTCTCCTTTGTGTCCGATTGCTCCAATAATAGTTTCCAGATTGGGCGCTTGTGACTTGCGTATGATGAGGTAACTTTAAGTGGCTTTAGGTGATTGAATATTGGCTTAATTGCAGTGCTGGACATCAGTCAAAGATTGCTCCACACTTACAATGTGCTGAAGAGACAGAGAGAAGAGCTGCAGGAATTGGGTTAGACGAGACCCGTAATGCGTGCACAATGCACCCCTGAATCTGAACCATTGCTAAATAAGTCTTGCACGTGTTGACGGGTGCGACTTATTAGCTACAGTCAGGAGGGTATTTCTTTGGGGGGGGGGTATCCATTGGTCAATCAGCCACGAAAATCCCCACCTATAGGCAGAGTTCCAAGGCTGCAACCTAGGGACTAAGTCTACTTCGCAAGGTGTTGGAGGGCTTTCTGATCGTGCAACAGTTGCATGGACTGTACGGTGTGGAATCTTGGATCCGCGAGGACATCATCAAGACCAAGAAAGACCATTTGTTAATTAAATGTTATTTAGAAAACAAACCTGGCCAGAATTTTGCTCGGCATGACAGCATCCAAGTCCTTGGCGATCCTCTTGCCCGCTGTTGACTGGATTAACTCCAGTTTTAGCCTGTATTTTTTTACTTGACCTTGAAGATCATGTGTCTGGAGGCCGTGGTGAAACCTTACCCCTAATCGAATGTGGAGGATGGAGAGTTGCTTCTTTTGAATTCCGGTGTGACTTGAGTAAGAAATTGCGTGGTGTGGGATAGCAAAAGTAAACAAGCTAACCTGGCTTGCAGAAAAAATTATTTGTTGAGCAAACTTTGGTTGAAAATTCAAATCGTAAGCTGAAGAGGAAATACAAAACAAGAGTTGCACTCAATACATTGAGATTGGAGTGTGTATAAAGCAGCTATTTTGACATTACTTAAGGCACCCTACTATGCATACACCACTGAGGCTCTTTTGATGGCATCAGATCTCGCGAGAACCAATATAACCCCGCAGCTACTGCTCGCGTCATGCTTCTTGACCAACAACAGTTCAGCGGTAGTTCAGATCACGATTGTTCATCCTTGTGACCAAGCAGAATTAGCGATATATATCATCGCAAATACTAATCACTCGAAGAAGCCTGAATAACTTTTAGTGGCATGCAGCACCAATTGGCATCTGGCCCAGGTGGTGAAGGAAGAATCTGCCACACTACTTGTGAGATTCACTAAACTTGACGTATCTAAATAAGTTTCATCTCTTAAATTAGCCGTCTTCATGCTCATACCTCGCTCTAAGTACAAATTTACGAAGCGTACATATGCATAGGAAAGTTTGTATGATACTTTAGGTCTATCGATGACTTTGAGTTGCAGTTGCTGTCGTACAACTGAAGCTCAGGGACTAGGATCAACTTCAGCCTTGACCTTGAAGGTCCATACAATGGAGGCTTAGGACTCTAGCTTTCATTGTTACGTAAGCTCTGGAAAGATCACTGTATGCTGGTGAAAGTCGACTTATCGGGCTTTTAAGTTTTAGATCAGATTAAATGGACATGACGCAGAACTGCTGCTGGAAGCCGATAAGTACAGTGTTTGAGAACAAGAAGCTAAGACGTGATCAGCTCCTCCATGGTGCACCTGGTACAGGGAGCGGCTTTTTGGGTTGCTTCGGTCACTCTTTTGCCCATAAATTGGTCCCTGCGGTCACATTTTAAGGTTTGGGAGGAATCTTTTGGTGTGTGAAAAGGCTTGAAAGTGTGTTAGTGTGTCCAATTTTTAGCAGGTCCTCTCAAGAGTCTTTCCTGAGCTCTGGCCAATACTTCGGACTTTCCTCCAGGGAGCCCCTTTGTGTGCATTTGCGTATAAAAGTACACATCAAAGATGGCTTGATCAAAGCCTAAATAACTAGGCCGCTTGTGCCGCCATTACGGAGCAGAACAAAACATTTACTCGAGAAGCGATAAACATAGGAAATGGAAAGATCAGCTACAGTGCACAATCAAAGACAGTTCGTGCACTCAAAGGTTAAGCACGTATTGGTTGCTTTGCTCTCCTGGCTCATTCACTAGTGATGGATTTCCAGCCTCTGAAAGCTCGAGTCACTCGAACAAGTAGTGCCTAATTTGTTTTTATTCGACTTGTATGCGTTGCCATCACTAATGTTTGGTGCTTGAAAGTGGTCTCGTCGGGCAAAAAGAAGCTGAGCGTTTGTGTGGTGCTGCGACTCAAGACTCCTTTTTTTGCCCATCCGTTGCCTCCCTCACCTGGAAAGGGGTGCGACACCCTCGCGAAGCTGAAACCGTTCATCACGCAGCAGCTCCTGCAGAAAGAAAAAGCCGACATTTTTTGTGACCGCGACAATTGCAAATCAACCACATCTCAAGAAGAGCCCGCGAAAAGTTGAGCAGGAGAAAGAGAAGATGAGCAACATCAACGGAAAACCCATTCTAAGTGGAACTTTTCTTGGGCAGTCTTTAGCCAATAAATGCAGCTGTATATACAGTATGTCTGAAAAGTCGCGTCTTGTCATTGTCGCTAAAAATCTTATCTTCGGGATGTCCAGCAGAATACGAGGATGACGTCATTTTCAAAAACACAAAAATTACTCGACGCTGCATCAAGTCAAGCATAAATGCACTTGAAATGTTGAATTTTCAGACATGACATGCCTTTTTTGGTCCCCCGTTGCTGCATGCCCAGCACGTACTGGATTTTGTGACAGATATAACGTACAGGGTGGGGAAGATTGAGTGCAACCTTCGCTTTTGAGGACACTGTCAGGCTTGCATTGGACTGTCCCCGTCTTGCAACACACACATGATACTTAGCGACCACCTTTTACGAGTACATACTATGAAAAAAAAGTTAGCTGATGTAATGTCAAGGTCCAAGGAGGTCAAAGAAGAGAAAATTACAAGGGAGTACCCACAGGGTTCTTCCACATGCAATTTCTAACAATTGAATCCTCAGCATAATTAAGTATATGAAAATGTATCGCGATATCGAGAATTATCGCAGTAACAAAGAGTACGCATATGCAGAGCAATTCGTTCAGCAGCAAGTGAAGAGCTACCGCCCAAAACCATTGTAATCCAGTGCAATTAAGGAAGTATCAGGGTGAAGACATTTGAGCTTTGCTCCCTTATGCGTTGGATCATAAGTTGATGGAAAATGACCGAACGCGACAACAGTCTCGACATGGGGCCGACCCGAACTCTGCCCTCAGAATTTTGCCGGATTTATCTCCAACACCCTGTCCAGGAAGGGGACGTCATCAACACATCAACCCACCCCGCATTGACAAAACATTACTCTGTACGTGCACCCCCTCCCTCCACCCACCCCATGTGTGTATCTTTCGGGTCCGACCATCTCTTATCTTTGTTTTTGCACGATCGCCTTCGTACTTGCGCTAGTTGGTATAGAGTGGGTAAAGGGGCCAGATGGTCTCTTGGCAGAGCCAGAGGAAGAAAAACAAGACTCCTTTTCTCTCCTCAAGATGTTGTTTACCCCACAAAAGTTGAAAAGAGGAGAAATTCGTTGCTCGTCACCACATAACAACGAGGGGGTAGAAAGAAAGAAAATGAGGGGGGGGGGGAGTTTTCCAGGCTCTTGTGCTTTGTCACGCTGTTCATTTGGCTTCCGCAGCATTTAAATAAGAGAGGAGAGAGAGAAAAAAATCTTGAGGTTAATTCTGCGGGTGATGAACAGAAGGACTCGAATGACTTGAGCTCTGTTGACGCTGCCAGAACTTGCGGCTGACCGGAACCTTGTGGTCGTGGAGGACGGCTGAAGGCTCAGGCGACCAAAATTGGGTGTCTATTTCAATTTGTCTGCTTTTTCAAAACCTTTTTGACATTTCTAATGGTTTATTTTTTGTATCTAACTAATAGTAAAAGAGTGATCCAAGTTGCCAGTGGAAACGGACCCAATCGAGGCACCGGGTATTAGTGCTGCTCTGGTGGATTTGCGACTTACTGTGACGGCGGGAGAACAACAAGCGCGACGTGCGAATCTCTCCTTAGCCCACCCTGTATTTCGCGAGAATGATGTGATGGCGAATCAATGAACTACACTGGATTATGGAGATCAAGCAGCTCAGCTCAGCGGTCTCGCTAATTTCCTCCTTGGCAGATGCCGGGGGGAAGAAATTGATACGTATGTAGTTGTCCGGGCGAAAGTAATGGGATTTGGTGGGCCAAAAAAACTGCCCCAAACCCGGCAAAAAGATGAGAAATCGGAGGAAATCCAGTCTTTGAATTCAGTCTTTTCTTTTTCTCTTAACGGTCATTGGGGAGAGAGAAGCCCGGAGAGCCCGGAGAGGATCACAGCAGAACTGAGAGATGTTTTAACTGCGGTTCGTTACGGTTTTTGCCGATTGAAACTCACAACAACCATTTCACCCTCTCTCTTTCGCGCACGCACGCACGCATGCACGCAGAGAGCGACTAAATACTCGACTAACAACTTCCTGGGTAATTTAGACATCGCGTGGACGTTTTGAGGTGTGCCAGAGAGCTCTGGTTCATGTTTCTGTCCCTACTACCAAAAAAATACACTACGCACGTGAAGTTATATGGGAAAGCCGGAGACATTGATAGGCTGGAAAGGTTTTTTACATAACATACGTGATCTCGTCCCCCTCCGGTTTTGGTGTTTTATTCCTTTATTGTGTGTCAAAAGTGTGCAGGAATAGTTAGCAGACGGGCGCGTGTCTCCCTCTGCCCTCAAATTTCATCCCATCTAGTTGAATGAAAGAGAAGAGTACGCAAATGGCGGTGTTTTAGGGGCACGAGGGACACCGAGGAAGCCCAAACAATACTATTTTTCCTAGCGCGGCTTCTTCGTGGTTCTACTAAAATGCCGGCCTCGTCGCCCTCACTCGTTCGCATTCCTCAGCACAATTCCAAATTAGAGTTGTCGTTTTAGGAGGCTGAATCAACAATGGGGTGCAGAAGCGAAGCACAACGACTTTTTTCTCTCTTACCCCTAAAATTAGTACGCCCGGCATTTTTCTCTCTCTTTTCTTCAGGAACAACAAGATTAAATTTGTGCTGTATAAGGTTTTTCAGGCAGGTTGACAAAGGCAGCTGACAAAACAACGGCCCCGACTGCATATCAAGGGAGGCAGTACAGTGGTCCATGCTTATTAGTGCCACAGATAATAATGCACCTCGCTCACGGGTCCAGGTTCTCCCGGATGATGCACTCGACCAAATTCCACACTCTCAGCAGTTGCCACGCTCAAATCGTGTGATTTTTTTTTTGTTTTGGATGCAAAGAAGCCACGGGCTGCTTTTGCCGTGCAGGCAGCACTGAAGACGTCACTGAGCATTGGATGTTTTAGGGGTGGTTGGGGTGGAAATCGGCTCCTCATCCGATGCCCGTTGTTCCGTCGTGTTCACCCGCAGCCGATTGAGCAACCCCGGCCACACCAACAAACGTGGCCCGCTGTACCCACGCAGGGAACGATGATCAGTAGAAGGAACCGCTGTACGGGAGTGGCTCTTCCCTGGCCCCGAGCTGGCTGTGGGGTCCACTACAATGATGGCGTAACCCTTTCAACGAATGTTTTTCTCACGAGAAAACCGTTTTCTCCTTTATCCTTCAAACAAAGGAAGTCCCCGAATGAGAAAGAAGAGACTGAATGAGGAGTCCCCCCAAGATGAAATTTTCGCCGAGAACGCGAATTGTCGATGCCCAAAAATGGCGGTTTGGTGCATAAATCACTTACTCTGCGTGCGTGCACGCACTAGAGGCAATAAATATCATCAAGGACCACCAACTGCGCGCGCAAATTCTGGCATTGGCCACGAAAAAGAGAGAAAAAAGAGAGTGTCAATGTATTGACGGTGGCAATTCGTGCATAAAATCTATTGCTCGAATAAATATGTCACTACTAGATATTTCTTTCTTTCTTTCTTGTGCATGAGCAGAGCGACATAACCAACCCTACAGTAGCTGGTACTGAAGTAGGAGTATATCGGCAGTAAATTTCTGTAGGTGACTGCGGACCCACTTACTTTTCTGGAGCTCACGCCACATAAAGCTAATCTGGCAGGACAAATTTAATCAAGTCCTCGTCCAGGACTTTGCACGTATGCAAATTCCTGCCCAAAACGTTGTTGTTGCTCATTGAGAGCGAGCGAGTGAGCGCGGCGAGAGCGATGTGCGAGAGCCTCAACACAGTGATCGGACGTCACTTTTTGGGGCAAATGAATTTCAACCAGGGGTGGGGACAACGGGAAACCGTTCGCTTCTGGGCACAGTAAAGCTGTCAATAGGAAATAATAAAAATGATAAAAAAAAGCTGCCGCGCATAAATTGGCACACTCATTTTTGCGTCCATGTGCGCTTATATGTGTAAACTACTCCTTTTTGGGGCGTTGAGTGCGTGCGTGCGTGCGTGCGTGCGCCAGCGAGCGAGCCAGCGCGCGAGTGAGTGAGTAAGTGAGTGAGTGTGCAATTTTTATGGTGGTAGCGACGGGCAGAATACCAAATGAGCTATAACGTTTCGCAATATGAATAGCGCCCAAAAAGAGAGTAGAAAAAAGGCGCCGATTTTTGCACACTCTTAAGAGAAAGTCTCGACACAGCCCATTGAGCACCAAATTGGCAAGGTGGCGGCTTCTGCTCATGCAAATAGAGCTCGAGCTTTTTTTCGCTACATACTCGTGGAAATTTATGGACACGTCCGTTGTCAATAAGTTGGCGTCAGTGTGTGTGTGTGTGTGTGTGTGTGTGTGTAAAGGTTCTTAATACAACTTGTGTGGATTGGTCGAGTGTAGCAGGGAGGTCCTACTTGGCTGTCTCAAGTGAACCTCTGAACTCAAAAACATATAAATAAAGTAGCTCAGGAACGTGAACTCCTGTTGAGCGAGGCGTATAACATTAACATTAAGAAATATGCAGTAAAAGCCAATGAAAAAGTGCATCAGGCAGTAAAGTTCGGAGGAATGCCGCCAGCGATAGTGACTTGAGTTGGAAGTGAAGGCAAGTCTAAAATTGTTGACCCTAAAATTCCGAGGTGGCATCAAAGATGAAGCAGACACATCTGTGAGGCACTGAAACTCCATGCTGCTTTCACGACACTTGGTCCGCCCGTAACTTGGCGGGGCCCCCAAACCTCTTCTGGCTGCATCTGGGACACCCTGTACCTTGATCGGTTGCCAGCAACTGCCCACAAATACCTGGTTGATCGCGGCAATCGGAGGAAATTACGCCGGAATGCTGCATCTCTCTCAAAAAAACGTCAGCTGTCTTCGCTTTTCCCACGGATTTTTCGGTTAAATTTGCGCCACGACGAAAATTCTTTGTGAGGATGAGAGAGAAAAGACAGAGGAGAGATAGCGAGAAGTGTGAGTGAGGGAGAGAAGAGGGGAAAAATTTTGTGTTTCGGTCAGTTGGAGAATTCCTGACATATTTCTCAGTCAACAGCAGGAATGCATCAGTCATTTATTTCTGGTCACCCCGGCAGGCTGGCAGCGCTCGCTCTCTTTTATGGGTGGATGCTTCTGGTCAAAATTTTAATGTCTCGTGCATGCGCAGTGAAGGGGTCACTTTTGGGGCACCCCATCTTTTCACAGCTTTTGGGCGACGCCCACGAAAATGCTTCTTGCGCGGAGAAGAGAGGTTTTAATGCGTCTACAGGGGAAAATATCCTTCAAATTGAAAGAGCTTCTTCTGCCGCTCACTTCTGTCTATCCCACGTAATGTGCGACGGCGTCCAATATGTCTAACCCCCCCCCAAATATGTGTGACCAAAAGCTGAAAATAAATGAGCCGCGCATCCAGCCTCCCCAAGAAAGATTTTTGGGTGGAAGAGCCAACGGAAAAATTAAACAAATGGAGTGTCAGAGCGTGTCTGCCCCTTTTCTCTCTCACACACGCACACAGAGCTCTGTACAGAGCGACAGCAGAAATGTGACTGAGCCAAACACGTGTGTGTCAACTTGTGAACAAATAAATAGAGGAAGGAGTCGGGAAACAGCTCGAGTGATCTCCTCAAGCCCCCCCACTGAATGCTGCCTGCCTGCCTGCTCGGGTCACGTCCAACAACCTTCCGCAATTCAGGGCCAAACCTTTTGTGAGCCAGCCTGGGTCCTCCAGAGACAGAGCAGTTTGACACTTTTTTTCCATTCTTTTTCGCGAGCAGATGCGAAAAATAATGGCACATCAAGCTCTGTCCTCCTCCTCCTTTGAAAAATTAGGGGAGACCTCGTGACAAATTGCTCCTTCCCTCAGATATTTGAGTGAAGGAAGGAAAAAAAAAAGAGGGCGAAACAATGGGCGGAGGACGCGTGCTACCAATCGCAGCTCAGCCTCCAGTCACACCTTTTTCAGTCGATGGCGCTAACAACGCACTCGAAGTTGGCCTCGCTCAGCCAGAGCAAAAGATCCAAGCTCAGTTCAACTCAGCTAAAACCACCCACGCGCATTTTTGAGCCAGCGGCGCTCGTGCGATTAATGATGCGCGGCGGCGGCCGCCGCCGCTGCCACCGCCACCGCCGCCGCCACCGCGCTCACTTTCAGGGACACAAAAGACTTTGGCCGAAAATTTGGCAGCTCCGCTCGCATTATTCGATTCAAATGAGCCGAGGGAAAATTAATTCGCGAAAAGAAAGAGATGAATGCGCTGCCAAACGAGGATTATTGATTCTGCTCAGTCATTACGGGGTCCCCGCGTGGGGAACAAAGATTAACGTTTCATGAATGCGGGCTGAAGAGTAAAACGGTTTCACGAGGATCCATCAAAGTCTTGCTCCGGAGGTGCAAGCAAAGACTTTCCACCTTTTCTCTCCCCAGTCGTGACGAGCGAATTCTACAGGTTGACTTGGCCCAGATTAGTTCAGCCTGGGGGTTGCCACGACTTCTCCGGAGGTTTGCCAAAACTCAGAGTAAAAATAGCTCATTCATGAGGGATCAGTGTGCGGCGCACGTAGGCTGGAGCCGCATACGTTCAGGCCATGAATGACTTGACTATGCCGACGTTCTTCACACTGCATAAGTGGGTCAGCTGCAAAAAGCCCTCAGTGCAGAAGACGGCAGCCTGGAGTCAACATCCGAGGTTGACTTTCGTACGATTGCGAGGCTTTCTACAGTACTTGGTCACCACCCTGGACGAGCTTCGAGGCCAGAACTTTCCAATGACTCCAGGTCGTCGTCGAGTGAAAATGACATATTTACGAACATTCCATATGTACATAACTGTACCTGACTTTTGCAACACCAGTTCGGCTCTCGTGCTTCGTACCGTAGAAGTAAATTGACTTTCTGCAGCAAGATGCGCTGATTTTTTCAGGAATCAACACTCAGATGTCACTGAGAAGTTTGTCATGAGTCAACTACCCTGAAGAACGTGACCGCGTCTAGTATTTTGCGCCCCACCGAGCGTTTCCACGTGGTGTCAACTTGGGCAAGTGATTCATCCTGACGGCTGCGGACTCGAGGGTGGAAGCTTAGACAAAAGGAGCTCCTACCAAATGAGTTCGTACATGTGTGACGAACGAAAAACGGCCTCTTGGAGGGGAGGGCCGAGAAGGCCACCCAGCCAGTCAGGGGAAAAAATAATCAACAATGTGGTGTGATAATAACAGTACTGGGAGCCCACCCAAAATGCAACAGATTCATCCCCACACGAGGTGCAGCAGCACCGTCACCCATCCTCCCTCCCCGTTGCCCGTGCCGGCCTCCCCGGCTGCCAACAAACAACCCACACACAATGGGCGCTGCTCAATTTCTCGCTCCGCCAGACAACAAGAGCCCAACAAACGGTACTTGACGATGCCTCCTCCGCTCCACCTGAATCCAGGCAGTGCACAAAAGAGCACTTCTTGTCCTGTCTCAAGGAGTTTCTCCTCCGTGGAGTTTTCTTGTCATCCAACGGTTCGGGCAAGAAAAAGAAAGTCGTGTTCATCGATCCCAGCAAAGAAAAATCTGCTCAGATCGATGTGGAAAAAAGGGAAGGACGAGCGAGAGCACATTTTTCTCATGAGAAGGAGCGAATCTTTTTCCAGGACGCGATGAAATTGCCATAAACCTGGAGAGAGAGAGAGAGAGAGAGAGAACACGCGCGCGCGCACACACAGATTGGGGGACATTTTGTTCGTCCATTGATCCCATCTTGGTCTATCCAACAACAATGAGCCTCCTAACTAAGGACATAAAGGGAATCTTTTGAGAGTTTTGCGTCCTCTCCCAAATTCAACTTTCCAACCCCCCCCCCCCCCACTTTTGCCATACAAGTTGAAAGCGCCCCAGGAGGAGAAGAATTGCCGGCATGGGAAAAATTTGAGAAACCAAATACGTCCATTGAAACGTGTTGAACAACGTTTTTATTTCTCTCCACTTTGATGTGTTTATTGAGAGGAACGTCTGACATGAGACAGGAAAAGGAGTCACGCAGTGTGATGCTTGGCACGGCTCTGCCGCCACTTCTTTGCGGCTCACACTGCGGGAGCGTGCGCAGGTGGCGGTCATCGCCAAAGCGTTCAGCGGCTCTTCAATGTTCTACTGTCAACTTTATTGGCCTTTGCTCAAAAAAGAGAGAAAGGAAAGAAAAGATAGGACAGAAACGGTGCCGAGGTTGCCAAAACTGAGTAAGTATGAGGTTAATAAATTCGATCGTTCCAACATGCAGATTCGTCAGTCACTCATTCAATCGCTCACTCAGTTGAGTCATCTTTGAGCTGTCACCTCCGCCACCGCCAGTCAACGACTGATTCTGTCAATTAAAAGAATAACTCCGGGTCCGGGCGGCCGGGGTCGGAGCTCACAATGGGCACGACCCAAAAAGATCCGGTCTCTCCTTTGGAGCGACTCAATTCATGGACGGGTCTGTCTGCGCATACTTATTATTAACACCAGAGGGATCGAGTGGTGTGTACAAGACAACAGTGGAGGCTCCATTGGTCTCTGCCCGCCTACTGGCGCAGCCGGCGCAGCGGCCGGCGCAGCGGCCGGCGCAGCCGCCGGCGTTAAACGGAGTCTGCACTGTCAGCTCGTGCACTCACGCACTGACACGCACACACAGTGTTTGACACGGTGAATGAGTGACATATTCGAAGGCGTCGGCGGCGAAATCTCTCACTCTTGACGATCACATTGTGTCAAGCTGTCACTTGCGGCATGCAGCGAATTAGAAATCACAGCTTGCAGCTCTGCAATCCCGGACTGTTTTAAAAGACTCCGCTGCACACGCGGACGTGCCCAGTCTGCCAGATCTTTTTACTCGTCACAAAGGAGCAGGAATTAATAGACTTTCCTCACCATTCCAGGTGACTGCATGTGCAGTGACGACAGCCTCGATGTCAGCGGCACCTCGACCAATTTGGTGGAGGCCGGCGGAGATGGAGAAGAGAAATATCTGCAAGATCCCCTAGAGTCTCACAAAAAAGAAAAGCCTCACATTGGGGGGGCATTAGGATCCTAAGAGATGTGGGGTGGAGAGAGAGAAAGCTCGGAAATCGATCTGATTTTGACGGAAAAAAGAGCTTAACCGAGCGGACACTAAACTTGAAAACCCTTCAAACAAAGGCTCGACTTACCCGTCGTCCCAGAGGCAAACCCGGAGGGGGTTGAAGTCCCTTTCAAATTCAATAAGAATCGATTTTAGAGACTCCTCGTCCGCTTCAGAAACTATCCATCAAACTGTCTCCCCGCAGCACACACGCAATTTCTGGGGGCAAACTTTATATATGAAGCTTTGGGGTTTTATCTTTCCTCCTCATTTCCTTCCTTCCTTCCGTCCTGCAATGAGACTCTCTGTGTGTACGTAAGCAAGAAGTGCTATGAACAACAGGCATGGAAAATCTCCTATTTATGGCAGTCATCATCTCGTGAATATATTTCGTGCCAAGAGAATGAAACCCCTAAAGCACAACGGCCGTGATGCTCTCCAGCCGGTCGGCCTCGGTCGGCCTCGGCCAGTCTCGGCCAGTCTCGGCCAGACGAGGCCAGACGGGCAGGGTCTGGACCCCTGCCAAGGTAAGGGCGTGAATTTTATCGCCCATATACCATTAAATTGTCCGATAAATCCACCTAATGACCCGTACGCAAATATTCACATATCGATTTCTCCCCCCCCCTTTTGTGCTGCTGCCCTCGGTCACTTAGTAGCGTGGCTTAAATTCAACCTTCTCACAAATCTGTCTGCAAATACTCAAACAAGAATGGCTGCGAAACCTCCTCATGGCCCATAACCTTGATGTGAAAATTATCAAATTTCAAATGTGGCCATTTTGTGCGTAGTCGTTCAGTAACGGAAAAAAGGCCGATGTTTAGAGGGAGGTTCTTGCAAAAATTGTCAGTTGGTCCGTTTGTCTGTCTGTTTTTTCTGTCTGTCTGATTGTCTGTCTATCCGTTTATCTGTCCGTCCGTTTATCTGTCCGTCCGTTTATCTGTCCGTCCGTTTATCTGTCTGTCCTTTTATCTGTCTCTCCAATGTCGGCCCATCCGATTGTCTGTCACAGGCCTCACGCTGGGCCACTTGAGCACTATGTGTCCCATCTGTTTCTGCATGCCAAACTAGATCTCTCCCTCTCTTCCTCCCTTCCTCCCTCCCTTCTCCGTTCGCTTTTTTGCACTCTTTTTTTTGCAGACTTGATCTATGGGTTGAAATCAACCCTCACAATGAGCGGTGATTTGTCTCACGTCCCCCAAAAAATGGAAGCACACAAGGAACTCCATATTTGCTCTTCTCTCCCTCTCCATACCAAGACTTGCAACCCCCGACGTTGATGCTCTTTGGACTGTCTGCATGATGAAAACGTGAGCCAGAGAGCAGAAGACTCGTGACAGGCGATCTGATCCATGGCAGCGTTGGACGTGTCCACGACTACGTCACAGCCACAAAAAAAACGAGATTACCGGCAGACGCGGTCAACATAAAGCACGCACAAGTGAGTTCATAACATGCGAAAGCACAGACGTTTTGTGCGCATGGACGCGTACAGGGTGGGCGGGACGGAGTCCGCGAAACTATCTGCTCCGCAGGTCATCTTTATCCCCGTCTTCTCCTTTGCCATGGAAATTGTCAGACGCTTTGACATGTTCCCCCCAGGATGGCACGTGTGGATCTCGACGAAGTCGTACTTGTGTTTGGCGAAAGGTTTCTGTTCCACCCTGTATGTGCGTGCGTGAAGGAGGGAGAGAGAGCGAGCAAACCGTCACTTTTTTCTCTCTCAACTCTGCAGACACATTGAATGACACTTTCAAATCAATTCCAGATTTCCGATTTCGCTCATTATCGATCGAAAAAGCCTTTGAATACACAAAACTCTTTTCATGGAAGTCTCAGTGCGGATTGGTTGGTAGGGGGGACACCGCAAAACTCGGAGGGGGGGAGGAAAAGGCTTTTGTCATATCACAACCGCAGAAATTGCATTCGGAGGGGCGCCTGTGGCAGTTACGTGCGTATGTATGGGGCTTCTTTGTGACCAGAAAAATCCTTTACATTATCTGAAACGTCCATATGAATAAAAGAAGAAGGGGGGGGGGGGAAGCAGAGAAGAAAGATTCAATTTTATACTTCATTAAGCAATGATATCGGTGACGTCCACGTCCAAGCTGCCATTCCCTGCATGTTTCTTTTCCACCACAAAAGTCCCTTTTATCAAGAGGTGTCAGCGCCATCATGTTGTACAAGCCAATCCTTTTCTTTTGGTGCTGTGATACCTTCGGGGCCGTTTGTAATTCCCCCCTGATGTTGATTTATGGGTCTCATGCTCAATTCGAGGAAAAATAAATTTCCGGTGTGTTCAATGGTCGATGTCTCCACCAATGATGGGGTCAACGAAATCAGCAAAAGGGTGTAACGAAAAAAAAGGAGGAGGGGGGGTTGAGACTGCAGCATAAATCAATTCTGGTGCACGTGCGCGCTCGCGCGCGCTTGTGTGCGCGTGCGGTGACATCAGTGACAACAATCCAAGTCTGCCAGAGCCCGACAAACGGATGATGCATCCCTTTTTTTGCGGCGGATCCTAAATCAAAAATCTCTTTTGCACGCGCTCAGACTCAGCGTTAACCCTTTGACACCGAGAGGACGCGCAAAAAATTGCGATGGTCGCGGACTCTTCAGGAAGAAAGGGGGAAAAATCGATGCTCGACAGGAGTAGAAAAGATGGAAGAGAGAACGAATAAAGCGATCAAGCTCCTGCAGATATGACTGGAACAATAAAACAAGAAACATTGTCTAAGGAATAACAGCAGTTGTCTCATAACGATTGGACGGTTCCTTAGCCCCCCCCCCCCGACCCTTTTGGTCGCAGTCAGGAAGGCTCCCGAATTGATCTGCGATACGTTGTACACTGTGTGGCAAACAAACTTCAGGAGTTAAGTGAATGAGGTTGCTAAGCTCAGTCAAAGATTTGTGTGGAGACCCAAAATTTTATTCACTACTTTTGTTTCTTTAGCCCGCCCGACTTAGTGCCAATGCTGGTCAATGAGATTTCAAAATGAGACTGGTCAGGCCAATGTCCATTGTTGCAGAAGTACCACGGTCCAGTCTTGGGGCTGGAGGATGTTTTTGCTCGGGGTAGAGGAAAAACTAGTTGTACTGTGGTGAAAGGCCCACCGATCTCCCACAGAGCGATGGAGGTCCAGATTGCAAGTTGGCCAGACAAGGCCAAACCCTCGTGGTGATGAAGACTTTCTCGTGCTGTCTCTTGACATTCCCCCCCCCCCCAAAGGGTTAGGGTTATAAAGTCGGCAACGTTAACATAATAATGTGACGAACAAACTAAGAACTTTTAGCTTCATTTGGCCACAATTCACACTTTACGGCCGACTCCGGAAACTTGCTGGCCGCACTGCTCACTCAGGACAGACGCAAGCCGGATTTCTAAGTGAAGAAGCAGACATTGGTCGGGAAAACTTCCGGATTGATGCGCGGCTTCCTGTAAAAGTTCGCAGGACACTTTTTTTTGAGGAAGCCTCCGTTCATCAGCGGTCATCATCGCACAAACACAGCGAGAAGAAAAAAACTTCAACCCTTTTGTGACCGATTTTGTTGTGTCTGTTGTCCAATTTGTTTCGGAAGCAGTTGAAATTTGGGCCGGGGTCGTGTGCGTGTTCGTGGAGGGGGGGGGCGACCAGCAAAAAAAGTGGACAATTGTTCAGCCTCCTGTCAACGCCACGCCAAAGTCTATTTCTTAGGGCGCAGTTGAGCAAGTCGAACTTTCTGCGGAGTCCGAGAGCCTCTAGGTTCATCCAGGACTTAAGAACTGTTGCGCAGACTGCATCGAAGGAAGTGCGCTCGGGTAAGCGTCCCTTAAGGGCAAAGAGACCATAACTCAAACCTGCGTTCCATGGCTCACCATACCTAACAAGTCTACTGCTACTCCTATTCTTCAATGGAGTTCCTTTTTTTGTGTGTCTTGTCCTCTCCGTTCTTTCTTTCTTTCTTTTTTCTTTCCTCTTTCTTTCTTTTTTCTTTCCTCTTTCTTTCTTTCCTCCTTCCTTTCTGTCCCAGTCAGAGATCACAGCAGACTCATTGCTTCAACTATATAGATTCGGAATGAAATTTAACGATTGAATTCGCTACATGAAGTCGAGAGTTGCTCTGAATCGAATTCTCACTCCCTCCTAATAATCAATATGATCTCGCGAGAGAGCGGAAAAATATGTGTCTTCACCCGAGATATCCTTTTTTCGCAACCTGGCGCAGTTGGGCCGATTTGGCCACTGCTCGTTGGCGGACTGGAAAGCGAAGACTTTTGGGAGGAACTTTGCGTCAAAGGACCACGCGCTGCACGCGCAGTCCGCCTTGGGCGTGGTGTCCATCCCGTCTTGTGTGGTCCCGAGTGCTTCCCGCTACTGACCCACTGATGACGGGAGCAGCCTCGATACACTGGAGTCGTCCAAGCGAGGTTTATGCGGTTTTTTTTGGTTTTTTTTTTCAGCGTACTCATTCGAGTGACAAATGCGCGGTTGAGACACTTGAGACAGACAGTTGTGAACGCGTGTATGATCTGATCGAGGTGCAGACGTGACACATACTTTTGCCCTGGCCCAGACATGAAATCACCTATTTTTCCGCCCTCCACTGGTGATTGAACTCTGAAAGGCTACGCTTGTGTGGTCTGCGCACGCCGCAGGAGAGAGCGGGTAAAAAACCAGAGAAGAAAGAAAAAGCTCTGCGAAATAAGATTTTTTCTCCCTCATTGGACTTCAATTTCCCCGAATTCTTTGGGTCGTTGTTACGTGACCCTGCTGAGATTTCTCCCAACTCTTTTTTCCGGCGGGCGCGCGCATGCGACGCACAGATAATTCCCTTCCCTCCCCGCTGTGACTGTTAGCTCATCTATGCCAGGGATGAAAAATCGCTTTGGCATCTCCCTTTTTTTGTGTGCGTGTCCTCCTTTGCTTCGTTAACTCCCCGTAGAAAGAAAAAAAGAGGACAGCAGCAACTACTCAATTTTTTCCATTTTTTTCCCCCTGGGGAGCTGTCACCGCCGGCGCAGCCGGGAGCCAACTGACAATCAAGGACGTCGACGCGATGCGCGTCAGTTAGTACGGTGCGTACAAACTACGACGTAACCCTCGTCAGGGCTTCGTCACCACGCATGGGGGGGTGACCACGGATGTTTACGCCGTCTGACGCTGTCCGGAACAGACTGACTGTCTGGGTAGACGACGGGTCTGCACTCGATGGATTCACTTATCACAACCACAAGTTGCGCGCTGGAAGAGACGTCACCATCGCTGGGGTCGTCAGGCCCTTGGAGGACCCGTGGGCTGTCGTCAACGGGATGTCTGTGGCTCAATGGAGAAATGTTCTCCTCGCCCACATTTTCGTACTCGACGCACTCAAACTTGGTGAAGAATTCACCTGGGACGAAGTACGCAGAAAATTGAACGTATCTACAAAAGTACAAAGTGCTGTTGCACGTCCCAACAACGTCAAGAAAGATCTACAGCCAGTCCATTTGGCCTCACATTCGTATGGAAAGGCCCTGTGTTTGGTCCAAGATGTCAAAGACTAAGAATATAAGAAAAGCTCTCTTAATCCATACGCAATCAGTAGTGATCAACAATTGCAGAACTCAGGCAAACACGTCAGTCAGCAGCTGCCTCCTTCTTCAGCGCCAACGCCAACTCCCTGCTCGAAGAGAATCTTCGCACGGCTGTTGGCGCGACTCAAAAGCGAGGTCACAGCATGCCAAAAATGTCACAAGTCTTTGACAGTCATGCCCCTGCTGAACATCCGCATCGACACCCAGGGCACAGAAAGTCGGTGGCGAAAATGAAGTGCAAATTACAGTGCGATGACAAGTAAATTTCTGGAGTACGTGAATGAGCAAAGTCAAAAGATTTAGTAAGGAGACGAGAAAGCTTTACTCAATCCTTTTTTTTGTCAAAGACACCTGTTTTCGTAGATAGGAGTTCAAGGTGAGGCTCAACCGAGAAGCACCCGTGGCTGCTGAAGTACCCCTTGCATATGGTCTGGTCTTGGCGCTTGGGGGTGTATTTTGGTGAAAAGATACTCTGGCTGTGGAGAAAGATACAGCAAGTCTCATCTCCAACTGGGAGACGCGGGCAAAACTCTCAAGATGGTTTCAGAACCCCAGTTCTTGTGCGTCCGTGAGGAGGATTCGAAATTCCCCAAGTGGACCGTCATGTTCTGGTTCAAGTTGCTCATGCAGGGACTTTTTCAGTTTCATAACATTGGCAAAGTAAACAATGTTGCTGACTGTGGAAAAGACATTTGCCTTGAAAAAAGCAGGCGACTCCGGAGATTTGTTTCCCACCACGCTGTATTTTGACTGATCCTCTGAAGAGCAACACGTGCTCAAGAAGGAGCTTCTGACTGATGGACTCGGCGAGGTTCGTCTTTGTCTCCTGTCAAAGGGGTTTCGCGATGGAGTCCGCACGCGCCCGCTAGATGTCGCTGCCAGCGGCTTGTCCGCAGAGAGCAGATGTTTTTTCAAGCTCTTCCTTCCGCTTGAAAAAGAAAAAAAGTCAAGCGCGGAACAGCGATACGCATCAACAATGAGGCTGCGGACAGTGTGAGCCACACCAAATGTCCTCGACCGGCTGAAGCGCAGGCAGCGCAGATTCTTTGCGGTGCATTTTTTGCAACGCCCTTGTCGGTTCGCGTCCAAGCCAGGACAGCAGGACAGACAGCAGACAGAACAATGTACTGTACATACACTGCATCCATCGTCTGTGTACTTGTACCACTTGTTTATGTACGTACAAGGTGTCGCGTTCGCCATGTGTTCATACGGGACGCGGCAGATAAATCCACGCAGGGTTGGCTTTTCTACCAGATCGTGCAAAATCCGCACTGTCAGTGCGGATTTCGCAAACGTCTTTACGCAAACTTCCAAAGTGGCATTTTTTTAACTCAATCGCGAACAGGTGTGACTGCCGAGGCCGACGAGGAAGCAAAAAATGGAACCGCATTACTGAGATGACTCCAAGGATCTCCAAGGCCCCGGCGGAGGCGTTGCTGGAGCTCCTTGTGTGCGTCATCTCACTCAACCAAGTCCTTGCGGCTGTCACCAGAGTTTAATCAGCCTGCTGAATACTTGACAGCTGCTGTAGCCACAACATCAGAGGGAAAAAAAAGAGATGAGGCTTACACAGGAAATACATTAACAAGGGTGGGTAAACCCTGGGGGTGTGGGGTATTATGGGTCTGGGAGGGAGGGGGTTGCAAAGAAAGGTGTGTGTGTGTGTGTGTGCGTGCTCCTTTTTTGTCTAGACGTTTTTGTCTCTCGCGCCCTCACTGTCTGCATACAAATGGCGAAGCCTGAGAGTTGTGCGGAAAAACGTTTCAGATGCGTCGTCACGATCTGGAGCATTTTGCACACTTCTGAACAAGAGAGAACCTTATTGGCGCAGACGACAACAACAGAGAGTGAGAAAAAAATCCGTTGGGTGAAGGTTTTTGCATGCATGAGAGCAACTTGAGAGTGCTTTTTATGCTCCGTTACAGGATATTTTACACACACACAGACAGACAGGGAGAGACCGTGGATATTTGATGAATGTGAGGGTGATTTTTCTCTTCTCTACTTGAGACCCCCCCACATACAGAGACCTCCCCACAAAGAGATGGTGTCACACACAAGATCGCTGTGACAGGTGGAGGGGGAGCAGTCGGGGAGGGCAGGAAAGGTCACCGCCACTCAGTTCTTTGGCGAGAGGAAGCAGAAGATGCTTCTCCACGGCCGAGATCGAGCCTCTCGTATGCAAATTTACAGCAGGTGCAGCACGCGAGCAAAGCCAGGAACGAATTTCGCCCAAACAAATACTGAGGGATTTATGATTTTACAACCAGTTTGCGCTTTACAACCGATTAAATCATTTTTTGTGTGTGTTGTTGCTGCTGCTGCTGCTGCTCGCACATGCCTGACTAATTGAAATTGCGGACTGTTAATTTCGGGAAGCTGCATCCAGTGGGTGGATTATGATGATTATTAAGGGCGAGGAGAGGAGGTCACGCCGCTTATGGGGGGGGGGGGAACAGAAGCTTGAGCTGAGTCAAATTAGTAGGGGAAAATGATAATCTCTCCCCCCTCTCCTTTATGACTTCCTGGTACCAAAACCGTGCGAGCCATCAAAAGTAGCAGCTGACAACAACGAGAGCATCTTGACCCATTCTCCAGACTTCTTCGCCAGGGAGAGAAGCCACGCTTCTCTGTCCGTGACCAAAGTTTTCGTGCATCTTTTCGCGGGCTCACACGTTTTCTGCCAGACTTCCTAATGGTGTGTGTGCGTGCGTGCGTGCGTGTGTGTGTGTGTGGCATCATCAACGATCAGAAAAAAAGAGTGACGGGGGAAGAGTGAAAGGAAGGGTTAAATTCTGAAAAGTCGGTTACGCGTTGCATCTCTTTGGTAAACTGGAACAGGGATGGCAACGGGCTCCCCCCCCCCCCCTCCCCAAAGAGGAAGTCGGGCTTCGAGCTGTCGAAGCCCGTCTGATCTTGGGGTCTCAGTTCGACTCGATCCCTAGTAACCAATGTCTGTTTGCACGGACGCTCGAGAGCCTCGTGAACGCAGACGTGGGTCAAGTCAGGGCTTCTGTGCCTGGCCCGATTCCATTCCTAATCTGTAACGTTCAACAAATTTCCTGGTTATTACTCACAGAAGTTGGTAAAAAACGTCAGCTCGCCGGTCAAGCAGAGTGAGCACATTTCCCCCCCCCCCTCTCTCTCACACACACAGTCATAATATGTAACATATGGGACTCACAGCTTTGCAGGCGCCATCTTTATGCAAATTTGAGCTCGCTGACATCAAACAGACTCTCTCTCTCTCCCACATATTATGCATGACAATATTCATCATGCAGAAACAAGAGGGAGACGCTGTTATGCGCAGCCAGCAGATGGCTGCAAATTTGCAGACACACTCATCTACCGTGATACAACATTATCGAGCTACTTATGTGTTGTGCACACATGATGCAGTACTTGAATGCTTCTTGAGTGGCTGCGTGACCGAGCTGACCCCTGGCAGTGCTCCGTAAGTACATGTGACTGCCCTTTTGCCCTAATGATGGCTGATTGGCGGGGCTGGGATCGAACCCGATCCATCATTGGCTTTCACCTGTCACGACGCGTGTGCGTCACATGTCATTAGGCACAATGAGGTCCTGATGACCCCATTACCGGTTTATTGCGCCGCCGCCACTCTATAAATCCTCCAAGGTGAGTGACGACTGTCTGAGCTACACAAGGTGCGGAGCTCCAAAAGCAGTGCAAAAAGATCCACCTAAAGCAAAAGGTACTCTAGACTTGGGCGCATTTTTCTCAACTGTCACAAAAGCATTGGGGTTCTGGAGTGCACTGATCGCTGCTGCACCCGACCGACTGTAGGACCATCTTCATGGGCAGCAACTGGTCCTTCACTTCGGAGATTGGCAGCTGATCAAGTGGCTTGAGAGAGAGAGAGAGAGAGAGAGATCGAGTCTTTGTGCGTTTAGGCGGACTCGAGCGGCGCGGTTCTTCGCCAACACTGCCTCGATTGCGGCCATTTGCACACCGTTGGACTCCGGCCTGGCCACTGTATTGATATACTTTAAGGTGAAAAACCGCGAGTACTTTTTTCTCTCTCTCCACGACACGCAGCACCTGTGTGACGTATTGACCAATCTCAGTCCCCGCGGCCAAGACAGCGAGCGACACGCGGCGGACAGAGCCTCAGACCCGATATCGTCTGAGCAGCAAAAAAATCCCACCCCTCCCGAAGTCTGTGTGCAACTTGCAGTTGTGACAGCGCGATCAAAGAGGCATCTGACGACGTAATTAGCCATTGAATGAGAGGAGCTTTTATCAGATGTCGAGATGCAGGCGAAATTGTGACATAAGCTCATTTGCAGATCGTCGGTCCTGATAACAGTGACAGTTTCGTACGGTGCTTTTTTTCTGTTTGGCTCACGCTCTGGCCTGCGCTACTGCTGGCTTTTGTTTGACGTATGAGCTTTCACAGAATTCCTGGTTCGTTGGCTGTGGAGTTTTTCGGGCTTGATCGATATATTTAATTCGCCTTTCAAAGGAGAAAAATCGCGTTCGTTAGAGCGGTTGAGATGAGCTGTGGGCATTAATTACAGCTGTAAGTCTGGAATTAATGAGTTCAACTGTCTCAACACGCGGGGGTTAAGTGGTGAGGGTAAATATTCGATTTTTTTGGAAAAGTCAACTGGTGCAAAAAAAACCCACCCCGAGATCGAGGAAAGATTCTGCTGGCTGCTGAAGTTTTATGTATTAAAGTTTTATTTAGTTTTCGCACAAGAAATCACCTCGACTCCTGCTCCTTTGCGAAACTCGAATATGCGTGCTTGCGTCGTGCGTACGCGGGTACTCAGCACAGGAAGTATTCGAATGTTGGGATTCGAATATGAACCGCGCACAGTGCGTGGTTGATTTTTGGCAAAGGATCAGTCAGCATGCTGCAAAATCTTGCCCACCTCCAGGTTTGGGCAGCAATTGAATGTTGACTGTAGGCATGTACGGAGCAGGCAGGAAGGCAACTCGGATGAGATCAATACCGAGATTTTTTCCTCTCTTCTCCCGGCAGCACAGAAATTCCGTTACTGGCGAGACTGTTTGGCTCACGTCGAATTTTCGTTTAATCGACAAAAAAGGAAAGAAATAAATAAAAAAAGCATCCATTACGTTGTTGCCACATAACGCCCTCCCATTGACGGACGGACGGACAGACAGACGGACAGACAGACGATGACAAAGTATGAATAGTAGTAGATTTGCGGTCTTCAAAGAGTCTCTGTCAATCGTTCGATGCCAACTTTGTCACGCCTTTTCCCCATTTAACCCTTTTTTTTCGCCCTCTGCGGCCGGGGAAGAAACTGCGCTCAAAGGAATTATTTGTAATTCATGATGATCGGTTTCGCCCTCAGCCCCAATAAAATGTCAACCCGCGATGAAATCGCGCCCATTGTTGTCCTGCACGCAAAAACGACGCCGGCGAGCTCGCGCGCTCGCACACGCACACGTATATTATGCATGACCATTATTATAATGCCCTCGCGCCCCCAAAGTGAAGCTATCTCTATTTCGAATTAATCGATTTCCATTGATTCAGTCAGCGCACGCAGGACTCTTCTTTTTGCTCTCGTCCTCCTTGGCCGCGACCGCGGAGGACGCGGGACAATAATCCATCCCTTGCATAATCGATGGGGATGGATGAAGAGAGAGAGAGGTGGCTTTTTCAATCGATCTGATAAAAACTCGGATAAAAAAAGTTGGGGTGGCTTTTGTGTAGTCTGGAAAAGAAACCGTCTCCTTCGCTCCCACAGGAGGCTGACTGCGTGTACGTGTACGCGGTGATGGAAGGAGGAAAACGTCTCTCACCTGTGCTGCTCTGGCCAGAAAATCCCCTGAGGAATGTGCGAAAAGAACAGCTGTAAGTCTGTCTGTCTGTCTCGCCAAGAAGAGTTCAAAGAAGCTGCCAAACACGTAAAACTAACAAACGCAACTGTTCCTCTTTTGTTCTGGCCACCGGAGAAATGCATTTGATCCGATTATTCACTCGTCCAGAGGGTGAATTTTAAACAGCTCCTCTTTTGTCTCGTCGAGAGAAGATAAATATTGCGTCCAACCGTCAGAAACAACAAACAATATAGTATGGGAAGTGGCAACAGCAACCAGATCTCAGAAGCATTCATACCAGGGTTTTGGCCGACGACGACAACACTTTCACGCGGTCGACGTCGTCGCTCTCTTTTTTAATGCCGACAACAACCGTTCATTTTGGGAATTTTTGCTTTTTTACTCACTCTCGCCCCATTTTTAATTGATACATAACCACCCCCCTTTTTAGCTTCCCATTGTTCACCCCCCGGGTTGACATGTGCGATTTTTGCAGCTATTGACGAGGCTGGCGCAGATTTCTGTGTTGCAGAAAAGAAGAAGAAGCAAGGAAGATTTGTGCGTGCAGATGGCTCAGGTTGGCTACCTTGAGCTCATTCCCCCTTTTCATTGATTTTTGTGGGGAAACAAGCTGAGGGAAGAAAAGTTTGGTGTAATCCCATAATTCTGACATTGTCACATCGCGTTAGCTTCATTCACTGCTGCACAGTTCAGTTGCTTTAACAAAGGAACAAACCTTCAATGCTGTGAAAAGGTAACAGCTCTCCAGACACGTGTATAACACACACACTGGAGGATATTCCAGAGGGAGAGAGAGACAGAAGAAGACTTCAATGGCCTTGTACGTCCTTGTGCGTAGACTTGAACTGCTCCAACTGTACTGTACAGGGCGTTTCTTTGGCGTCTCGACTCTCTAGCCCTGAATAGGCAGTCGACTCACCAGGGTTGGGGCACATCTCAGATGTTTACGCAATGGTTGGAATCGGGACTGTGATTAAGGACACACTGAGTCAACCTGTACGGCCATGGCGCACCTCTCGTCCGTCCGCCACCTCGCGCGCCGTCGTCTCCGTGTGACCGTTGTCGTTCTCACAGTACACACACAGATCGCGTCTCTTTGTCTCTCCGGGTCCTCCCCCTCCCCCCCCATCCCGACCCCATCCCAGTTAACCCCCTCTTCATTTCGCACCTATTCAGAGGAAGCAGAAACGGCTTTTAGTTATTCGCGTGCCCCCTTCTCTTTTTAATGGGGAACGAGAGTGAGAGAAGCTTTTTCTGAAAAAAGCAGAACGTCAAATAAATTTCGGTTTTATTGCCTCACCGGGCTGAGCAGAGGGAAGTTCTCTCTCTCTCTTGCTCTCTCTCTCTTTCTCTCTCTTGCTCTCTCGCTCTTTCTCTCTCTCGTTCTCTCCAGATGTCCGGAAATTTTTGGCTTATTTACACTCCAATTCATACGTGATGAATTCAGCTCTGATGGGCAGCTCAAGTCGACTGGCGAATTTTGGGTCTCATTTTTGGGCGCACCTGCTGGCAAATGCATCATCGATTGTTCTAATACACACATATGTGGGTTCCTTCGTTTACATGCGTACGTAGGAAGTTCTTATCCTTCGGCCTCTCATATATTAGGATTCTGTCAATATTTCGAGCACTCATGCGTACACAGGAATCCCATAAACTGATCTTTACGACTGAATGTGCGTACGTTTTGGGCAGGGAGGAGGAGAAAATGGACCTCCTGTATTGAGTAAACCTTAATTGCAGTTGGTGCCACAGAAATCGATGGACCCATAATTTATGCACTGCAGGAACACTTATTATTACAATCAGCATTACAGTTGCAGCATCGTTTTTTTTCTTTCATTGGGAGAGACCAGTTGTGATAACGATATGCTGCACCGTTGGACCAAAATGGGTGGACGACGCATTTTGCATATTGAACAGTGATGGCTGCAAGTTGGGATCTCACAAGTACCAGCAATTGAGCGTTGCCTACAGACTCTTCTGTGGCTTTAAGTACATTGACATGTTACTTAAGACCCTGAGATTGGTGCTGACGTGTGATAATCGGTTAACCAGACATGTTAAGCATTCTGGCATCAGCTGCCTTCATATAAAGTCTCAGAATAACTCTGACAAAGATGTTTTTCTTGCAAGTTACCTTCGATTGCTAAATGTCTGGGGAAAAAAGTCAGTTGTTGCCCAAAGAATCTGCCATCACATGAAACAATGGGCAAGGAGTCATTATTCAGATTTTGGTGTCCAACGGTCTGAGAAATGGAGATGCTTCTTCCTCATGGCTCCAAACCTACGTGCATACAAAGAATAACATTCATGTTTCAGAGCAATACTTAACACCCTCCTACTGCCTCAGACTTGCCTTGGTCTTGGCGTGACAGACAGCAAGAAGGTCTTCTCGCCCCCCTCGAGCGTAGGCAAACTTTTGACCTCAACTGTCCATGTCCTTGTCTGTCAATGATGACCCGTAAATCTGACTCATTCACTCGACTTCGAACTAACTTCACTGACTCAACTTCTAAGAAAAAAAGAAGTCAATGCAGCAATGAAGGGTCCAGACGTAAAAACCGAGCTCATTCTGCACGTACAGGGTGCGTCAGCAGGCTGCGTAAAAGCTTCCCAAGCTAAGAAATAACAAGCCTTTTCTGCCCCCCCCCCCCGCCTGCTCTCGTCCGCATTCCTGCCGGAGGAGAACTCGTGATCGTCGGATACTTTCTCTCTCCCACTGGGGATGAAGGAGGGAAAAGGTGCTCTCGCACACATGTTCAGCGAGTGCGTTCGTTTCCCCACACGCTATTAGTGCTCATGTTTCCCCCTAGTTAAGACCGTGTTCCCATTTTTCTATTCCATGGGGGGGGGGGGGGGGGGGGGGGGGGGGGGGGGG
>JAAUXU010148602.1_pt1 | contig 59254 bp, 44 predicted proteins | sample 7278151 | NCBI WGS metagenome assembly JAAUXU01 (sample SAMN14350113, study PRJNA611818) | marine sediment metagenome | isolation source: surface marine sediment (1.8m) | place: French Polynesia: Moorea | collected 2018-08
CTAGGGGGGCCGTGTGAAGAAGAGAAATTGCAGGGCTCTCAGTGTTGAGAAACGGCTTCTCACCACCGGCACCATAATTCTCCGGTACATTTATTGTTACGGCTACACAAAAGACATCATACGTTCGTATAAGTGTGCTTACTCGTACAGCAGCGCAAGGGATGGTTGTCTGTCATCACGGTTCAGTGCGTCATGATAGTAAAAAATCAGTTCTTTTCTATCAATCCCACACAGTGTTTGATTTAGGGTTACGTGCATCTTTTTTTTTATACACGCATGCACAGACGCGCACCCACCTACACGGGCACACACACGCGGCCAAAGAAATAAAGACCAGCAGTCACACAGACTCGTACGCGTATGAAGGCTCACCTTTTCCTTGCGTGTAGAAGTGGAAGACTAGGCTCTCTTGACTTAGCCCATATTCGTTTTCGGCCGCCACTCTGGCCTCGTAGGAGCTGTCAGGAACGAGGCCGTTCAACTCGTAGGACTCCTCGTATATGTTCCCCCTGAGAGTCGTTGTCGCCATGCTGGGAATCCGTAGGTTGGTCCACCCAGACATGGGGCTGTCTTTCACCCGGTAGGACGACTCCGGAGTCGGATCCACCTGAAATAGAGTGACAAGATTGAGCCAGTGCACTGGAAGTGTCACGAAATTTATCAGAAATCAAAGTTTCCAACTGCGTTCGTCTTTTGCGAATATTCTTGTACCATCCATCAAATGGTATCTGAAACGGAATCTGAAACCCCCATAGTTTAAGACATCGCTTTGCTCTTGAAAAGTTATTATCCACGTAAATCAGCGAGAGAAGGAGCTGTCAAATCCGTGCACAGCCGCCGCGTAGTCTTCCACTTTCTCTAAATGATGTTCCCCTCTAACATTCACTCACTCTTGCCCCCTCGCTCAAAATCAATTTTGCCCGACCAGATCAGATTCGACCTTTATTCGCTTTCTCAGCCACTCAGAACTTTTCCTGCTGTCAATGTGAGAGAGAAAGCTTAAAGTGGCAAATACAGTCATATAACGACACAGGCCACTTAAGTCACCCCTTAGGCAATTATACATAGTGTGCATTGCACGCGTGGTTACAAGACAAGAGGATGATGGACTTCTCTGCCTTATGTCCGTCAAGATAGGAGCAATATGGTGTCATATATCTTGCTCTCTCGACCATCCACATCAAGCTACCAGTCTGTTTATCCCCTGGTGTGAAATGTGTCATCCACCTTATGGTACACGTAACCACGGCAAGATGACAACCGACATCGACTTGCTACTTTCGCGTACTTGTGGCATTGTATGTACAATGTGAGTCGTAAAAACGTATATCTATAAATGGAGGTTAGAGGGAGCGGGATGGTTATCAGGGGAGGGTCCTAAAGGGCATGAGGGAGGATACGAAGAGCAACATGGTGGGGATAAAGGAAATATAAGATAAAGACTGGAAGGAGTCTAAAGGCCATAAGAGGTCACCGAACCATTTTTTTTGACTCGCACAGTACACACGATATAAGTATTGCACTGGCTTTAGACACATTTCTTTCGGAGGAATTTTGTTAGAGGCATACATTGGGCACTTAAGAGTGGGGCGATATCTGTTCACACCACGTCGACAAGACAAGATTGACGCTGCTCATCTTGATATGTGCATAAGTTTGTGAATAAGTAGGATAAGTTTATATAGTGTAGCTACTTCATATGCAGCACATTGGACCAACAAGTCCAACTTTTGTCTCGGTTTAGTAGTCGAGCATTACTGTTCATAATACTGTATGGTACGTGTGGCATTTCTCATTATTTATAGCACATAAGTCCTTGAGGACTTTTTTTTTCCTCCAACGGCACACATGTGCCTAACCTTACTTCTGTAGTATTACTACAGCTTCCTGTCGCTCATGCGTGTATCTTTCTCCTTTTTCCCTTCAGGCACTTCTGTCACAGACAATTTTTCTCAAAATCCCGCATACTTGCACCTTTCCCCCCTTCACACTCACGCAGGGGCAAGAAGACTCGACTCAATTTCGCTCTTTCGCCTTCACATATTACACATTTCTACGTGGAGAGCACTCGAGACAAGGAAGCAATGGAGGAAAACAACCACTGTGCCCCTCGTGATACCTTTGATAAAAAAGCAGTGGATGGTCTCGCCCTTAGACAAACTTGGTTTGAGAGAAATTAAGAAAAACACTTGTGTGTACCCTAAGTCATCTAGTTATCATGACGGGTGGCCCTCAACTTCTGATATGTACAGGGTGCAGTCTGAGTTTCAGGCAGCTGTACCTGACATTTATGTCGTCAAGGTGCGAGCTTTCTTGACCTAGCTTGAAAGGAAATTTTGTACCCACGAAGTTTATTTTCCGGTATTTCGACTCTGAGTGCTTCAACTTGGTGCTGGTGGGCAAAAAGTGCGGCAAGGTCCACTTCCCCTGCACCGCTACAGCTCCGCTTCCCATTGCCACCCGTCAGTTAGGCCGAAAAAGGAAGGAAAATGACCCCCCCCCTTTCACAACCTCATGGACTTCTTGTTCTCGGGAGTGGGGTTTGCAGAGGCAGTGGTGGGCAAGATCAAGCTCTGTGGAGGCCCGGCCCACAGAGAGCGTGTGGTCAGAGATTTTCACGGCCCCGTCTGTGCAAAAAGACATGCCAGGCAGTCTGGCACTCACTCGCTGTAGTACATGGTACAGGTAGGTGGGTGACATGTACATGGACACTGGGTGGTCGAAGGAGCCATCTGCTGCCCCAGACAGCTCTTATGGTGGCAAGGTTGACCACGAGGCAACCTTACACCTTCACTTGAACATGCTATGTCTCGGCCACCTTGGTCTTGGCGAAATGCGGGCAGCTGCCCATAATCAACCATAATGCACCCTGAATCTCAAGGACAATCCTTCCCCCACTGAAACTACCTTTGCGTACTGCTGCTGTTTCATAGCACAGTGCAGACCTCCTACCCCAAAAGTTGCTAACACAAAGAGCCAATTACTAAGTTCAGAAGTAGAGCGTGCAGGTAATTTCTATGCAGGTAATGGCGTAAAAAACCAAAACGGTGCTTTCCCGTCACGTGGCAGCCAGAGTTTATCCGCTTAAATCGGGGTTCACGTGCTGAACGGGCAACATTCGTCCCCCACTTAATTCCCATACCTTTTTTCATTTTTAATTCCTAGCGGCGTCGCATCTTGCGACTCGTTCTACGCTAAAAGCCGACGAAGAAGCGACGATGAGCCTAATGGACTAATGCAGCTTCTTTGCCATTCTAGATGGAGGGACAGCATAGATGCGCGGGGAGAGGAAATGTGTTTTATTATAGGCCTTCTCTCTCCTCTGTCTCGGCCTCTCGTCCTCTTCTAGGCATCGAACGAACTTTAGAGTGCACACAGCCAGTACTGTTCGTATGTACAGTGCACAGCGGTACTGCACAGCACTGGGCTGGGGCCGAAAAGAAAAATATTCACGATTTTCTCACGAAGACACTCTCTGCAGTGTGAATTGCATACACACTCTACTGTGCGCTGTCAGCATACGACGCGGATTGCGCCTTTGGCGACAGTAAGTGAGTGCCGGATAAAAATTCCATTTAAGTCCTCTCTTCTCTCTCTAACGCATTTTTTTCCCTCCACTTGGAGGGAGGAAGAGACAATTGAAGAATATACGCGTGTTTAATCATCCCAGCAGACTCTCAACTCTAATATTTAGATCACTTCTCTACATCCCTGCTAATTCTCTGTGTTCCTGTTCACATCTTATATTTTCATATAGTAGCGAGCTGACTTTATTTCTTTCGGTACGCACACTTTGTTGTGCTGTACACGGTGGTATGCAGTGCATCACAACACTTACGAAAGAGAAAGCCGATATTTCATTCCCCGTGTTGAATCGGGGAAATGCGGAAGGGAAAAGTCACTGGGATGGAACAAGTTATTGCTGTTTCGAGTTCGGGCTTCAAACTGTTTTTTCATGCCACAAAATCCGTGCGCATTGCTCGGTCTGCTCAAATTATATATATATATATCTGTATATATACTTAAGTTAGACCAAAAAGCCCCAAAATTCTGAAACATGTCTGAGGTTTCTTACCTCAGACATATTCTTACATCTCAGGTTTGTTACCTCATTCCAAATATATGACTCGAGATGAAGTCAAGTGGTTTTGGAAAAATATACTTTTTGGCCCCTCTCTCTCACGAACCTATCTATATTCTACAGAACGAGTACATAACTGTATTGCACAAACAGGAGCTTCAATAGTGAATACAGCAAGGTAAGAGGGTAGCCCAAAACTGATTATTTCGTCATTCCATTTGACTAGAGCGGATTCAAAGGGAGCCTCGCCACAAATATAGCACGCAGAAAGAGACTGAAAAAATTGGTCTAGCGCAATATACATTTAGTTTACACTATGCATATAGCAGGTCCTCTACCTCTGCTTCAGTACCGCAAGGCAATACGGAAGACATATTTCTTAATTCTGACCTGTTGCCGAAGATACGAGTCATGTCATGCAGCACCGTCGAAAACAAGGCTCAACACTCCAGATGATGGGGAAGATTACTTTGCTGCTATTCCCAGGAGATCCTTCAACTCCATCACCCAAACCTCAAAATTGATGTGGTGTCGGGTGCAACTGCTTCGTTTTTGGGATTGCAACCTCTCATTTTGTGCCCTGTGCTCATGTTATGCAAATACAAAAGCGGCCGATGCACCTTCTTTTCTTACAACCTCCTACACTTCGTTCATTCGGTGATGTTGACTTGTTAAGGGTTTTCACTACTTCCGCAAAGTATCAAAAAGCACTTTCACACAAAGTGTCTGAAGAGTCATCATCTGACAAAATTTGCTCCCATTGTCGCATTGTCCCAATGATGGAGCTCCATGAAGTTTCGGAAGGGAGTCTAAGATGAGCCACCCTGTAGATACTGTGAACACGGCAATTGTCTCTCAAACATGTTTCATGAAATGACGTGAAGCAGAAATATTTGGGGTGCACAATCCACCTCCATCAGGAGAACCTTTGTGCAATTCCACTTATTCTACAGTACAGACTGTATGCACCGTACAACAGACCTATGAATAGGTAAAGAAGTAGCGAGGACGAATTAGCGTCGGCATTTAACCACAGCAGTAATTTTCGTGCGATCATCATTCTACTTGGCACGTAATTAGCAAGCTCCCTAACCATCATGACTGCCAATTTTCCTTGCATTTTTCTCGACAAACTAACAAGTCACAGCTGCTGTGGACGTAGTTTAAGACGCTTGGCCCACAATTTTTCATGACACCTCAGCTTCCAGAAGTTTGGATGAGGTTTGCGCGTGTCGAGGAAACACTAGCCACGTGTACAATTTTCGGATCTCCATCTCTGTCCCAGCCAAGGTTATGCCTCGCCCAGTATTAGCAGGGGGCGCTTCACCCTGCGCTCACGTATGAAGCGATGTGCACTGCCCATTAATCAGGACAAAATGCAGGACGCTACTGTAAATTGGGATGCCCTCAAAAGAACTTTGGGCAAGTCACTGACTGGTCTTAGGAGGCCGTGTGGTGTACCGTAAAACTGTCCAGAATGACGTCTTCGCACACGGTCACGTGGGACCAGGGAGGAACAGTGGTACAAACAATTGGATCTGTCCGGCCTGAGCTGCGGATGCTTTTTTCTTGTACGGCAGTCCAGGATCTCCGACACCAACAGAACTGCTTGCATGGAAAATAAAAAGTACAGAAAAGTTCCCCAGTTCTTTGCTTACTTTAATCTTCCGATAGCGCAGCCTGTAGGCTCTTAGTGGTGAGTAGCTCTCTGTCGCCCACGAGATTTTGTAGCTCGTCTGACTTTTACTGAGTACTTGACTGTTGAAAACCGGAGGATTTGGATTTCCTGGAAGAAAGTGAGAGAGAGCAGGGTGAGAAATAGTGTGGATTTTCCTCTCAAAAAAACGCTAGAAGAGAGGAGGCTAATCCTAATTTATTGGGTGTTTGAGAACAGCTTTCGTGAAGAAGAGGTTGAATGTTGCCGTCATCTCTGTCGCACGATTTGTTTACCAAGACTAAATATCTTTTGCTATTGGCAACGATGACTTTTCTCTGTGTGGATTTTCTGTGTGCGTTCAGTGACCAGCCAATTTTGTCTGAGACCAACCAGGTGTAGCAAATGCTGCAGCTCCAGCGTTGGATGTCTCCAGTTCAGGTGAAATCACATTTCTGTGCACTGCTCATTGTAGCTCCGTGCTCTTCGGCGCAGCTTTCCAGTACAACTCTTGAAGGAGGTAAGCACCGTTAAGCCCTACTCGTTCATGTTGCTGGAGCTACTCGTTGCTACTGCTGAATAAAAGTCACTTACCACGCAACGTGAGATATGCTCTCGCCTTCCCAAGAGGGTTGACCGCATAGCAGGAGTAGTTCGCAAAGTCCTCTCGCTCCACGCTCCTGATGATAAGCGTGTGCCTGGAGCCTCTGCTCTCCATGTAGCGCCTCCCGTTCGGTTCCAGCCGCATGGTGTCCCTATACCAGACGACCTCCGCCGGCGGCTCGGCGTAGACCAGGCAAGAAAGCTCAGCCTGGCGGCCTAGTCCGCCGTGAACGACTCCATGTTCAGCAGATGCTTCAGGTTGATCTGAGAAAGAAGATAGGAGAGTGATTACTTTGTTCAAATGTAGTACGCACATTGCTGGTACACCTATGACCGAGGATATGTCATAACCTATATACGTTCGTATACGTAAGTGAGTTAAGAGGCTGCAGTTCTTTCCTACAAAGTGAATCATTTCTTTTTAACAATTCTTTTCTAAATTCGATAGCTGGTTCAACTTTTGCCACTCAGTTCTTGTTCTAGAAGGACCCTTGTGAAAGAAAAGTTTTTCAAAAAAGGTCTGCCGGCATTAGAGAAGAAAAATTTTTAGTAGTACAAAAGGACTGGGCAAAGATGACAAAAGGCCAAGGTAGCAGCAGGAAGGCACCGCGCCTCTCCCAGACAAAAAAATAAGAAAGTTATGTCTGCTGAGGCAGAGCAAGCTTTGAAAAAGCATATTTACATGAGTCACTTGTACGTGCAATGTACGACGTCCTCAGCACAGGGCTAAGCCAATGAGTCTTTTAAAAGTACAAGGAATTCGCCGAGGTTTTTCTGTGTAGACACGAGAAGGCGCCCCTTTCAACCCAATTAGTGTCTTTAAGTTCAAAAGTTACGCGCCTCAACCCTAAGATGCTGATGCTGCTACTTATGTGGTTTGCCAGCATTGTATGTAGCGAGTTACCTTGTCCTCTTGAGATCCTCCGACCTTCTTATGCACTGGATTGCTGACTTCTGAGCGCATAACTACTTTAGCAACTGCTGTTTCAAGTTTCTTAGCTACAGCCACTCATACTCAAGGGCGGAATGACTTAGAAATGAGCGTTTAATTTGATTTTCAAGGGAGCCTCGAGCATTTGATTACTATGGAGTTGGAATCGCACACTATATACGAACTGTATCAATATTTGCCCCGTATGCGGTGCGTCCTGCGCGTTTACTTACACCTCAGCGAATGCGCTAACATTCAGGCATTCTTTAAAGGCTGTCATTTTTCGCAAGGAGCTCCTCATAAAGAATTAACCGATCCTGGACCGATACAAATCTACACAGGGAAAGCCCGCAGTCGTGCGCACTTTATTACGCGTAGGAGAGCAAGTACATACGCGCTTCAGTTGAGACAGAGTAGACGAATGGTTTTGACGCTTCCATTCCTCTTTCTCTTGGTTAAAATGAAGAACAACGACCTCCCTAACCTCTCTCTACGCCGTTTACCTACAGAAGAAGGAAATTACTTTCTTTTTCTCCCTCATCTGCAACAGAACCATGAGAGAAAAAGAATGGAAAAACTTCTAGAAAAAAAAACTTTCACTTGGAGAAGCTGGTGTTAGAAAAACCCACAGCAGGATTTGTGTAAAAACAGGCGACGTTCGATCGACTGATTCGCGCACAATTACTTTTCCGTACTTACATAGGACTTTGAGCGTGACAGCAGCCTTGGCCGGCTCGCCCACGCCGTTAGCGGCCGTGCATTCGTACACGCCGCTGTGGTGTCTGCCCACCGAGGTCATGGTGAGTGTCTGGTCCTGATCTCTAGTTTCTGCACCCGCCGGTAGCCTGTCGTTCACTTTGCGCCACTCCATGCTGGGGGCCGGGTTGCCGGAGGTCACCTTGCAGCGCAACGCCACGGTGGCGCCGGCGCGGGCCACAATCTCGGAGTCGGACGGCTCAACATGCAGGCGCGGAGGAACTACAAATATGCAAAAAAAGAGAAGCGACGTAACTTTCATGGTATTCCGATTCTTTCTCGCAAGCAGCAAAGCTTTCGTTACCAGGCATCATTGCTTAATGTTTCGGAAAATGCGCATGGATTCAGATTTAGCAATTGTTCTTTCCAGGGCTTCCTTAATGCTAGCAAGATTGCAATAGACCAATTACTAGCACGGGCTCACTGTAGGCATTACTCGTGTTTTTGATAGGTATGAGTTATGTACTCTTATACTGCAGTCTCCTCTGTGAAGAAATACACATTTACTGGTACCAAAGAACTATTACGTTGGTCTCTCTCGTGCAAATTTTATATTGCGCCAGGCCAAAAGGGGGCAGTAAAGATAAGAAAAAAAAGAAGAAAAGAAGAGGCGCTCTTTAAAGGCCTGCGGCTTGACATTGTTATGGCACAAACATGACCAATCACTTGTTTCCAGAGTGCCCAACAGTAGTTATTTAGTGAACAATGGGCCATTTTGCTGGGGACAGAATGTGACTTGTAAAGGTCTCTCTCGGAGGCATGATCTCTGTCCTTGTCAAAATGACCATTTTCTGAGGCTACTCATGTTTCAGATTCGGCCTCTCTTTGCCTGCAGTTAAAAGTGCGACCTCCCGAGGTCACTTCAGGCCAGGTGACCTTGAATAAAAGTTGTGTCTCCCGAGAATCGTCAAACTTTGTTTTTCACTGAAGTTCTGCTAATGCTCCACTGTTCTCGATATCTTGAAGTCCCCCCCCCCTCCTCCCAAGAGTAAGAAAAAAAGACCATTGATAGTTTATAGATCCGTAGGTCTGTTGGCACCGCAGACAAGAAAGGAGTGCCCCTTTCCTCAATTGCGACCAGTACTAGAAATAATATTGTTCCTACTGTAGGGGTTACACCATAAGCTTCGGCGAAAAAGAGAAAAAGGCTGCTTGTCCTTTTTCTTTTTCTGCGAGTGTCTCGAAATTTTTGTCCGCTTCAACGTATGCTGTAGTAATCGGGCCATCTCCTGGAGGAAAGCTTTAAGCTGGAGCCATCACGATTAAGCAACTTTTCTATAGTGTGTCTGTGAGAGGAGGAAAGAGCGTTCACGGAAACCATTTCCGGCCAGCACCAGAGATATGGCAACTTTATAGTGGCCTCGCTTTTCTCTGAATGTGTGCGTGCGTGTTGCCTTTTGTCCTCGGCGCTTGTCTCGTGCTACTTTCTACTAATGCGAACATTTTACAACACTTCTTAACGACTTCCTTGGCCCGGGTGAAGGATGAGTCCCAGTCGAAACTTTTGTCGTCGTATGGTCGTCTGCTTGTCAAGGCTCTGCTTGTGCCAGGATGTTATTAATATGGGTGCAGACATGACTGCGCCGGCATGCATCGATTCACGTGCGGCACTCGACGCGATCGGGTGCGTCTGGAGACAAGGTGGGAAAGCTCTGACAGAGCGCAGTGCAGCTTTTGCCATGGACCAGCGTGGACTGTAGTAGACACACTGTACTATGCCATGGACTGCACACACTTTGAATGTGTTAAAGATGTCTCTAAATCTCGAGGGCATTTGGCAACTTTCTTAGTAGTCAGGGTACAAATTACTGTCATGCACATATTTCTTGTAGCAAAAGACAAAGGAACGACTACAACTGTTTTATCTATTCTCCACAGTCCCCCTTTCTTGGCGAAAGGCCTGACAATATTTATAGCCTTTAGAGGGGGAATGAAATCGAGGCAAGTGGAAAGGAGAGAAAGGAGATATTTGCCAGGAGTTGGGAAAACGCGGAGTCGTTCCAGAAGAGGGAACAAGAGGTGGTTTCTGTGGGCCTCTTTCTAGTTTGTAGAGAGGCGAAGATAACTTAATGAAGACTAGACTCCGAGAGACACTTGACTGAAGAGAGAAGACGCCACAGCCACAGAGTGAAATGAGAAAGTGGGCAGAAACAGGGGCACAAAGTTTGGGAAAAGCCCTGGAGCAAAAATGCTCAGCGGGCTTCTAACACAACATTCCGCAGCCAACACATACCGAGGCGTTCATCCCTTTTGTCTGGACGATCGCGATAGAAGAAGAAGGAAGCCAACAGAGAAGGAACACGATGCGCATGTTAATTCGCCGGATCTTCTACGTGGGAGGCCACTGGTAATCTCTCCTTGGCATTCTACAGGCCCTTTGGCGGCTAGGCCCTTCTCCCGGATACTGCACACTTACTGCACGTACGCGCACGATAACTGGATATGCAGCAGCATTTATCTAGGTTTATCCAGGTACAGCAGCAATGCGGTGTACTTTGTGCCCTCCTCCTATTCTGCTAAAAGCACACACATTCCACTAATTTAATGCGACGCAAGTTACGCCGTTCCACTGTGCCGATCGTGGTATCCTAACTTATTACAAGTATACGAAGAGCTGAGGAAGAGCTGACGCTGCGAAAATCCCAACGGCAAATGTCTTTCCGGGCCTTTACGGGCAAAGACCTTGCTTTCATGTGGTAGGCAAGTTTCATGAAATTTGTATGTGCGTACATGTACGAACATTCACTGTTCGATACCGAGCAAAGTGGAAGTGCCGTTATCGTGGTGGTGTCAAAGAGAGCATGCATCGAGCACTGAACACGCACTGTAAGTAGTAAGTGGCCGTGTACATGCGTGGGAAGTGAAGCCGGCGCAGAATTGGCAGATTTTTTTTTTGTCATGCTCGCCGGGCCGCCGGGCCTCACCGTCATATACGAGCTGTGATGCGTACACCACAGTTCATGGACTTGTAGAACAGGGTGTACGTGCGATGGGTATCTGTATTGAGTATTCAGAACCCTCTTCTCCAGCGGCTTAAATCTACTTTCTTTTCGTCCTGGGGTCCTCTCCAGTTCGTCTTTGACCTGACTGGGTGAGCCGCAAGACCAAGACTAAGCAATTGCCTCTGTGGGGCATTCTCCCATGAAGGCTAAGTGCCAGCACCAGAGGCGCGAGTTTAAGAGATGGTGGAAGAGAGAGCAGAGGAGGAAAAGTAGCGCAGAAAAGAAACTGAACCTCGTCCGTAGGCTGAAATGGCCTGTTCTATTGTAGCGGAGCAAAGCTGCGCCAGTGCTTAACTGTTGTCCGAGGAATTTTATTACGCCAACTTCACGGTAGCTTGACTGCTTCGGTCTTTTCCTACTGAAGAGGAGGGCAGGGAATCGAAAGCTCTGAAGACAGGACCGGAAAGGCAATTCTCTGGTCCGGTGAAATAATGCACAATCACGCGGAACAAATAAACGGCTCTCGGAAGCTACTAACAGGACACACAGCACGTGTACCTGGAAGTGCAGTATAAATTTATATGGCATTGACTAAGCATTCACTGCACAAGTGTACCGCACGCTCCGTCGGCCAACGGACCAGTGATGGCAGGCATAAATCTGGCACGCGATATTGTGCACGTACAGTATGAGGAGGAGGGCGACTCGTGCTGACAAAAATCAAACATTTGGCGGGTACGCAAATAGAACGACCACCGAGGATGTGGCTGCACGTTCATCTCCCTTTTTTTTGCACGTCATGATGCATCACGACTACAACCATATTACTGTCTTTTAGGCTGCTCTTTGAAAGAGAGTTGTGCATGGAGCTTCGACTGTTTTTTGCTTGCTTCTTTCCCCCCCTCCGCTCTCCCGGTCTCCAGTGGCGAAAAGACTAACTTGCCAAAAAACAGCAGGTCATAATTGCGAAAGTGCATCAATTCTCTCTCCACACACCCCAATTTCTACGTAAAACATAGTAGCTGCGTGCGCACGCGTGCGTGAAAGAGAGGCAACAACGAAGTTGACACTGACGAAGAGAGATGCATTTAGTGTGGAGAACCGAGGCCGGCTTGTGTCTTCGGAAGGAACCTCCCGGGGTGATTGTAAGGGGGCTAAGGACTTTCACCTAAGGCAGTTTGCGCGTCATCTACGCACGTGTGTGCGCCTGTAGTGTTCATAAGAGGGTGAATGGATCGTTGCAGCACTGGGGACTGAGCCCAATAAAGGCTGCCTCTGCACAGCGGGTTTTAGTTTTGCAGTGCGTACCACGCATACTGTAACTTCTAGAACTAATGAAATCTGTGTCTGTGCCTGACCCAGACGACACAAAGTTAACCACAATTGCAAGCCTCAGCTTTCATAAGGTTTCATTTGCGGGAAAAAAAGTTCACCGAAGCCTGAAAGCCAGTAATTTTTTGCTTGGAGGTCTCCTGGGTTTCTCTCTTCTTGTTTAATGCAAAACATCTGCGCTAAAGCCGACATTGTTCAACGGCCAGGATGGCACCACAATAGAGGGGAAACTTTTCCTGCCGAAATTGACTTGGGTGAGTTGGGTATTGGAGGGTTCAACTATCAAGGATCAACTAAAAGACCTACCCTTAGGCAAAGGCAGCTCATTCATTGCCTGAGAAGTGAGTTTTGGGGAGGTAAAAGAGATGCTGAAAAGGTCCATTAAATTCATTTGTTAACTGGAAGAAAAATTGATGCTGATACGATCAAGCACGTGTCAGTAGGGGCTTCGTATAGACGTATAAACATAATAAGTAACTGGTCATACATGTCCGTCTGGAAGTACGTCAGTGGGCCCACATAGCAGTACTCGTTCGTACCAATGGCAGTGGTAAAGTAACGGATGTTGTGGCACTTACTGAGGACTTGGACCTTGTGCTTGATGACAACGGGATATTCGCGGTCGGCTTCTATCTCACAAGTGTACTCGCCGTCGTCGTCGACGTCGACGCTGTTGATGCGCAGATTGGTGCCTTCAAGGTCAAATCTGTCATCTTTGCGGATCCTCATCTCACCGGCTGTGAGCACTCGGGTGCCCTGCTTCCAAAGCAGCACCATGGGTCCCAAGTCACGGACCTGCGGAAGGATGGTGAACTAAAAGTGAGTAGCACGTTAAGCTGGATTTTTTTTTCAGCATAGCACTACATGCATGCAACGCATGCAGCCTACAGATGCATACCTTAGTGTGTACGTAGTGCGTACATAACGTTCTCACATTGCTCTGTGCAAATTTTCATGTAGCGTACGTACCTTGCAGGGCAGCAAGAGTGAGTCTCCTACGTGAGCTTGGTACGTTGCCGCTGTAGTCAGGATTTTTGGTTGCGGAAGCGATGGGAAACTGTAAGGCTGACCTAAAAACGTAGACAAATTGAGGTTATTGTCTTACTCGAGGGAAGCAGGCACGTAACATATGGACGTTTCCTTTGTACTTCTGCTTCCATAACTTGATATACAGTTGCAAATATTGCAGACGCTGCCATTCAGAACAGATCCACGCCCACCTCAGCGGTCTAAATTTGAGGGTATGAAGTAATTGTAAGCAATCCCTTTTGAGAAGGGTGCCAGTGCAGCCTTTAATACGCAGCTTCGTCCAAAAGTGAAGTAAATATCTACTAAGGCCTCGAGTTTTGTAACGGTGTAAGAAGGGTCTTCACAGCTACGGCAGTATTAAGGAAGTCATGTTGTGTCGTGTCAGGGGCTACAAAGGCCCAGGATGCTAGCTCTAGACAGACTAAAGTCGCTGCCTTAACAACCGAATTTCACCCAAAGTGAAGAAAATAACTTAAACCACCGAGGCCACAAGTTCTACAGCAGTGAAGAGACGGTTTGTGGAGGTGCAATATTAAGAAAGTAACACTTTTTGCTTTTGCATTTTAGACATTTTCAAAATATGATCCACCATTGCATGCATACACGAATAAAATATTCTGAGACTTTAAACCCCCTAATCTTTCTTTTAACTCCCGATTTCTGCTAATTTGCTGGAGGACGTTCGCTGTTGCACCTGAGTGCACTTACGTATGCATACTGGAGAACAAAGCCAGTTCCAAAGACACATGCCAGCTGCCTTAAGAAAGCCTTTAGGTGTGCTTCACGTAGCAGAACGAACACAGTGAGAGTTTTTCCTTTTGTGGTAAAAAAAGATCGGGGGAAAGACTTCCCCACGTTAGTGCCTAGACTTCCTGCTCCCGGATAAGTACAAGATTTCTTCAAAACAAACCTCCGGAGCTAAAGAGCTACTTGCCATAGCTGGTACATGATTAAAGCGCTCTCGCGCTCCTCGTGCAGCGTCAAGAAACCACAACTTAATGTGTGGTACAGCTTCTTGTCTGTATGAGTCAGTAAAAGACCTACCAGGCCTTTTTACCCTCCTCTCAAGGCATCTTTTTGCGCTCTTTCATTCCTCAACTTAGCTGTCGGACTGCAAGTGAGAGGAGGAAGGTAGAAAGAACATTGAAAAACAGCAAGGAAATGTAAGCGAGCAATTCGCCAAAATATCACTTTCCAGTCATTAGCGGCCCGAGCTGGGCTGGAGGAGACCACAGGCAGGTCTGAGCAGAAGCAGCTGGGACTTCTTTTCTGATAACTGCAAGTGCTATATAGCTTTGCAGAAGGTTCCTGCACGCATTGCGAGATTCCTTCTTGTTCTCTTGATGTGCGTAGATTTAGGGGAGGGGGGGGGACTTCTCTGCTCAACAGCTTTCCATTGACGTAGGCTAGATTATCAGCCACAGCCGGAGTTCCACTGCACTCTATACACGAGAATACTTTTGTAACACATAAAGTTGATAATCTTGGTCCTGCGCCACTTTTATCCATAAGTGAAGTCCTATAGGACAGAAGTCCGCCCCTCTTCGCCCATAGAAAAGGGAAGAAAAGAAGGGGATGCTCGAGCATTCTCCTAACTGTTCACATGGGCGGCAGCGGAGGCAGCATCATCACCTCACTATCATAACGTGCAGAAGAGGCCGCTTTGGGGCTGTGTGATAATATGGCAAGGGGAAAGTAAGAGATAAAAGTCCATTGACGCGCTTGTGGACTCTTTTGCCCGTGCAAGGAAGGGAAAAATCTTCCTTGCAGCTTCAGAGTTGGGGAGCCACAGGCTGAAAATGTAGGTAGTAAATTTCAATCGTCCACCCATCCCAGATCCCCTTTGTGGCCACGCAGATTACGGAAAGGGTGGAAAGAGCGAGGAGTCAGCGGAAAGAATGGGTCCTTTCTTTCTTACGCACAGCACGTGAATGGATGCGAGAAGAGCTCTTCTTCCTGGAGCAACTCCGGAGTTATGAATGATGACAGCATTGTTTTAGTTGGCGTGCGGACTGCACGCATTTCTTCTGAGCTGCACTACAACTGTCGAGGAGGTAAGAAGGGTCTGTTCCCCACCTTGCAGTTGTTCAGGGTTTGCTGCTTCGACAGCGCTTTTTTGTCTGTCAAGGAGTCGTCTTTGCATCTCAAGAAGAAAGGGGGGGATTCCAATTTGCCAAGAAGACGCCAGCTTCAAAACCCCACAAGATGCCCGATTCAGGTTTCAAGGTTTGGCGCACAATCTGCGGCACTTGTGTGTGTAATACAAGACTTGCACTGAGTCAAGACTTCACTACAGTCGATCCAGGAATGCCCGCAAATATGAGAGACGAGCAACAAGGGAAAGAAAAAGAAACTGGCACCGCTCCCGGGGACCATATGGCAAAAGATATTACGGGTGTGAATCTCTCTCCAGGCTTCTCACTGCACACCAGTCCTTACTACGTCAACGTTACGTATACTACAGTGTATCCACAATTGTCTTCGGCGATGTGGGCGTCTGATGATTTACAGCACGGGGGGATTCAAAGCTTCTTAAGGTGACGCACGGTTTGCACGTGCCAAAAAGTAGGTGCTGCATTCACCGAGTGTAATTAGCAGAGCCAGGATCGCACTTGTACAATTAGTATAGGTTCGTCATTCTCACCGCATTAGTACGGGACATAATAAGAAAAGTAGGAAAGACAGGCGAGAGTCCCGATGAGAAATGATTGGGCTGGCTGGCTACTAAAGTGTGTGCGAGGGGCTCGCACAATCCTCTTAGTGAGCCAATGAGCAATGGTAATTCCCCAGTAATGATATGAGATGGGATGAGCGAAGGGGAATTGGAGCACATGTACCGTACAGTAAAACTGCAGTAATGTCGTGAAATACAGCGAAAAAAGAAAGTCCCGCATGCGCTACGAACGTATAATGTGCGTATTACTTAAGCTCAGCGTCGTCCCAAAGGCCTGTGTGCCATTTTATTTTCCCTTTATACTTGTGCCTCATTCTTGGCGCCACAAGAGGAAAAGTTTCTGTCTCTAGCGAACCACAATGATGCAGCAATTCGTAATGGCTTTTCATTTTCAACCTGGTGAGAGGGAGCGGGTGAGCATGCCCTCCCCCCTTCAATCTTCATTCAAATGACAAGACTCCTTTGAAGACACAAACTATCCTCGCCCACACTTTCCTTGCAATCACTCCCATAGCCTCTCTTTGCGGGAAAGCACGGTACGCGAGCAATACACAAGTCGTGCGTGGTGCAGTACTACAGGGCGCCGGCGAAAGACGTCTGTCACGACGTCGTTGTGATTGAAGATCAAACAAAATGCTCGTTGGAGCCTCGGGACATTGTGCCGCCGCGGCTGCCTGAATAGCCCGGTTTGGCTTGTGCATCTCCAGCTTTGTTTGCTTCAGCAACAGAAGAGGCAGAAAAAAGGGGGGGACCTTATCGACAACGCCGCTGATGCCTCTCTGTATTTTCGTTTGCTCGGCGTGCTACTGCGATGCGCACGAGCAGCGACTGCTGTTGTTTGAGAGGCCCCCTCCTGGGATGGTGGGACGTGATCAAATGTCACATTTGCACGTGAGGGCACAAGATGGCAATGACATATTGAGAATAGAGAGAACAAGAAGGCGCCAGCAGAGCAGAAATATGTGTTCCACGCATTAATACAGCCCATGCGGAGCGACTGTCCTGAATAGAAAACTGTTTAATATAGAAAGTGATCACCGTCAACACGTGATCAGACCCGGGCTTGGGCTTTCCCTCCGTCCCTTCCACTCCTCGAGTCGTTAATCAGTCATATTGTGTGCAATAGATCACAACCCTCAGGCACGCGTGTATGGATGGGAGATATCGCTTGGCGGTTCTGTGTGCGTGTTTCTGGAGTTGTCACGTATTTAAATGTTATGAGGGATTTTCCCCGTCCAACTGCCTTTTGAGGTTGACGAGAAAAGGTTGGCGCGTGACGAAAGCCCAGCCGTCGTAGCTGAAGCAGCAAACATTTTTCTCTAGGAGAAATCCGGGAGGCTTTGCCATGATAAAGATAGGGAGGTTAGATAGGAGAGAAGCACGGATTTTACTCCATATATTCACTGCTATGGTTGATGGACGTGGATGGGAATTTCAGCACCAGAAAGAAGAAGACGCGCACTCTCCGTTGAAGGACGGTCGAGGTTTTGGCGTCTTGTCTATGATTGCTGGTATTCTCACGGGCGACACTCGATGGCACAGTGCACACTCCAAAAAATGGGACTTTACACGTGCTGTTTACTCTCTCATGTCATTCTGCCTGCCTTCGGAGTACCAGACTTCTCCCTAGTGAGAGGATCTTCTAAAGCACCCATGCGGGTTTGGCCCAATGGTAGCAAAAGTACCCGCCAGCCGGCAGAAATTCCAAAAAGGAGTATAGCAAAAAAACCCTTGTATAATAAGTATGAATATACTGTAAGGAAGCAAAGAGAGGGCGAGGAAAGCAGCCAACCAGCCATCGTTCTGGGTATTACTCGAGTTAACGCAAATAAGATGAGAAAAGTTCATCTCACCATCCGTGATGAGCACCAGGCAGCCAAGGTGTAGCAGAAAGCCTGCGGCGAAGCCCAGAAGCAGCATCTTCCCGGCCTCCTGCTAATAATTTGGCACAGACAACTTGTTCTTTTCACACAAGTGAAGCGAGTTTTCGGCACACACTTACTTCATGAGCCAGAGTCACCGCTCGTGCGATTCTACTCCCAAGGCCTTGATTTATGAGCAGGGTCGTCTGTTCAGGCCTCTACGGTACACGAACTCGTAGAAATTGTCGTCGTCGCGTTCTTCACTTTACCACATTCATCACTTCTCCATCGTTTTCTCTCTCTCTCTCAGCACATCATGACACGATGAAAACTTCCTCAATTCTTTCCCCAGACACTTCTTTTTTCTTCTTACTTCCTCCAGGATCCCAGCACGCGCGCAATTTGCACGCGCACGCCTCTACATGCGCACACACACTGAGGAGAGAGGGGAACTATTTCCCCCGTCGTGTTTGCTCCGCCAATGGAGAAGGTTCGGGCAAGAAGTGAAAGAAGAGGAATAAGGACCTGGCTGCCTCCGTCGAATTACTTTCTCCTTTTCCCGTCATCTCTCTCTTCCGTCCCTTAGAAATGCGCTCGTCTCTTCCCCGGCCAATTTTCGGCACGACAGAGGCATTACCACTGGCACTGCTTCTTCTTCAAGCCCCATCTCCCACTCATCCCTTTTGTCAGGCTGTCAAAGCTTCTCCTCACTGCCAGTATAAGCGATGAGCGCACACACCACCAAACAGCTGTGAGCGTTCAGATCTCAATCAAACCTCCTCCTCCGCCCAAGTCTTCTTCTCGATCGAAGAGGTCTGCGTGCGTGATGGAAGCATACGCAAAAGGCCAAAAGGTCTCTGGCGAGAACGGGGGAGGGGGGGGGTTAAGGGGGGTAACGGGGGTAAGGAGGACAGAGAGGAGGGGGGAGGGGGGCAAAAAAGAGGCAGCGGCCGCGGAGACAAATTTCTTCCGGTTTTCTTCTGTGCAATCGATGTCCGTCAAAAGGACGAGAGAATCAAGCGAAAACCTTTGTAGCGATAGAGAACTTAGTAGAAGAGCTTCTTCTCCGTCTTATTGACGTTAGTGCGTTGAGAGGCTTTTCCTTGAAAAGAGAAATGCCTTTTTTTCACAGACTGACTCAGAGAAGAAACGCTACTTTTTTCTTCCCTTCTTCAATTCAAACGTCCATTCTTCGCTCTGCCAGTCAAACAACAGCCCCAGGGAGGAGAAAAGCGAGAGCTGTTTTTAGCTTTCAATCCTTCTGCCTGTACAAGGTACACAGCCGCGGCTTCGGAGGCTCTGGTCCGGCCTCCTCCATCCCATGGTCTGGCTGGCGCCACCTGAGCAGTGTTTTTTGGCCCAGGGAAATTGCGTGTCGAACTTGGCCGCCAATTTCGGCTGCAGGCACGAACCAACGATCCTCAGTTAAAGAAGAACTAATAGTGAGGCAGAAAAAGTGCGAACGGCTTTCTTTCTATTGCTCCGGTTCCACCGCTCTCTCTTCACATCGTTCATATTCCGGTGAGGTGGGGTGGGCATGGAACGCCGTGGCCTTCGGCAGCGGCGCGGGCTCCCCCTCCTCCAACAATCCGGGATCACTCGTGTGAGTCCGGAGGAAAAGTGTGCCTTGACTCAAAAGGTCACTCCACACCTCTCTCCGGTATAAGTGGTTGAGTGACAGGTTAGAGCGAGAGAGACGAGCCGATAATTGAAAACCAGGGCCACCAGAGATTCATTCTCGCTTCTCTCCCTCACTTTCTGGCAAAAAAGTAGATTGCTGACGGCAGCTTATTACCGCCAAGAAGGAGGGCCCAACGAGTGTATGTAGTTCCAATTTACTGCAGCTCCCTGGGTCTTCTTAACGACTGGCTGTTGCTCCTTCGTGCTCTCTACCGAGCAAATTGACATTGAGCCTGCCCATTTCCGATTGTTGCTCTCACCAAGGTCAGCAGCGGCCACGACAGGACTGGATCTCTCTTCTTCTGTCTCATTGGCTTGATGACGACGGGGCGGAAGTCCTCCTTCCTATACATCTTCGGTATGAACAAGGTGGCGTTGGGCTCACAACGTGGGTAGGAGTGTGTGGGTTAGGTGCACCAACGTGGGAGAAAAGTGGTGAGCGCCCAACTGTGTGGATAGTAACTATCCCCGGCTTTTATGGCAGCATTAAGAATTTCCCTTTTTTTTTTTTCGCAGCCTCCTGTCCTTTCCCTACGCTGCTCGGATGTGTCTAGGTTGCAACCAGGATAAAGTGTGTGGGAAGAACGCCCAGGATTGAGAGAGCTCTTCCTCCGCTCCCCCTCCCTATTTCGATTTAGGCGCACGCACACATGCACACGAAACTATTGCCAGCTGATGTGTGGACGACAGGCAAACCACTGCCTCCTAAACGAGCAGGAAGCAGCGCGAGTTAGCCCGCTCACTGGACCTCAAACACTGAATGGATGGGAATTATGTGTGCTGTATGTAGTGGTATATCGGAGACGCTCTCGCTCTCTTTCCGCTCTTTCTCGTCGTTTGCGCTCTCGCTCCTTCGCTGTTAGCGGCGACTTCCCGTTCGTCTCCCCGTTAGGGCTTTCCCGCATAGCGCACCGCACGCCAGAAACGCGACGGGAGGGGGGGAAGCCTTTCAGAGACAGCCTTGTAGTAAAAGTTTTGTTTTTTTCCTTTGAAAGAAGACGAAGCTCAAGGAGGCCTAGCCAAAGCGTTGCAGAATGGAGGAAGATCCAAAAGAGTGGGGCAATAGACGGGAGGGGGGCTATGCCACGGTTGAGAAGAGTGCTTTAGATACTGGGATGACAGCGGCGTGTATCTAGTATGCATTTGCACCCGCGCTCTGGTGTCCCATTCGAATGGGCATTTGAGGGGACATAGAAAAGCTTGCCGATTTTCCCTCCAAGGAGGATGGATCCCCAATTCATACGAGTCCTTGTATTTCCACCCTCTTCCTGGAGGCTTACTACGGCATTCTGCGCAACTGGTCGTTTCCTTAGACAGTATAATATCTTTTCTCAGGCATAAAGGAGGCGCTCAATGGAAAAGATCTTGCCTGCGCCAATCTCTTCTCCTTCGTCAGTCCCTCACCTGAGTGTCCAAAATGGGTCGGCCATCATTTCTTTATTAGACAGTAGAATCTCCAACAACAAGCAGCCTTCTCTGTACCAGTGCGCACCCGTAGGATGGGGCGCATGCTTGGATGAATAAGACTGGAGAGAGCACGAAAGTGCGAGAGTGAGAGTAGCCTGGCATAAAACTTTATTATCCATCTTTCATCCAGGCGGGTCCGTCGGTTGCTCCTCTCGGTGACTTTGATGTGACTAAAAATCCTGGCCTACGAGTCGTTGTGCTGCACGGCAGTTGCGAATAAACAGACAGTCGAGGGCAGCAGCAGTGGCAACGACAGCAACAGCGGCTCCTCCGACATGACCTGCAGGTCCTAGACTTCTCTCTTTTTCTTCTGTCCCTTTTCCCACAATAAAAAATGCCCTCTGTGATCCCGTATGAGGAGTCCCACGTTGTACTGCGTAGAACGACATGTGTACATACGCACCTACGTATGTACTTGCGTAGTACGTACGGTGTGTTCCTACTTACACGTGCGCGGGTGCATGTGGAGTAAAAGGGGCTCGTCGTCGGGGTATCACTGATGTAGTAGACCTCTGCCTGCCCGCCCGTTTGCCTGCCTGCCGGCCGGCCTGCCTACCGGTCTGCCGGCCTGCCTCGGCACCTCGTGAACATGCTGTACAATGAAAGGGCAGATATGAAAGAGAGAGAGATCTGCGTTAAGGCCGGCATTTTCGCCTTTATTCAGCGTTCTTCCCCTCTCCTTAGGTAGTTCGGCGGCCTTTGTGATCTCTGATTTGTGAGATTTTCAAGCTTACATGTGAATACGTACAAAAAAGTAATAGAAGCAGTCACGCCGCTACACTATCACCTCCATCCGTAACGTGTGGATTTTAGGCACGAAAGAATACCAGTCTATGGGCTCAATTGCAGCCTTCACTCTGCACCGTGCATTCCACCGCGTTGCTTTCCCCTAAGAAGATTGGTCTTTAGTAGTATGTAACGTACCGTCATTTGTTGGCACATGGACGGAATGCCACTAAGCAGCAGTACAAATAAAAGGTCAGGAATTGCAGTGCCTCCGTTAGGTATCCTCTAGTCGAAAAAAAGAGAACTCCAGCTTAGGAGAAGACAAATATTGCTCATGTCATTCACGTTATGCCAATTCTTCTTTAAGGGTAGATAACAAGCAACTTCCCTGTCACGTCTTGACGGCCTTGTGATATATGTACAGTACACAATAGTTACGTCTATCTAATAGAGCATGTTCAGTACTCCCACGTACATTCAATGGTTATGCAGATTACCTTTTGATGGATTCGGGCAACGTTATTGATCGTTGGGATATCAGAATCACGAGCCAAATGGACTGCAAAGAACCTGGGTGTGTACTCATTGCATGAATATGGTCGAAGAAGCCCTTTGTTAAAAATGAACTAAAGCTGCCTAGACTATTATGCTGTGGCTTACCCTTTCAACGGATGCTTAATAATGCATGTCACGACTCTAAGCGTTGTGGTGCCGGAGCAAATTTCCTCGATCTTGGTCATGGAGAAAAAAAACAGCGAAGCTCTGGGCGACACAAAGTCTCGAACGTGTCACTCTATTGGCATTGTTGAGCTGACTCTGTCACCGGAATAGATGGATAGACAGGTGGAATGGTAGAAAAGGAAATAATGAGCTCTATCGAGACTGACCTCTTCACGGTCAAGGGCACGTAAATAATGTACCACGGAAACGAGATCACCACGGCTCATTCCATGTACGTCCGTGCACACTCATGCACACCAGTGATACCCATAGCGTCATGCACGTGCATAGAAACAACGTCCTATTAGGTCTTCGTACGTGCACACTGCGTCTGTAGGCCAGTAAACCCATTCTACGAAGGAGAGATAAAAGGGGTGTGCGAAGCATTTCTCGATAACACGGGATATTCCAGATATTCGGTCAGACGGAAGCCGCCGCCCCCATCCAGTTCTTGGAGGGGGAGAAAAGCACTTGCATAATACGCGCACTGAGCTTTAAAGCATCTGACACGTTGCCTTGTCAACGACTCCATAAGACGAGACCTACCTAGAAGCGGCTTCTGCGCGTGACTGCTGGTCATATCAAAGGCAACAACGGTGGATCGGCTTGAGAAAATCAGAATGAATGGCAACCACCTTAAATGCTCACACAGGAGCTGCCGTGGGTAGCGGGTGTAAGGTTACCGAGAAGAATAGGAACTCCCCCGAGAATAATTCGTCAGAGTGAGAAGAGGGGGGGGGGGGGGGGAAGAAGAGAGGGAAAAAAACATCCCGAAAAGAGGCCTTAGTGGTGGGTTACTGAGAATACCTTCTACTCTCCTTCGCCATCCCGCAGTTCCTCGTCGCGGCCAAGGGCGGAGGAACCGCAGTCTTTCTCCAAGACCAAGAAAGGCCAAAATTAGAATGCAAAAGCCCGTCTCGGTCCACATCGTAATGGCACACGTAAGAAAAGAAGAAGCCCCATTTCTCTTGCTCTTAGATGTGTGTGTGCGTTGTTCGCCTTAATTGCGTCATAGCGTCTATCACATACGAAGGCTGGACTGACAGTGCACGCCGTGATACTTCATTCTGTCTGCACAGCGTCCTCTCCCCGGCTTCTTCGGAAGGAACGATGGCCACTGTTATTGTGCAGCTACTGTGCCCCATTATGCATTGCAAACGCGGGCACGTAGCCAAAACAAGGAGGACGTTGACCACTTTCGCAAAGGTCATTCTTTCACTCGGTCACAAGCAGGCCCCTTTTTTATCTCATGCTGTTACCTTTCCTCCTACGAGTTGCCCAGACTTCTAACTGAGATGGAAGGTATGTATGGTGAGGCAGTCTTGGCAAACCGCCACAAATTGTCGAGGCAGTAAAAACAGGGTCGCAAGACAAAATAAGGGATTCCTTTAATGGCTTGGGCCCGTGAGATATTCCCCAGCGGTTCAGGGAAAAAGAATAATCCTTAAGCGTTGCCAATGCGTTCACCGCTGACAGATAAATTGTCTGACATTGACGGACAATTAGAAATCTTAACACGTATCTTCTACCCAAAGGGTGTAGAGAGAAAAAGAAGGGAGGGAGATGAGAATAATACTGGGTCTGGGCTCTTTCATCCAATGGGAAGGCACATATGAGGTCGTTCGGGAATAGGCCGTAATATCGGTTATTGAATCTTCTTCCTCTCTCTTGTGTCTGGTGCACGCACGCGTGCATTGTGCGCGCGTGCGCGGATGCGTGTAATTTGTTACACTGCCACAGGTCTTGCACAACCAACGCCGCCAAGTGGGCTTCGCATTTGCCTCTCTGACTGCACAAGTGAGGCCTACGAGCGGGGCCTCTTTCTTCAGTTGGCACTCGCGCATTAATTTCAAAGCCAACCTTTCGGAATTGCCAATCATCCTTCTGTTATTAACACGCATTTCCTACGAGTCCCACAGACGTCGAGGGTTTCTCCGGGTGAAAGCAGTCCGCAGAGGTAAAAGAGGGAACTATCTTGTTTTCACTTCTCAGCCATTGATCTTGGCTCACATTGGCCACACAAACATGCTTGTGTGTCTCCTGAAGTACACCTGTCCCGTGTGTTACTAGGAGGCTTGTGCTAATCCTCCCAATCGTCTTTCAGAGGATGAATGTGCTGATAAATAACTAGCCTACCTTTATCATCCACAGTTGTGTTACAATACGTGACATTTCATCTCTCCTGTATGATCCGCTCCTCACGTACGTCTCCTCCGACATTGTACATGTGCACGCGCCGTCGCCTGGTTGTAAATAATATTACAAAAAGAGTCGTTCCATACGTTCTGTCCAAACACTATTCTGTAGCTGCTGTACTTTGTCTGGTATGTTTATACAACTGGGTTTCAGCCCGTATTGTCTACCCTGTTGGGTATATGCATGTAAACGTCAGGCTAGACCATTTTTTTATCGCACGCGGGAAGCTATATTTGGTGCAAGGCTATATTTACAGACATTTCTAGATCAATGTAATGAAAAAAATAACGCGTTTTTTTGTTCCCTCTTTGCCTTCAAAGTCCAAAGAACACAGTAGATAGGGATGTTAGATCAACATTACAAATTTAACGTGTACCTGCTTAGTTTCTTTCTAGATGCTAAACTGACGCACAGTTGTCAAATGAGAATGAAAACAAAGGGTGCTTAGCTTTCTACCGCGGCCTTCAAATTCTGAACACCCTGTTATGTCTTGATCTTATGTAGTAAAACTTTTTTGCAAGATTGGGAGATACAGATTTTTTTTTAAGCCCATTTAACTGCATCTTTTCCTTTTGGCATTAGGTAACAAACCGAAGATGCTCTCAGTAAAATTCTCAAGTTTCGTTTTTTGGTCTAGCCTAATGAATACAGTATGCTGCAGAATTTTAGTCAAATCTCACTGAGTCCACAAAAGTGAACGGTTTTTACTACTATTTTACAATGTTAATGAATTTCTGCCACTAGCACGGTTTTGCCTAGAAAGTTCACGTCCAATGAACCTTCTAAACCCTGCAGCTGAATTCAACTTTTAACAGTAAAAATAAAAATTTTAGTAATATCCATAGAAGTCAGGCGTTGTCCCGTCATGGTGACTATGGATTCTCTTACCTATGACGTGTATTTATAAAACCTTTCCTCGAATGCTTCCTCAGCGCTTCCAGGCTGATTGGTCAGATTTTTATATCCACCAATTGCGTTTCTAGAATTAGAGAGATGGTAGAGCTATATCTTTACAAAAAAGGTAACTTCTCCAGAGCAACTCAGGAAGAAGTTATCAAGAGTTTAGCCCAAAAATTGTTTTACAATTTTGACTTTAGCCCAAAAAGTGTAGTGCAAGATGAGCTGCATCTTGTACTAGATGATGTAAGTGTGGCAAATAAAGCAACGTTTCACAAAAGTACTATTTGAGTATTCAGACATTGCCAAACCTGCTACAATTTCAAATCAATTGCTTCAATGGTTGTGGATATTTGGGTAACTGAAAAAGCAGGCCCTCAAATTGTTATTGCCTGCTCCCCCGTCCTATTTTTGAACTAGTGTAAGGATCAATTCTTATTTGCACGTCCAGTCTCTATCTTTCAAGCTGGTCTTCCAAAGTGCAATGGTTAATAGCGTACTCGACATCAACGCGTACTATGTCTATTAGGCTAGACCCGGGTTTTTTCCCAATCTCTTTTTGCGTTCTATAATTTGTTGCAAGTCTCGTAATCAGAGCAGAATAAGGAAGTAACTAGAGTTTTTGGGTGTCCTCTTGTCTTGCTATATTGGCCGCTAAAGCTCTTCCTTGTGCTACACAGTTATGTGGTACGTAAAAAGTTCAAGACAGAGAGGGTCAAAAAGATTATTTTTTCAAAAGACTCCCCGTCTTGCCTTTTGCCCTTAGGTAACAAACCTGAGATGCACTCAGGCACATTCCAAAAGTTTCTGTTTTGGGTCCAGCCTAATGTGTATGTACCTAGTATGGATGTATTTACCAACGTCAGCTTGGCATGACCGATGAGAGGTGCCAGATGGAACCTCCTGACGCTGTTCTAAACGTAGGGAGTGATTTCAGTTGTCACAGAGTCTATGGCAATGCGGTGTTGAGCTGCTTAATTCGAAGGAATCACGGAGATTTGATTTCTTGCAACCTTGAGTCCTCTCTCCATTCTCCTAATGCAAATGGAATGTCCCTGTTCATTGCAGAATGCTGAACTCCCACAAATGCATGAAGTGGCCATGCAATCTTGCAGAAAAGCGAGGGGGAAGCTCTGTTTTCTCAATAGTACAATACAGATTCTGTATACGATATGTGTACACAAGGGTCTGGGATTGCTATAGAACTTGAAACATCCTTTTTTCGGCCGTGAGCGAGGAAAACTGTGATTGGAAAGGGAAGCTTTCGTTCCTGTCAAACATCACGACGGAGGTTTCGCAGTAGCAGAGAACAGAGAGAAAGGAAAGGAAGAAGACGAGAGAGGGGGAGGGATAATTTCATCTCCAATAACGAGGAAAAAGTGTCTCTTTTCTTCCAGATTTTAGGGGTCTCTAACAAAAAGGGTTACGTAAAAAAAAAAAAGGGTAGGTCGTTGGTCTCGTGTCTTGCCCCTGCCGTTGCCACGACAATTTTCCTCTCCTTCTTCCTCTCTGACATTACGGGAACCCCGTTATTTGTTTTTTTGCTAGACTTTGTTTTCGCCAACTTTGCTCTCCTGCTACAATGCCTATTTCGCATGCGAAGGGAGCCAAGAGCCCAACCCAGCTCTCTGGGGAGAAGGGGTCCACGGTGCAGAAATTCTGAGACTCACTTCTTCTGGCCCCTTACCACAGAAAAAAAATAGCGAGAACCTCCCCGATGAAGCTACGGGCCAACATCCACGATTCTGGCTGGGACACAGTCCGCAACAATAAGTGTTTACTTCGACAAAGTGATTTCCTTTTCATCGTTCTCTGTTTCACAGCACATTCTCGAGGTCTTTTTATAAGAGGATGAATATTCCTGCCAGAGTCTTTCTCCCCTTCTCCGGGTCCTTCTCCACCTCCATCGCCTCCCAGGGGATCCTTGATGAGTGAGCATTAATCCACCCTCGCCAGGCGATAAGAGAATCAGAGTTGGGTTTGGAGCGGGAGTGAGAAAAAGGGTCGGTCTGTAATCGCAGAAGCTTTTTGATAGGAGAGAGCATAGGCAAGAGCGCCTATCTCAAAGTCCGTGCAGAGCTGTAGGGAGTCGACTCAGCCAGCAGACATGTGTCCCCCTCAGCTTAGCCGAGGCAATGTGACATACGCATACCCACTGTGCATGGTTCGAACTGTGATATGCTGTACGTCAGTGGCACAAACAGAGCATCAGCGCAGGGACGAGCATTCACACTGCACGATTCCTGTGTATGAGTGACCCAGATTCCCCCCAACAATTTTCAGCTCACTCTATTTCCTCCTAAATGCAGGGCTCCTTCCGCTGCTCTCCCACTCCGACAAAGGCGCACCAATGCACACCATGGACAAGTGGTGCACACAGACTTTCTTCTTACCCCGTCCTGATCCTATGAGCTTCAGTCGAGGGGGGGTAAGAGGGAAACGAGCAGGAGGCAAACATTATTGCACTGCACATACGTTCATTTCATCCCCTTCTCCACCCCTCTGTTTTCCCACTTTTGCCTCATAGACGATTTCTTTCTGCCTTTGTAGGACTAAGCTTTCTCCCTGTTTCTTCACTAGCTTCTCGACATGTTCAGCATCCTGTGTAGGAAAGCGTTAACTGATCTCGTGTCCATCCTAGTACAAATAAGGCCTGGCAGAAAAGATTTTTCTTCGGTAGTCTTGCCTTTTTAGCTAAAAACAAATGCACCAGCGAGGAGAGGGGGAGGCGAGGGTGCCACAGCCAAAGAGTTGAACCTCTTTGGCCGCAGCAAAGGCGTGCGGAACAGAGTTGACAACACAGCAACAGAATTTAGTGGTTATTTACTTATTATATGCACAACGGTTGTACTCTGACAGGCCACATAAACAGCCGATTTTTCTCCATTCAGCAGAGTCTGTGCTTCCAGTCAGTGCAGTGGAGGTTGTTTGTTCACATGTTTAGTTTCTCACTACCTTTTCCAAAACTTTCTTTCGTGTCTGAATGTCTAATCCTTAATTTCTCAGCCTAACAGTGGTGTTCGGCATTCGTCGCGTACTTGACTGATGAGTGGCTGCTGCACAGTCACTGCACCCGCTGGGGTCCCTTCTTACGAGCTCTGGTTTCGTCATTGTTGACTTAAGCCGGCATAATCACTACCACGTACTGAATGGCCCTGCATAGGCACGGTCTGTGCCGTCACTTACAGCGTGTAGCACTACTCCACACAAGGATGTGTACATCCTGTGTGTGCGCACATAAATGCAGGCACCGTGTTTACAGTGCTGTATGGTATGGGCAAGGTTCGTCCGTACATGCACAGTACGTCGCTGGCACGTGTAATACGAACTTGCAGTACTGTTGCCGGTGATTAAGCATAGGGTGGGTGGATCGATATCGAGGTTGTATCAATTATGCAGCCCAGGCTGGGTGAAACTCCGTTCAGTGGATGCGTAACGTGCGTATCGTGTCGTGGTACTTTGGCAAGTGCGTCTGTTCATTACCTCTGGCTGTAATGACGTTAGAGAGGGCAAAAGACCGGCGGCCCTCGTCCGAGAAATACACAGTCACGCATATCAAGACCAGGCGTTTAAAAGGCCATTTTTGGGGGAAGAACCAACTCAACAGCATTTGGCACTGACGGGTGTAAGGATCACATGCTCATGAGGATCAATATCACCCGTCCTAAAGAGGTCCATTTAACAGTGTACGGACCTTGGAAGTGGCAAGTGACGCAACCACTTTACATTTCATAGCTCCTCCATGTTCCTTACAATAACTGCTCTCTTGAAAACTTTGAGTAGTGAGATCATGTTTCTGTTTAGATACCTTCTTGTAGCTCTTAAAGCATGAAATAGATGCGCAAATAAATAAAGGGATCCTCCCTTAACTACACAATTTGATCTCTAGATGAGGGTCAAATTCCTGCCATATTTTGAAGTGCCTGTTCGGTTTTCGGCCATCCCATTCTTCCTGCCCTTAGAAGTCATCCTAGCGGCAAATGGAAAGACTTTCTCGGCATAAGAAATGCCGAGAGAAGGAAGAGGGGGGACAAGGATCAAGGCCAATCGAGCTATACAAATACAACGAAGTACATACGTACGTTAGCGGACCGCCGCTGTGTGACTAGAAGGGGGGGTTAGGGGAAGCAAAAGTTTTTCTCTCTGCCTTCGTTGCGAAAATGTCGCGCTTAGAAGGGAGAGAAGAAGACTTTTTCCCTCACAACATAATAGTAAGTTAAGTGGTATATAAGTCGGGAAGGGTCTGTCCTGCGTAGGCCTTTCTACGTAGGCCTTTCTCATCGGCAACTGCACAAAAGGGTTTTAATGGCTTTTAAAAGCTATTAAATCCTAGAACATCGAAGTGGGGGAGGAGACGACGCCACAGCCGCATTGCACCAGCTAACAAAAATATTTTCTTCTTTAAAGGCAAGAATGAAGATTGGAATAGTGGTGGCGGCGGAAGGGGGGATGTTAATTGCCTGCTGTGTCGTCGATGCAAAGTTATCCTAAAAAAGTTGTGTAGTGTGTTCGAGTTCTCCTTCACGCTCTGGGTGCGAGCATGACGAGAGTGACATTTGGCTAAATATCACATGGGTAGAGGTATACTGTGCCCTTTGAGTTGAAACTATCTTCTTACCCTCCATCATTTTTTTCTATCCTTTTTTATACACAGAATTTCATGGGGCTGTCAAAATTGCACTTCTCGTTGATGGAGCGGGACAGAACGATGCAGGGAGGGACCGAAACTGCTACGAATCCTGAAATTGACATCACACTTTTGATAAAATACTGTACTTGACATTGAGCGTGCAAAGCGTGGAAACAGACGACAGGTGGTTCATGTAAAATATCAATATCTCAACTGAACATGCGGACTTTCGTTTTCAGAAGAGAGATGTTCCGTGGGACTCAAATGAAAAGCAGCCATCGGATTATCACATTTTGCACTGTCGTTTCTGCAGCCGCGAAAATTTCCGGGAGGTGTCACTGCCCCGTCCTTGACAGGAGTTGTCCGTCGGGACAACCCAGGGGTGCAGTGTCATGCTAGGGGCTCAAGCGCTCTTCCCGACACCGGGAAGGGGACTGTCAGGTCCGGGTAGAGCGGGTCCGACTAATTCCGAGAGGCACTTTCACGGGCGGGGACGGCACTTCTTGGACGTCGAGTCCCCTCCTGCAGAGCCACATGCTCAGTGCTGGATCTGGCAGTGCAGCGCATGCAGTGCAGATCTGTCTACACCTACACGTGGATAGCCACAGCAGCGGGCGGCCTCGCTTCTCTCTCTTCTCAGCGAAGTCTTTTCGATATCCGTTGGTCTCTCGCAAGTCCATTAATCGTTGTATCTGAGAAGTCCATTCGTAGAGACTTCACTGCATAAGGCTACAACAGCTGCCCCTTTTTTTTTGGAATACGTGAGCAACTTGACTTAAGTTGACGTGCTCAATAACAGGATGGACCTCCTGCCACTGGCCATAATTGCTCATCAAACTAGACGACTGAGAAACTTGATGAAGAAATGTGTGTTGATTAGAAACAATCGAGCACAGCAGGGGTTAAATCATAACCGGTCATGGCCAGTGTGAACGTGAGCTACGTTCCTTCCATCCAAGTACAGAAAGGTTCTGCGATTCTGTCAAGAAAGTCTCCTTTTTTTATCTCCCTGGCATAGACATGGATGGGAACACAAAATTCATCCAAGTGATGGAAATGCCCTTGGCATTCTCTCTCTCTCTCTCTCTCGTGGCAGCGGCATTTCTTCCTTTCTCGGGCTTATTTATTGCATCCGCCTTCTTTTTCTCTTTTCCAACTGTCCTTCTCATTCCTGGCTTTTATGGGCAGTAATATCGCAGGAATCTTCCTCATCCGACGTCCTCCATTGTCTGTTCCTCTCCTCAAGAGAAGGCCAGGAAAAGAGAGACTTCCGGTTACGTCGACTTTGACTTTCCCCTGATCCCAACAGGCCGATTTCGAGGTCGATTTCTCCCCTGCTCAGAGCGAGCGCGATCGATGACGAAATTTACGATCTTTCTTCTGTCTCCCTCTCCAAGCATCCTTGAAATTTATGCTCCTCTATTCTTGGTGGATTCAAGATGGAAGATTAAGGATCCATATGAAGGAGGGAGACCCTTACCATGTATACGGTACAGATTGCATAATGTTGCACTTGCTCACGATCTGGGCGAAGAAGGAGTGGGAGGGAAGAAAGCACTCCTTTGATTCGCTCTTTCGTCCAGAGAGCCAGCTATCCTAATGAATTCATAGTCCCTGCATGACTGCGCGTTTTCTCATGCTGAAAAAAAGAGTGACTTCGTCGACAGAACGTTAAAGACCTCCAGTATAAAGCGTGTATACAGAATATGGCGCATTGAGCAGAATTTTTTCTTTGCATCACACACGGCATAAAAGTAATGGACCAGTGCCATGAGTAAGTTTGTGACTAAACTTCTACCTATGTACACGTACCATTCTCCTAGGAATAGGGCAAAGAGACTCCCAGCAACTTTTCTTTGCTTAAAAAAAGGACCACCAAGTTGACGCCGATCTGGCGTAAAACACATGTTACAAGATCCTTTAAAGTGACAACCGAGAGAGAACTCTAAATTGGTTTCTCTCAAGTCTGAATGGTCCACAAGTTGACGCCTATCTGGAATAAAACACATGCTATGAGATCCCTTAAAGTGACAACTGAGAGGAAACTCCAAATTGGCTTCTTTGCCCTGAATGGTCCACTCTCATCACTCATTCTTTGGGCGCACGGGGCAACTACGCCAAATACACAGCACACATCTGGCTGCTGACGCTGACGACGCGCAGCAGCACGTACGCATGTGGCACGTGGCAGTGCGGTTCTGCTGCACTGAGGATGCACTAGCAGCACTTCACGCATACGTGCCATTGTCCTCAGGCTTGACAGTGCAGCCATATTCTCACAGACAAATGAACTTAGCAAGTGTTTCCATCAAAAATGAGACGAGGAAACTGGCGAAAATTACTTGACTGAAAAAGTAGGGAGATTTGCATGCTGTATAATACATACAAGTCTCTTTTAAATGTCACTGCTTACCTACGTCAAGGAGAGGAGGAGAGTCACAGGTGGCGAGCGAATGAGGAAAGGACGAAATGCATAATCATGGCAGCGGATCCGTTCAAGCCCTTCCTTTGGGCTCACCTTGAGGGGTTGACACAGGTGTGAAGGAGGCAGTCATTTTTATATCATTTTTGTCATTCTCTATTAAAGCAGTTTATGTGGTACTTCGGCCGCACACTCTCAGTCATGCTGGCCGAGGGCTCGTTCCAGAGCGCATCAAACCGAGTCCCCCGTCCGACTCCTCGAACTCGGTCAAGATCAGTTGTCATTTCGAAGTGTCCAGGGGCCAACGGAGGTCCCACACCAAGACTCAGTCGTTCCGTCCCGTGCAGACTCATATATTTTTGCCAACCCTAATAGTCCTCCACCTCTAGCAGCAGCCAGACCATCATTACCTCCTTCGATTCAAAGTCGCGATAGGTGCTGCGCGCGTAGAAACGATTCTGACGAGTCATTGCACGCACGCACGCGCGCGCACAAAGCAGGAGAGAGAAAGAAGAATGCTTTGCCTTGGGAACATCAATCTTGCTGACTTAACGAACTAACGATATAAAAAACAACTGCTGCTGCCGCCCCTGCTGCTGCCGCCCCTGCTGCTGCCGCTGCTGCTCAATCCTTTCGGTCCAAGACTGACTCCGTCCGTGTTCTGCAGTCCTGTCGCCTTCAAGTGAACTTCACCATCATTAGAGACAGCGGGTGGGATTTTCTTTCGGGCTATAAAAATGCAGCAGAGTCATTAGTTGTTCGTTCAATTCACGCTCGACCCCCTTTTCTCTGCTGCTGGGTGAGTACGATAATAATACATAGGAGGGGCGGAGAGGACGAGGAAGAATGAAGAAAAGTGGAAGGAGGAGTGAGGAAGAAGGGGGAGGCATGAAAGGAATTATTACAGCTAGGAAAAATGAAGTCATTGACGGACACTGTAGTCATTAATAACAGTGCCTGTTTGGACACTTTGTTGGTAGTGACTTTCAAGTGCTGAAGACGCTGCGCACGATGAAGTGACTCCACGTCTCCAGTCGGCCTTTATGGAGATTGCACTGCACTGATTTGGTGTGCGCAGGGGTGTAATTTCGATGATATGGCTGGACTGCCTGCATACGACATGTGCAGTGCTTATCGTCGGTTACACGTGCATGCTGGAAGACATATGTACTTCGCACTGCAGCAGATGAAGAGTGCGCAGCAATGTCCATTTGCACGTCAGGGACATTTGGGCTTTGTCAGCGTACTTAGAAATCTAAATTAACTGAGCGTTAGGGTGGCCAAAATTTTGATCATTTGGGAAGATCTACTTTGCTCGGTCACCGAGGTATAGTCATGGACCGCCAATTGCGCTGCATGGTTTTCTTTTTTCCTAAGTCCTTAAGAAGAACATGCTAGAGATTGCCAAAGTTTTGCAAAATTGGCTATGTAGTGGGGCACCCTGTAGGGGTCACCTTAGGTGGGTGCTTCTGAACTGAAGGTCGCCCCAAAATTGACTGAAAAGTATTTTTGCATTTCACAGTAAAGTCACTAAGTTATCAAGGGGTCTTTGTCACTACATAACATTCAAGGGGTCAAAAGGGCTCCTAAACAGGGGTCTCAAAAGCTTGCTCAAAAATATTATTATAAAATATGCCCATGGCCAAGGGTTTTTGTTGTATAACTTTTTATCCTGGATCAACCAGCTTGATGCTACAAAAAGGCGCTTCTCAGCTCAACCAAACTTTTTTCCACTCAATCCTAGGTCACTACAGTAGGCCCCTTAAGAGAAGGGTGCTACAGTAGCCCCCTCAACTTTCATATTTTATGAGCCCTCGTCACTCATAAGGGGCCTACAGTAGTAACGTAGCGGTAACTGCGCAAAGTTATCATCAAAATTTTGGCCACCCTACTAAGCATGTACTGTTCAGGTACGGAACCCTCCTTTCCCCAATCACGCAACCTACTTTCTTGTCTCCATCCTATCCTGCATGTGCACGTGCCCCGGTACGTCTAAAGTGGCCTGGGCTTGTGAAGTGAATCCTGTGGCGAAACATTGTGTGCTGCAGGTTCAAAATTAGCATTGGTAGGCGATGCATGGACCATAATACTCAGTCTTTAAAAAATCTTAAACTTTAAGAACGAACTTATACTTTGTTTCGAAGAAAATTTGAGAAGGCTCGTTGAAACTATCTTGGACTTGAAACGCTGCTCATGTTTCCCAGTGAGTACAGGCAGTTAAAGAGCATGGCCAACAAAGTGGGCCAAAAATAGAGACGTCAAACTTCACTCGAATGAACTTATTAAAGTAAGTCCGTTAAAAAGATATTGCTGACAAGCCGGGCTTTACGCATCATTCGATTAAGTTTGCAATGAATTGCTCATTATTTTCTCAGACATCAGAGCAGAAAAATGCTTTGTTTTACTTCCTTCAGTAACCGCGTAGGGTTGGAGGGAATGAGTAATGATTAGTTAAATTGTCATTTCAATTACAGGTAACTCTGTATTTTCTTAAATGAAAATAGCAATCATTACCGATGTCATTATTTGTAATTCTCGACTCAAGAAGTCTGCTTAACAGACGTTTTAAAATGTCCGTGCCATTGCTTTTTTTTCAGTTCAGGGGTTGCGACCTCTCATCTCTTATCCTTTGTGCTTATCTTACTGAAAAAAAATCAGAGTGTACCTGACTCTCCTTCTTACCTAATAATCTCCTCCATGTCAATGCAACCTCGCTGAAGGTGGGACTCCCTCCTCAAAAAATTTAAATGTCTTGGTTACTTACATGTTTTGAGTCATCCGACAACACAGAGTTTACGCATAACTGTGTCCCAGACCTTGCAGCCAATCAATCTGCTTTTATTGGATGCCAATATTAGTGTGTAGAACGCCTTAATAGTGGCGCTATTGCTTCATTTTCATTATTGGCCAATTCAGACGCACCCGCACCTCGAACAGCACGCTACCGTTCATGTACGCACGTGCAGTGCGTGAGATGGTTGGCTCAATACAGTACATTGCACTACATGGAGCATCTATCTCACTGACTTCCATATATTCGCAATGCAAGACGCGTTCTGCACATTTTCTGCTGATCCGACATTTTTTTAAATTGTTTCAAAGAAATTGGCACAAGGCCTAACCTATCGTCACTTCTGAATGCGTCGCACATGCAAGACCAGAGTCGCAGCAGGCGGACCTCCGTCCCGATAGAATGCCGAAAAAAAATGCAAATTTGCAAAGTCTGACTGACCTCGGATTGTTTGCCTGTGTGCCCCTTGCATCATACACCAGGTTGCAACTTTGTGAGAGTTGGTTTGCAAGAATGATCTGCTAAAATGTATGTTTTGCTTCACTACCGCAGTTATGTAACAAGAATAGGTGAACAATCTTTTTGATCAATTCTCTTTTCTCTCCCACCCATTGCTCATTGAAGCCTGCCACAAAGTTTAGCACGGACAGTGAGTGGTAGAATTATTGGGAAGCTTGCTGCAAGTGGAAAATCGAGGGTGTGCAGTGGTAACTTTTTTCCTTAAATGGCAAGTGCTGCCTTACGTATGAATGAGTGAGGTCTCAAGCTTTCCAACGATTTAAAAACTGTCCCTGTAGCTCCGGGATAACGAAATCTAGGTCTTGTCAGATCAACTCTGGCTTTATACCGTTTACTAGTTCTTTCGAGCTCCCCACTCCGTAAGGTAGAAAGACTGGCTAAAATATAAAGCGCTGTGGAAATCAGCCGCGAAAATGCCAGAAATTAGTCGCATACAGTTGCAATTAGTCACGCACACACAGCAGCGAATATCAGCTGCGAAAACAGTCGCAATCAGCCCCGAGAATCAGCTGGAAATTGGCCGCGATAACCAGCCGCGCAAAATATAGAAATCGGCCGCGGGCAGACAGACGCCCCCCTCCCAGAATCATACGTAAGCTGTCGTTTTTCTGACCGTCCGAAAAACTCTGCCATTCCATGTATGTACTGAACATAGGTGTTTGAATGTACTTTGCAGAGTAAGTGTAAGGTCAGCTTAGACAGTTGAGTCGACCAGGACATTTTTGCAAACCAAGCTACGAGTTGCAGGCTACGACAAGATGTCTGACCCAAGAAGAGTCAGTCTAAGCTACTAGGGGAAGAAGAGAAAGGGTAAAATCGAACAGTGTTGGTTTTAAAACTTTTGCTCACTAAATGTACTCAGGGAAGGTCGCCGTAATCGGTCACCTGTAAATGGAAAAACTTTGTGGCTCCTGGCAAGTGATAGTGCCACTTTTCCACGGAACGTACAAATCTCTATGTATCTATATCTATACAGCGCGAGGGTCCTTCAGTAGTCCCTCTCTGTATGTGCGTGCGTGTGTGTGGAGGCCATGGGCACTCCAACCGCTGCACTGATCATCTGCAAACTGGGTCAGCCGATGCTGTATATCACAAGCTCGAAAGCCATCGCATTGCACTTGAGGTCTGAGGTCATTTTGAGGCCAAAATTCACAATTCTGTCTACCACACAGGCCATAGATGGCCATGCAATAGGTAGAGGTAAGTCTCTTGGGAATAGCTGTACAGGACCGGTATTTGTCAGTTGCTATCTTTGACAAGAGGAGGGGAGAGAAGAAGCCATGTTGGAGTGGACATTGAGCCAGGAAAGCCTGGCGAGCCAAATTGTGGCTCGACCTGTTGATTGTTGGCCTGCCGACATCACTAAGCTGGGAGAAGAGACGAAGTGAATGGCGTCTGGATCGGCCAGTTTCAAAAGTAGAAACAAAAAAGATCCGATCCGGGTGCAGGCTACTTGTCATCATGACGAAGCTGGTGAGGGCAGACTTGACCACTTGTCCCAGCTTGTGAGGCCGCAAACGAGTGGGGCTGCTCCACGGCACACCTCGGGGTCATGGGTCACCGATTGGCCAGCGTCCCATTGGTCCCAGTGCACCCTGGAGTAGCACCACTCGAATCACAGCTGCTGAGCAGGACACCCCAGAGAGGTGAGACGGTGATGGTCTCAGTCCTGAGGTACTTTTGCGTAAAATCTTCCTTCTTCTGTAATGTGGTCCCTGGGTTCTATCTTTTTGTCTGAACTCATTTCTTTCCGCAGCTTCACTTTTCTGTTAGTAAATAAACAAATAAAAGTAAATAAAAATGAGTGAAGAAAGGTGGACTTTTCCCTGTAGAAAAGTTCAGTTGAACAAAGAATCTGAAGTGGACTGCTTGACATGCTTTTGACCTCTACTTGCATGTGTCTCCTATGTTGCCAGTGTTTAGAATCAGCTGCAACTGTCTGTGACACGAACAGTGAAATGCTTGTCTACCTTAAGGGTAAGTATGAATGCTACATTGTTGTTCAGTAAAACATTTGATACGGTCATCCCTGCAGCACTAACAAGAATCACATGTCCACTTGAGTGATGTGTAGGTATGTAAGTGACTAGACAAACAACGCCGCTGAACAAAAAATTGTGCTGATGGCTGTGATATCCGTGGATTGTGTTCTCAAATTTGGTTAAACCTCGTTCAGAAATTTTGCAAGAGCAATGGAAAGCCCAGGAGAGAAAGAAGCATTTGTTGATCACCCAAAAATTGCTAGTTTTTAGCTTTGAAGATGTTGTTTCTGTGCAGGCCCAATAAGTTGGGCACGATTGAGTCAGTATGTATATTGGCCAAACGGCTGCAAATTGAGTTTTCACAAAATGAAAGCTGCCGATTAGGTCAGACAATGACCAGTTTAGTTGGACAAATCATGAGACTTCAGAGATCTTTTAATAGGTCTTTCAACACATTATAGTTATCACCCAAATTAACACTTCACCACGAAAACTGCCCATTTTCACATACATTTGACCAGGCTTCCATTTTCTTCCAGGGGGCTCCTCACTGTTGCACAGCCGTGTAGCAGCTGGTCCTATATAAGATCAATTTATGAACAGTCTGTCTACTCCAGGCATATGGTTAAGTCATACAAGTTGCCACAACCCGAAGGTTGTGAATTCGACTTATGTGGCCTGCACTGTATCTCATAGGATGAACAGCATCCATCCATCCAGCCTGATTGAATTGATTAATTTTAAAAGAATCTTACGCATGCACCATCTCTACACCAAGTGTCATTGACATATCTTGAGGGTTTTTTAAATAAAACCAGCTTCGTTTAGCCAATGCATTTGCTCTTGGATGAGGATGATAATATTATCTTCAATTTTGAAGCTTGGGAAAGGAAGGAGCATTTTATTTTTTGAGTTGGACCTTGGCTTGCCATGGTTCCACGTTTCATTGACATCAAATTCGAAGTACTAAGATATCACAGGCAAATTGTACATGCACATAGAATTCTAGTCAGTTACTCAAGCCAGTTTTTCATACAGCTGGGTAAAAGCCATGGGACCTGGTCCAATAGCTACCTTTCATTGTCCCCACATCGCAGTTACTGCATCCTGGAGATCTGAATCAGATAGAGAGTGGAAGTGACAGACAGGGCCCTGTCCTCTCCCCACCTGTTGCTTCTTCCTGACCTCTAGCAAGGAAGAAAAATGCTGAAAAAAGCACCAAATGCAATGAATGGTGCATTGTCAATCTTTATATAAAAAAGAAAGTTTTGTTTTTTCATCACAGCTTGATGTCACAATGACCGCCTGAATGAAACTGTAACGTGCTTGAAAGCACGTTACAGTTTCTTTGATTGAAAGAAAGTTGTGTTTCACTGTCAGAGGGTGATGTCACATTGACCGGTGCGATTAAACTCTAAGTTGTTGTGATGATTGTCCAGTGACCCAGTGAGTGTGCTTTATGTGAAAAAAAAGAGCTTTATGTGAAAAAAAAAGTTATATGTTAATTTTTCAATTAGAAGCATTTCAATTTCTTTGGCCTTTTCAGCCAATTTCTGGGTAAGTTTGTAGCCTGAGCGTTCATAGGTTGCACCCGCACCAAGATTCAGCCATCCAAGTCTCTCTGCAGCTACGGCTGGTGTCAATGGAGGTCACATTCAGGGAATGGTGAACCTTAATCACAATTAAAAATTTCCCCTCCCCTAAGGATCAATGACACCACTCATATTCCGAACTTTAGTACTTTCTACTACGACGTTTTATGTCAACCAACCAATCTTGCCACCCAGCATGACTGGTCTAGTGCTGAACAAACTAAATACTTCATGGCAATGCTTTTCCCAAGGACTTTCTAATGAACATCTGCAGACTACAAAATAGACGTCTCACCTACCCACGTTCAGTTGAGGTCGAAAATTTTCATGCGCCTGTAGTGGAGTACAAGTGAGTGGTCTGACAAATCAACATATTCAATTTATAAGTTACTCCATCACAGTCATTTTTCAACCCAATGAATAGAAATGTGCTGCAGTGGTAAGAATGTTCATTGCGACCCCCTGAACTTCTCCTATAGAAAAATTTCTTAAACGGAGATAAGCGAGCTTCACTAGAAGCTCATAATAGAGACCGTGAACACTTGTTTTTGGTTTTGGACTTGTGCTGGATGGACTTTAAAAGCCACGCTGGGGGGTGCACCGACTTGAAATGTCTCTGCTGCAATCATAAATGGACTAAAATGCTTTAGTCCTATAACGATATCACTGAAGCAAGTTATTACTAGAAACTGCAAGTAGTTTTGACGTTCTTCTTTTTGTTCAAGCTGGAAAAAAAGTTTCGGCCTTGACTTTAGATATTTACACATGTATTAAGTAAAAGTTGCCAACATTCCGACTTTGCCGAAGAAGGTGACGAAGGAAAATCTCTTAAGGCTAATGCTCATTAATTGTTTTTGAAGTTGCTACGTTAATTGAAAAACGTACTTTAGTCTGTGCTCTGCTGACTAAAACCACGTTTAATTATGGTTTCCCCAAAGAGCTGACTGGCATAACTTGGTTAAAATTTTGACACAACATATACATAACTATAGCAGAATACTTGAGACGAATCTTTTCTCGGTACTCTTCTTTTGCTTTCACGCACCCTCGACGTTCGCCCTCCTCCAGAGTCGCGAGGTTCAAGGAATCCCTTTTTTAGCCCCTTAACTCTAGAGCAGCAACCAAACCTGTTTGGGCGACGACGCTCTGAAAGTGCTGAGAGCGTCCTGGAGGACGCCAGCCGAAGACGACGAAGAAGAAGATGCCCGCCGAGTAGAAACGCCAAACCTCCTCCGTCCGTACTCATACCTACCTGGCTGGGTGAAGAGGGGAGGGCACCCCTAGAGTACGCGCACACCACTAGCAAGCGTTACCTACGTTCGTAGGTGCTGTACGTAGTCGACGTCGTTATAGTAGTAGTAGTAGAAGTAAGACCAGCGCCTTCACCTGAGATTTTTCGCCCGCCCGCCAGCTCGCTGACGCTCGCTCGTGTACGGTCAGCGCCGGCGCAGACACCGGGCGCCGGTACGCGCCTTTCTGGAGCCCACTCATACCACGCTCCTTCTTCATTCTGGAACTGCCATAGCCATCGTAGTCTAGTGAGCGCAGTCAGTGGCGGCGGTGGTTGCTAACGTCAGTGACTCAGGTGAATGAAGAAGAGCATACCTGCATCGAAGAAGTAGTAGATTGGCTGATCACTTGTTGAGAGTGGCGGTAGAAAAAGGCGGAGAGGAAGAGACGAAATCTCCAGCATATCCGCTCGTGCTACTACTGTGCTTATTGTTATTGTGAGCGAAAAGAAAACAGACCCGCGAGGCCGAGAAGAGACACCAACTGAACGGGAGTGAAGGACTCCGCACACTCAAATCACGCAGAGTTTTGTGTGCAAATGATACTTCTCCGGCTGCTGCAATGACACCTCTAGCCAAAAGGATGGACACAGCCATACTGACAGTCTTCTTGTTCTTGTCAGGTAGGATCACAGCCATACTATTGTGCAATTAGGCTCAGTTACACCTGTAGCGCTCCAGCCACATGCAAATGCAGGCGTCCGCCCAGAGGGGGTGAAGGACCCGTACAAGTAGTAGTAGCAATTCGGTTGCGTCGAACTCTTCGCGCCTCCCAATTCCCATAAATCTTGTTCACCCCACTGCGCGTATCACGTTTTATGCCAGCAGCAAACTTCCCATGCATATCTTGACCTCGCCAAGTTTGCTCGGGTTTCACCCTTCAACCCTTTGGCGTCTGATCCTCGTTCCCGGGCATTTCTTATGCAGTCGCAGCGCCAAGAAGCACAACAACGCATGCGCAGACAGACAAGGAAACCATCTTGCAGCAGTCACCCCTTCGTCTTTGACAGTTCTCGTTTTTGCGCGCGAATCCTCCTTGCTCACGCGAAGACGGACGCCCATATTTCGTCGTTACGCAGGGGTGACTTCTGCAGTCGAAGCTGCGAATTCACGCAATTCCCCCCACCGACTTGAGTCAGACCTGGGGGAGGGAAAAGTGACGGCGGCGTCTGTGGATCACACGCAGTTTTTGCTCGAAACCAAACACCCACGAGAGAAATTTTTCAAGAGTAAAGAAAGGAAAACGAAAACTCTGTTTGCACTCGCTCGCTGTCTACGGCAACTACTAGAAGCTCAGTCCGCACGCACGCAGACACGCCGAGTACGTGCGCACGCGCACCGACAGGGAGAGAACAATCGTTGAACTGTTTGTTTGCTGCGGGCATTCATGGGAAGCAAAACTGTTCGACTTCGACTTCTCTCCTGCAAACGCCAAAAGCAAACTTCAGAAATGCCCTCCCCCCGGCTCTGAATGAAGCACACGGAGCTGGCTGACGCCTCCAGGATCAGTCAGATCCATCCGTTCTGTTTGAACAAGGTTCACCCATACCATTGATTAGACGTCACTTAGCAAAGTCACTCTCTTTCTCTCTCTCTCTCAACACACTTAGAAGCTCCTTGCAGACAGGAGGGAAGGTATTTAGAGCTCATTTGTTGACATCTTTTTAATCCTCTGCTACTGCTGGAATGCCCCCGTTCATGTCTCTGGAGGCCCCCTCATGCTCTAGGATCTGTCGGCCACATAAATCTTTCTCTGGGTGCGTGCCTTCGCGGAATTCCCGCCGAGCTAAGATGACACTTTGTGAAATGGGGGGGGGGGGAGCAACTAAAAGGGGCTACTATGAACACATCTACGAGCATTAAGCTGCGATGCGCGCGTGTGTGTGTATGTGCGTGTGTGTGTATGTGCGTGTGTGTGTGTTCTGCCAGGCCACTATTTACACGGTTTTTCTGACTCCCCTTCTCTCTCTTAATCCCCGCAGCCAATCTGTTATCCATGAAATTGCGCTAAAGGAGGCCGAGCTAGTGGAGAAAAAGGATTGCGACCTCTCTGAGGCGCTAGCCTTAATCGCAGAATGCCCTGTTCAAATAGAGATGGCTATTAAGTCTTTCTCAAAGACATGCAGCTTTTTATTTTCGCTGCTCTGCGATGGCTGCCTGACCCCCGAGTAGGATTGAATCTGGTTAACTCGCGCTTTTATCGTCTGACAGTCCAATTACGCGCTGGAAACATTAATGCCATGAGTAACGGTTATGAGTGCAATTACATGTGACACATGATGATTAAAGGGCAAGAAGAAAAGATGAGGCGGCTCCTCAAGATTCTCCTATTCTTTCGCAAGGCCTGGCAAAAAAAAGTCCGTAGGAATATTTTTCCTTTTTGCCTCTAGGAAATCCCTTCCCGCTGCGGCCTGGCCAAAAAAAATCGGTGGTTGTAACAGTGTACCTGAAACTTGGCAGTAGCAGGCAGCAGTTAACACCAGCATCGCGTCTTTGCTTGGGTGAACATCGTGAGTAAAGCTTTTGACTCCTGCATTCACTGTTAATCATTACTTCCCTTGTGCCTGTTTCCAACGTTTTGTACCGGCCCAATGTAGCGGCGGAGGTCGGAGCTCTCGCCCAGCCACTGTAGAGGCGATTAAGCACACACGCAGGATTGAATGTCTAGCCGACTTTTTTTTTTCCTTCTCCTGATGATGAATGTTTTCAAGAGGAGAGTGATGAAAGGACCTCGAGGAGTTGAAACAACTAGAGTATAACTTGCGTACACCTGACTTTGCACACTTGCTTCTCGCAGTTGCACGGGCTCGCATGTATATCACGTACTCCAGCTGAAGCCCGTGCATAACGGCAATGACCAGGAGCAAAGTCGTGGATATGTTGTATGCGAGGAACTGGTGAAAACCACCGAACAGCTCTGCTGAGTGAGCTCGTCGAAGGAAAAAAAAAAAGGTACCACCTAGCAGGTACGTATTCTTGGATAGGGCGTTCAGATAGAGGGGCCGAAAAAACCTACTGTTTACCTTGGTGGAGGGAGATCGAGGGGCTCATTTTTGTTTGCCTTGTAATGGTAGAACATTGCCTGAGAACAAGTGGGCAGAACAGAAAGAAGGAGGGAGTGTGAGGGCATGTTGTGTGTTGATCTTTCTCCTCTCACGACAACTCCTTCATAGAAAATCTCGCCTGCGCAGTTCAAATTTGCCTTGGCCCGTCTGCAAATAGACATTCCACCGATGCATGACAGTTCTCTTGTTGGGCGGGTAGCTGAGCTTCCCCTTATAACTCCTTCCACTCACCACAACATTGATTTTTCGTCTTTGGGATCGCTTGTACTGAATACATTATCGCTGTTTATATTTTTTTTTCTCCGCTCTGCAGCGGCCACGGCGCCGTGGTGATTGTGTGTGAGAGAGAAAAACTGCTTCTACCACACTAATGATCCCCTGATAGTATAATAGACGGGGCGCAGGTCTTTTGATACTCGTTGTCATCGGACAGGATATTGAAATGTCCGCCCAGATGCCGCCTTGCCATTTCCCCCCTTGGGGAGACCCATATTTTGGCCGTCAGTTCCCATTATTCCCCTCGTTTCTCCTTCTCTGAAAAGCGATAGATCCCTCGATGGTGGAGTGGACGAGTTAACCTGAAGCCACCTGACGCCAACGCCGACGGTCAGAATGGGTCGCCCTCTGCTCGTAGGTCACGCTAAGTACACGATCGCTATTTATTATCGGAAAACAGCGTCGGCAGCGCGGACAACGGACCGGCCTCGGCGGCCGCGGCAGCCGCAACAGCCGCAACAGCCGCACCGAGAAATTTTACGATACGCCAACAAAGGGAGGGTGCGCGGGTGCGACTGAAAAGTCAACGGGGGTTGGGGAACCCAGCCAAGCGTGTGCCCAAAGAGAGAGAAAAAAGGACTTTTTGCTGGTGCTATTTCTGGAGTCGTGAGAGAGAAATCGTGCTACCTTCTCCAAAGTCAACTATAGCTTCCGATGCGAGATAAATGAGCGAGAGAAATGAACATGGTCAGTACCAGAATCCAACTGGGAGAGAGTTGCTTTGCCTCCACTTATGGCAAGCAGAGCTGATGATGCCCACTGAGCTGCTGTAAACAGGCGGGGAAAATAAATTGGCTGGTGAGCCCTATGCTTCTCACGTACGAATCACGGTAGGCAGTTGGTTAGGTACCCTTATCGGGATCCTGCCTCTATGTACGCGCTGTACGTTACGGGCGTTCATGCTGCTCAAGTACCCATAGTGAGGAGAAATCATTATTATGTGAAAGAGATTTATTGTCAGCAGACACGATCAGTGAACGAAAGTTGGAAGAAGGAGTTATTAATTCTTCCGGGCCTCGTCCTTTGCCACGTAGAACCTGTTATTATGTTCGATCACAGTGGCGGTTGCCTTCTTGAACCTTTGTGTGACACAAACTCTCCTTTTTTGTCTGTGTCTTTGCCACCTCTTCAGTGTGCTACTTTTTTCCCTCCACTAACGAGTTCGGTTGGCAATCCAGGTTGACACACTCGGATCTGGGTGAACGAGTGTGTGGCAGCTGCGTCTGCAATCTCTCTCCGCCTTTTCTGTTGAACAGCGCTCAATTTCAGATATGAGATCTTGTTGAATTTCGTCGTGCCCGCACAATCGCCTGCAAGTTGGCCCTCGACGTGGCTGCCAAGGACCCACGGAGAGAGGAAGACGTTGCTTCAACTTTGGTCTGAACAGCCTGGTTGTCGAGTGGGGCCCTCATTGCGTCGCACCCAAAGCTTCATTGATAGCGCCGTCATATCGGAAAGGTTGGACCTGCTCGCCAGATAAGAGAAAGTGTGAACGACTGGCAGGGTGTAGAAGAATCTGCCATGTAGTGGGAACGCAGTAAGTTCCCTACCTACCCTGGGAAAAGAGGAAGCGAAGAGAGTCCCGATGTGCTTTGATCCAGGAGGGACAGAGGAAGCCTCCTTTTCTTTCGTGTGCTTCCCCTAATAGCTGACGAATTTAAAGCGTTTTCCACCCGGGTGTACGTACGTACGTACGTACGTACGTGTATGTACGAGTACGTATATAGAAAGAAGGTATGTGCGCCCCCCCCTTTTTCCTTCAGCTGCAGTGTCCTGAAATGGCACCAGCACAGAGAGAGGCTACGTTTTGGGTCAATGGCAGCTGGCTTGGGTAAGTCAGTGATGTAAGATTCCTCTCCGTCATCTTCCATGGAATGGAATTAGCTGCTTCATTCACGTTTCATTATGCGGTGGTAGTCCGGTCCGTACGTAGAGTGCCTTTTTATCCACACGTAACAGTACAACTCTGGAACGTACGTACGTCTGGGCGCACAAAAAGTGGGAATGAGTAAATTGTGTGGAAGCTTTTTGCCGCTCCTGCTGTCGTTTCCCTGTCTGGAAATGGGTTACGGGGTAAAAATTTGACAATGAGACGCAATTTCAATGGAAGAGACAAAAAGTCAAGCGAGCGAGATTACAAATGTCCTGTTTGCACGTCTGAGCTGGCAGCTTTCTATTACCGTACGTAGGAATCCCCCCTCCCAAGAAGGACACCGAAACTTCCGAGTCCTTCGGCGGGACGACCCTGGGGACATAAATTCGTCAATTTCCGGGAGGGGGCAATTTAGACTTCCCTCCTCCTTTTTTTTTTATCATTCTCTCGCCTTTTGTGCAACTCCTTTTGTCTGGCATGTCCAGGGTTAGAGGAAGGACCTCTGAGCACTTTCGTTGGAAATCTAAGTCAGATAGAAATCGGCGCTGAGCGCGAAGAAGGACGGATAAACCGCAATGGTGTCAACTGGTGGCATCATTTTCACCCGTCATGATGCCGCACTCTGGCTGAATGGAGTGACACGCCACAGAAGCAGATAGCAGGGATAGATGACAGTTAGAGAAACTTCTTTTTAGGGCTCTTTGTCTGTTTCGCACATATGCTTGAAAAGGCGACAGAGGTGAGAGAGGCCAATTTGCTGTTTACCTTGTCATCGAGGCGTAAAATCTCTCGCTCTATGTCTGTGCTAGACTTTTTTGAAAAGGAAGAAGTGGGGGGGCTTTTTCTTAGGCACTGCCTTTACGCATCCCATCTCCTTGGACCCATACTATGCTGCAGCAGCCGCTAATGTATTCTCTTTTGTCCCGAGTTTCATTTCTTGAAGTGGGGGCTAATTCTCGAAGCATTCAAGCATCCATCCGTCTCTCTCTTTTTTCTTGTTCTACTACACCGTGGCCGAGGAGGACCCTGTCTAGTGCAAAATGGCAGAGGAGAGAGTAGGTACAAGAGTCAGTTGCATTTAGTTTTCTTCTCGTCTTAAAGAAAAGAGAGGAGATTCGCTCTGCAGGGCGGCTATGGCCAACATCGCCTCATTCTGAGAGGTTCATCAAGGAACCACGATGTTGTGTAGCAGCAAAGACTCGCTGTTTTGACCCCCTGATGAGAGAGAATCTGTCCGATCTCTCCTCTCTTAATTGGCCTCTTTCTTTTTAGACTTCTTCTCTCTTTCATCCATCGCGTCCATAAAACATCAAGCGGGTGTCGCCAAAATTTGATGTGTGCCAGGGCCAGCCAAAGAAACGGAGAAACGGAGAAACGGACCCGCTCCATTCTTCTTCTAACTGCTCTTACACTGTTCCAGCCGAAAGCCAGTGTATGGTGCTCCACAGAACTGGACCGACCTACGTATTTATAGAGATAACGTTTCTTCTCTCTTAGCATTGGAAGGGGACAATTAAAGCAATCTGTGTCGCTTGCTGCAGCTGCAGGACCTGGTGGACCCGTTCACAGGCAGAAGACACAGGGTCGTCAGGGTTCATTTGGCCAAAGAAAGGATGACTATTGGTTTAGCGGGACAGCCAAAGAGTTTTAGGACTTCCATACTGTTTTCCGGACAAAGTGGTCATTTGCTGCTGGCTTAAGACCTCTCGTTTTCTCATCCCTGCGGCTTCTCCGGGTCATTGGGTGTCTTTTGCTACCCGCCTGGATCGAAAAGAAGATAAACAACTTGAGGAGGGCCCTAAAACCAATAGAGAGCAATATTACTCCCACTACGCACCGGGGCTACACTTACCTGCTTGCCGCAGTAAGTCAGCCCGCCCTCCCGCCCGTCCGCTAGCCAGCCAGCCAGCCAGCCAGCCAGCCAGCCTGCCTGCCTGCCACCTAGTCAGCCAGCCAGCCAACCGGGCGGCCAGCCAGCCACCCCGCCAACCGCGGAGGTTGTATCTTGACGATCAGAGGAAACTTGTAGCGGGCGAGTACGAGCAACAACACAGGAAGTTGGTAATTTGGCTATCGCGAGTTCTCAGCGAACCCAATCCTTTCTTCTTCCCTGGGATCGCCACCAATCTATTCACCCCAGCAGCAACAAACTGTGTGTGTCTCACGGGGCGCACCAAGGGGTTACGGCTGACCCCGCTTTTGTTAGGGATTATGAGAGGAAAATCCCTCGTCTTTGTGTCGTAGCTGTTGGCGACGAGAAAAGTCCATTGTCCGGATGTCTCTTTAGCAGTAGGCTGCTGCTCCTCCTCTTGATGCTTCCCCTTTATTCCTCTGTCTTGTCTTCACCTGGCGTCTCTTTCTCCAGGTTATGTCCCCATCATAATCACTGTCCTGGAGACCTTGTTTCGTACAATGCCTGACAGGTTCAATGAGCTCTGGTACGTGCGCACACAATGTGCGTGCCGTGATTTCTGCTTGCCAAGCTGTGAACACACCTTTCTTGCATGGAGTAGTGCCAACTGACAACCAGCCTCGTCCATCTCGTCGGCAAAACGTCTCCGCCGTCGGGTACGTGCGCTTCAGCACGTTTCTTCTTCTTTTTCCGTGTTTGCCCCACAAATGCCGGTGAGTCAGGGAAGGTTCGTTGATCTCCTTGCGCGTCACGCTTTCACGAGAGCCCAACCTTGGCTATTCTGTGTGATACAACGTGCACACGCGGTAATAGGACGACATTTTGGTCCTCCAAACATCTCGACAAAGTGAGCTATCTCGTCCAGCTCTGTGTCTGTCGCCTCATTTTCCTCCAGTAACTGAAAGAAAGAGACAGAGAAGTCTTCCTGACAGAGCCATTAGCACGACTTCAAAAGAAATTCTCCTCCTTCTCTTCTTTGCTACCGTTTTAGGGCCCAAACGAAGAGACCTGTGTTGGAGAAGAATTATCGCAACTTCGAGGGTGCTTAGACGACGTAGCTGTAGCCAAGCAACGGACCGCTATTTAGGGTGCTTGGGAGCGACGGCTGACGCACTTTGGCTCATTATCACGTGCACAGACAGCACGCCAGAACTACGTAAACCTACAGCCCCGGAGGGCTTCGTCTTGTCGTTTTCTTTTGAGCAGAGTGTGCTTCTTCTCGTCACTGCCGGCGAGACCGTGTGTCAACGTCCTCTTCCCTCCTCGCCTATTAGTCTAAAAAAAATGGGGGCTCCGGCCGACTTAGTATGCAATCATGGCTTGGTTATAGAGAGAGCAATGATCCAGACAACAAGGTGCAGCAGCACTCAGCGTTGAGGTCTCGAGACGATGGCAGAATCGGTCTGATGGGACATATAGAAACTCGACAACCTCTTGCCCTAAACTATCCACTCTGGACAATCGCTGAAATCTCCACTACGCATCAGAGAAAGAAATGTACCGGGTCACAGACCTCAGAGCGTACGCTCGTGCGTCAGCCGAGCAATGATCCGTCTGGTGCCTGTCAACCGCTGTGGCATTCGAGGGAAGCCAACTCTACTGTGTGTACGTAAATGGAGTGGCAGAGGGACATAAAGTGGCCGACTTCTCAGGGCTCTCTACTCCTCTTACGTACTGTCCACACAAGCAGCTACCAGGTATTACAAGGCCCTTGGTTGTAGTGGCTGTAACAAGAAACTGATTAGGGGCTCTTACCAGCCGTCTTTATGATCCACTTCGAGGTTTCATTCCTTCTCCGCTCGATTTGCCCTCGCTATCTGGTCTTCCAATCTGATGGTCAATAACGTGTGACTCAAGAAATAAGTATCACGGAACGGGATTTTTTCGGCATACAGCACAAAGCGACTCATTCAACCGTTGCGTATCCGTTTCACTGAACGTCGTCTGCTTATCCGCTGCTCTTGAGTCTGGAGAGGAAAAGTACACAAGTAGGTTTGCAGACACAAGTAGCTGGGCATCTGCTTCCCGGCGGATCGCGCCAGGAATAATACTTTGTTCTGGACCGCCTCGTGTGCCAGTGCCAGCGATGTCCCCGTGACAGACACGCTGAAGGATGACGACTAGTCTAACTCCCTCGCTTTCCTTATTCCAGGTGAGTCATTCTTGGCAGCCACCAAAGACAGCGTGCTGTAATTGGTATCAGGTTTCCTCTCCCAACCGAAAGCCTCCTGGTAAGAAAATTCGAGCCCAAAAGGAGAAATGGGCTGAGGAAGCTCATTCCGACAGCGCATGAGAGAAGCGTTGGAGCCCCAGCGAGGCTCCCACTGTTCCTTTTTTTTCTTCTTTCAATAAGTCTTATAAGCCTCTGCAGGAATAGAGACAATTTCTCTCCCTTCTTCGTCGGGGTCAATCGAAATTTATCCGCCGCCACAAACTCTTTTCTTCGCAGCGGGGAAAATTAGGCACAGTGTGCAAGTGCTGCAAAGACGCCAAGGAGGAGAGAGCTAATCAAAGAGACGAAAACGGGTAAGAGTCCTGCTGGTCCGGTCGGGGTCAGCCTCCACCTCCAAGTTTCTCCTCCTCAGAAGACGAGAAAATTGAGTGCCGTACTGTGTTGAGGAAGAGAGAGTGAGTGAGTGTGTATGCATGTCTTGTACGTGCCTAGTTGATGTGCCTAGGTAAAGACGCAAAGAAGAGGCCCGCTACAAAAGGGCACACTCAGCTCAAGCAACGCGGGGTTTGGGAGAAAAATCTTATGCTTGTTTCTCCGGCCACTTCTTCTTGCATACCGTTCGACGACCTCCTGCCATGCACGTACACACATGCATAAGAGAGAAGGATAACCATGTATGAAAGCAATATCAGGCAGAGATGTTTCAGCAAGATAGCGGCACTGCGCTGGGGCGTGTACGGAGCTCCTTTTTTTTGCTTGCCACGTCGATCTCACGTCGAGGGTGTCTTTTTTTTTTTTTTTTAACCTTTTCTCCACTTTTTTGCGTGATCGGTCTCTTCTTAAATAGACGTTCAAAAGAAAGAAAAAAAAAGTCCAAAAGCTGGTATGATCAACACACTCCCCTCTGCTTTGACGTGACCGTCCGTACAAATTTACGCACTGTTTTCTTGGCATCCCAGTACGAGCCAAGATCTGCGGAGACGTCAGACAAATGAAGTTTCTACTTTTAGCCAGCTCTCTGACCCACCCAGGTCGCACAGGACACAAAGGCGGCGGTCTTGTCACTATCAGACACAAAGGAGCAAGAAGTGAAGGTGCGCTCTGTCTTCCTCACTGTCCCTCCATTTGGTATGCCGTCTTCGTACAGTACATAGCGTCAGCCAAGCTGAAGCCACTCTGGCAGGTCTCTTCTTATTCCCCCCAGCCAACCGAGCATTTCTTCAAATGAAGAGTTGATTTCTCATCCCCATTCTCTTCGCACGGTCGTTCTTCTAAAGAGTCAGGGAGAGAAAAGAAAAAAAAAAAAGAATGATGTGTTGTTACTCCTCCTCTTCGTCGGTCATCCTCTTTTTACGAGACTGAAACATCTCTTGAATTTTTGCACAGGTAACTCGAAGAGATGCAAAAAATAAAGTTCCTATCAACGACGTTCACCTCTCAGCTATAAAAGTCCACCCGGTTTCTCTTTTCCTCAAAGTTTTCCTTCACATCCGACCTCTGTTGAGCAGCAAAAACCCATTCCTTCTCCTCTCTCTCCCTCCTGTCGTTTTGTTTTCCTGCCCAGTTTCGCTTTGGCGGGAATATTAATGTATGATTCTTCCACGCTTTGTGCGTGTGTAGACGCGCGTATACGGAATATGTGCCCATACATAACGCCCACGTCGTAATATGGTGAACGAACCAGTCCAGTTCTGCTACTTCAACTTGGAGCTGTCCGAGGGAATCTCGAATAACAATTTGCAATGAATTTTAATGCCAGGTATGGAATCGACCAAAGCTGTAGTGCGTACGTCGTAGGTATGTAATGCCCTTCTTGGTCTAAGCCTTCTTCAGGCTCGAGAGGGGGTAATAAAAAGGGGATAAGGCAAGAATGAGAGAGAGAGAGAGAGCTGAAGAACTCTCCCCCCCCTTTCTCTCACCTCCACAATGACGCCATTACAATGCGCCATCACTCAGCCCTGAGTGATTGAACATTCATGAGCTTTTTCGAGAAGAGGCTCTTTTTCTTGTCTCGAGGTCCACTTCTCGGCGGAAACTTTTCAGGCCAGGACGGACAAGATTGGTGCTCAGAATGCAGGAACCCCTGTACGCATTGACACGTAACATGTGTTTCTGTGCACCGACCGAGACGAGTTGTTCTCGTCGTGAGTGCTTTATCCGCTCCTGGAAGTGGCAGGAGTAAGTTTCAACAATTTTACACCTCCGGACCGCAGTGCGAAGTGGTAGCGGCAACGAGACGCTGTGGACTGGTTGCTGTAAGCCTGGTTTAGTGGCTGTCACGCTAGACAGACACAGGAGCTTCCACCCCGCAGGCTGATATCCATAAATTTGTAAGACGAGGCCGTTAAAACCGTCTTTACGACGTCCTACTACAAGAGGCAGAGGGGGGAAAAAAGGACAACGTCATTTTAGCTCTTTCCTCCCCTGAGCGTCCCTAACCCTTTCTCGGTAGGTGTTGCGCTCGACATTTTTGTAAGAAACAAACTGGTTTCTTTTGGCAATAATTCTTTCGTCTTGAAACTCCTACGCCAGCCAACGTGGCCGAGTACAAGAGGTTGTTGGGCTTGCTCCTGCACAGCGAGACCTCGTTGGGATGTTTATGTCTCTTTCACTGCCTTGGGGAAAATGAGTTTCTTCCAGCTCAGCAAGGACAGTCCACAATTTATCATCGGGGGGGAAACAGAAGCTCGGATACAGAACATTGAATTCAGAGAGTCTCTTCTTCGGGCTTTGCCCTGAGCGGTCCAGAATTTCACACTCATTCCTCATCCAAGACTTTACAGTAACAAATGGTGCAAGACGGATTCAATTTCCCGAACGTCATTTATCACGTTCTCACGCTGAGTCAGGGCGACCGATGATTTCATGAGGATTCCCCCAATTTTACGTAATTGGTCGTGCATGTGTCTGAGCAGCCTGATTCTCGTGCGGACGAAGGCTTCGGTCGAGGCCTCGCCCAACTTCGCACAAAGGCCCCAACAGTGAAGAAAGCGTTTGCGTGTGCACTGGGATCCCTCTCTGACAACTAGATTGTAGACCAGTCATCATCTCTCCCTTTTTTTTTTTCGGGGGAGCTGAGTTGCCCGACCAACCAGCATCAACAAATGAGCCGTGAATTTTGCAGAAATGCCCTCTTTCGATACCCCAGAAAAAACACATCATCATGGTTGTGGAGGTAACCTTTGGTTTCTGCTTTGGGGCCCCCTCCTATACTGACGCTGCCCATTGGCCCCCAACACGCAACCCTCTTCGTTTAGAGGTTATTGACTCTGCTGCCCCTCACATCATATCATTTCTTATATTCTTGCATGTCCGATTCTTTTCAGCCCTCTCGAGCCAGTCAGGGAGACCCCTTGTTATAAGATCAGGGGCAAAAAGTGTCCCATGGCCGGAGAAGAAAGTATAAATAGGTCTCACAACAGCAGCCTTCAGTAGGAGTGTGGGAGTATTTTTCATCAAGCCGAAGAAAGACACAATTCTGTCTACCCCCGCCCTTTCTTTTCTTTTTTTTCCCCTCTGTCTACGCTGGCTTTGGGAATCCAAGCCTGGATATTTGTTGCGGACTCACTGCCCTCCTTGTCAAAACCAGCCGAGATGTTGGCAGGCAAAAGAGGGAGGGTCCTCTACAGAAGAAAGAAAACTCAAACCTCACGATTGTTGTGCGCGTGGGGGAGGAGGCAATTACAGTCAAGGGCGGAAGCAACAGTTGTAGCTGGGGGGGGGGCTTTGTTTTTGTCTTTATGCCTCCCCTCGTCTGAACTTTGTGTACGTCCAACATAAATCTGTCAATCATTTGTCCCTTCTGCCCTCAGCTGTTGTTCTTTCTCACCACCATCGATCGCTTGGAGCAAGATCCTTGGCTTTTACAACCTGCTCCTTCAAGTTTTCGGTACAGGCACAATACAACCACGATGCAAACAGGCAGCTCTTGACAATTGATTGTAAAGTTATTTGGAGGTTCATTTGAACCCTGATGACTACTATTACTTAATCTCCTCCGGACCATTAGAGTGACGTTGTTAAGCTCCTCGCGAGCCGGCGTCTCGGTGGACAATTCTTGGCCTCCAAATTTTCGAAAAGTCATTCCATATGTACAATGTCCGTACTCAGAGTATGAACGCAGGCGTGGTTGCCTCGTCGAGAGGGTGGCATGGGTGGCTTGAGCGTGCTTGGCATTTCCTAGTAGATTTGTGGGCTTTTTGCTTCATAAAGTTGCTGCACGTCGTATAGATGAGGGTGGTTTGCTGTGGCGGTAATGATTCTCTTGTTAGAATCTTATAATTTATTTGCCCATCACTCAACGTTAATGATTGATGATCCGTGATTTTTGTGTACAAGTACCCATCATTGAATACACGAAACGCCAGATGTGGTCACCGCTGTACCTTTGCCACAGTGCAAGTAATCAACGTACGCTCAACACAGCAACTCGTCTCTCTCCACCATGGTCCTAATTTGATTGCAGAAAAAAAGAGAATTTTGCGCACGAGCTGTCCCATTTTGGTAGCTCACAAAAAGTAAGGGGATTTCTTACTCGGTAAGAAGCAGCAGCCTGCTGTGCGTAATCCCAGATTTGCCTTGGTAGCACATTTTCACCTTGGCGTGAGAGCATCTCATTTGTTGAGTAGTCGCTGAGCACTGTCGCTACTACACCTACTTCCCGCGGATTAGTCTCTTGTTACTTGCTGGGTGACCGCTGAGAGGAATGGGGGGGTCAGATCACATTTCCACTCGGTTGGTACGCACTAAGACCTCTTTGGTACACTCAATCAGAATTCGAGCGCGGCTGGAAGACAGGTGAGAGAGAGAGAGAGAGAGAGAGCAAGAGCTTTTACAGCTACGCACAAGCAGCGCACCGGAGTTTTCGCTGACCAGATGGAATCATTCGGCCATAGCTCAATGGAGACAAGCCGTTCGTTCTTGTTCCTCCCATCCCGTCGTCCGGGTTCTGTGGACGGAGACAGACAGTCAGACCCCCGATGATCTCTCTCATCCGTTGCCTGGGAGATCGTCATCCTACACTGGCCGAGCTCACACAGACGAAGCCGCCAAGAAGCCGCGGCGATTTTTCACCCCTCCCATAAGATTCACGTGCTTCCCCCCTTTTTCCTTCTTTGTATGGATTAAGTTTGTTTTCATTCATGCTTATTTCTACAGATGTTAATCGTGACAGTGGAGAGAAGAGGAGGGGAGGTTCTTTTTTTTTCTTTGTTGGCGGTGTTATCTCCTGCTTTAGAGTGGCACAACTTGTCAATCACTCATTCGTTCCTTTTCCACTGCTATCTAAAGTGGCTCCAGCCATCCGATAAGTCTTGATGCAGTGGTGGCTTCTCCATTTCTAGATGGCGAGGGTTTCCTGCCAGCTAAAATCCAACGACGCACACCGGTACTTTAGCTTGGCAGGAGGAGGAAGAAGATGAAGAAGACGAAAAAGTTATATTCAGATAAGAATTTGCATTGCTTGAGTAATCATGGGCTAGTGCTTATCTCTTGTCCTGATTAACTCGGACCGAAATCAGTCCTGATAGCGGCTGAGTCCCTCCTTTTTTATTGTTCACCTGGGCCACGCACGAACACTTCCAATGAATACGCTCGATACACATAGCATTTGGCGTATGCATCTCTCAATTTGCCCGAGTAAATTTATGCCTCCTTGTCCCTAAGTGCCGGTGTAACCACTTGGCAGGCGAGGATCGCGACGGAAAACAAATTAGCTCATTTCGTTCGAGCAAGATTTATTGAGATCGAGTCCCCCTGACAATGTTGACTCGAGCAAACCTGCGTGTTAGTGCGGACTGCGGTGTGACCAATAAGGCCAAGGAGGGAACTACGGCTACACACACCGACGACCGGCGAGGAAGAAATGCTCAGGTGTGTGCCAGCTCCGGGCAGACGGACACGGGGAGGGTAAAATTGCTCTCTTCCCTGCTCGCAAGCGTCACGTCAAATGGGAATGTGCAAGAAGAGCGTGAACCCAACATTTACCTGCTGCACACGTTTAACATGGTTCGACCCCGCCAAGACAGAGAGTAATGCGAGTGCGTCCCAAGCGGTTGAAGCCTCTCAAACTCGATAAAAAGCTGCGGTCAGATATGACAGACAAATTGTTCTTTTACGGGGAGAAAAGTAGGAATTTATATTTTCACAGCTATAGGAGAGGATGGATGAGGTGGTCGATGAGATCGCGTCTTCTTACTAACGATCGTCGCCCGTCGCCAGTGATTGGACTGAGCACGAAGAGGAAAAAGGCGTTGCACGTGCTCCTTGGACTGGAGAGATATTTCGGCACTCTCGAGGAGTTATGGATGCATTTTTTTGGCTCTTGCTCATATGCTGTAAAGGCCATAAATCGAGCCCCCTGCAACTAGGTTGGCGCTAGGCAATAAAACGCGAAATAAATCGACTTCCAGTCCAGCTGCTGTATGCACGAAAACCCTTTAAATTGGCCCCCCCTCATGCCCCGATCAAGCATCCCATCATGCCCCACAATAAACCGTCCCTCACTTCTTCCTCCCCATCTCACTATTTAGTGCACTATCTAGTGAGGCCGAGGAAAAAAAAGTTCTGAGAAATACTTCATCGACCAAGTACGAAAGTGGCCTCGCCAATGTCTTTGTCTTCGCCTCCTCCACGAGGAACCTGAATGCGTTAACGACCTCCCCTGCTCAGTCTTGCTTCCTTTTGGCAAAATAAAAAAAAAAGACTTAATCTCCGCACTCAGATCTCTCCGACAGGGATGAGGTCCCCTCCCTTCCTTTCACATGAGTCCCGGTACGTATGTGTCTTTTACGCGTAGCAGTGTGGTTATACGGGCAATATAAAAGGGCTAAAACAATCCTGCACTACATAGATGTGATGGTCCGATAGCCCCTCAAAGACTACCATGGTCTGCGGTGAGCCGAGGAGAGCAATCTGGCTACTGTGCGTCCTATGTGAGTGCGTGGGTCTCGTTCGTGCAATAAAACGAAGAAAAATATTGGGGAAGATCAGCTTTCGTTAAAATACTACTCGTCCTACCACTGGTAATTGTGCGGCTGTGAGAAAGGCCGCGTCCTGTAATTGATGCCTGTGTTGTGCCATCGTCATTTGTCGTTGGAAGAAAACACAAGGACTGCGTCTGTCTACCTGAGAAGAGACAAGCAAATGAGGCAACTCTCCAACTTCCCCCTGATGTCTCTGGAGATGAGGCATGAAGTGAGGAAGCAGGCGTGGCTGTCGGAGGCGATCCCTTGGAGGAGGCCAAGGAAGAGTCCAACGGACTCAGTCTCACCAGAGGTGGCCTGGGAATATTATGAAAAGTCGCTCGTTTGGTGGGCCGCCAAAAATCAAGGGCAACATCCTCTCTCCGCTGATAGGGGCTAATAAGCATTGGAAGCGCTTCCAGCGACTGGCGTCGTCTTACGATTGATGGAACTTGTTTGGAGGTAATTTGATGGCTCGGCTGCTGCCGCTGCTCCTCCTGTTGTATGAGAGCAGCATTAGGTAAAAACGAAAAGGATCCCCCTCCTACGTGGATGAAGCAGCTCCAAAAGTTTACCAGCACAATGGACCGAAATTTGATCTCCGCAGCCTCCTACCTGTGTGAATGCTGCTGACAGAGTGATGCACAAGGGTGAAGCTACAAGCGAGACAAATCCTTGCTTCTCCCAGCATTTGTGTGTGCACGCGGGAGAGCAGCATTCATTCTTTCCCGCACAAAGTATAATCACTGGCTACGTCTCCATTGCCAAGCTTATTTTTCTGCTCTCCGCTGCTTCCAAAGGGATCGTGTTTCGCCCACTTTGCAAGGCAGAAAACACCTTCCTCGCATGCACACAATATGCGGTCATCAATTTTGCCATCGTTAAATCAATCGTTATGGACGACCGATGTGACTCGACTTCTAGGAAATGGCGTCGAGCCGCCTATCAAGGTGTGCTAGCTGCCATAACATTGATTTAAGCCTCCTACACTAATCCTGAGGCGGCATTGGCTGAATCTAATTCTCCCCTCTCCAGGAGGTTAACTCGGTCTGGAGCAGCGATCAATCTGCCTCTCTTGCCGTCGCACTCATGCCCGCTCAAAATTGTGGGTTGTTTTTTGTCACCCCTGCTTTCTGTCTGTCGATCTGTCTGTACCGCCTCCCCTAACTCGTACATGGAAATAGCAGTACTACTCGGAGGTACGTACGTATAAGTAAGTCTGCTCTTGTGAGGCTCTCTTATCGCGGCGATTCATCTTTTGATTTTGATCTCTGCTGGCTACAGACCTCACTTTGCGTGTTTGTGTCTGTCTCGCGGCGCTTGGGGATCTGAGCCGCCCCCTCTTTCTCTGCCTCAGCCAATTGTCTTAGTAGACTTTTTTTTTCCCCTGCTTCTCGTACAAGGGGATTTTTTGATCGACTGCTTCCATATAAGTGCACATGACGTAGGGCGAGGAAGCAGGGGAGTTTCTGAATTCGTTGCCAACAATGTCTATGAAATCCTAAGCTCACGTACGTGACACGTCAGAGCCGATTCGTAAGATCTTTTTTGTGACGGTTGCTTTTGAAAATCGCATGTCGAGTGACTTTTTCCTTGCACAATGCATTTTTTTAACTGTCTCCCTCGTAGCACAAAGTAATGGCTGTGCCGCTGTTGTTAGCAACTGTCACTCTCGCTGGTTGAAGTGGAAGAGGAAGCCTCAGATCTTCGACATTCCATGTCTCGAGCTCATAAGAAATGGATGGATGACAAAAATTGCTGTACACCAGAATGGTTCAGCTGGGAACGTCTGCGTTAGGCTTCAATGTGAAGTCTATCAAATGTCGATTGCTTAGGTGATCTCCCCACACAACCACGTCGAGTAAGGCGCTCAGGCACGGTGTGCACAATCCTTCGTACAGCAAATGGCTGTGTAAATTGTGGCCATAAGTTAATTCCAAGTGTGCCAGGATGACCTGGCATGCTATGTGTGCATAGCAGGATGATCTCTTGTGGGTGGCTTCTTCCTTAACGACAGGGCCATGAATGCACGGTGGCAGCCATGAAACTCCTTCTCCTTCCCCCTCCACATGCAAGTGGGAGTTCTTGAATGCAAGAAAAGCTGACTATGTAATTTCGTAGAAACACATCTCTCCGGTGGCCGTCATCCGTAGCTTGTGTTGTTCCGCGTTCTTCCTCAGTTGATGATGTTGCTGCAACTACTTCTTTGCTTCTCCTC
>JAAUXU010028311.1_pt1 | contig 59155 bp, 58 predicted proteins | sample 7278151 | NCBI WGS metagenome assembly JAAUXU01 (sample SAMN14350113, study PRJNA611818) | marine sediment metagenome | isolation source: surface marine sediment (1.8m) | place: French Polynesia: Moorea | collected 2018-08
GACGACGACGACGACGACGACGACGACGACGACGACGACGACGACGACGACGACGACGACGACGACGACGACGACGACGACGACGACGACGACGACGATGTTCTCCCATCTGCATCTGTTTTGTCACCGCGCCAAAGTCTGACGGAAGCTGATTTCGCAGATTGCGCCTTCTCTTTCTCTCTTTTCGCGCGTATTCATGCCATCTACTCGTGTGTGTTTGTGTATGTGCGAAAGACACACAGAACAGAACTCTGTCCAATTTGGCCAGGACCAAACACACTGAGACACCCTTCGCCGTCTGCATACGTGGCTTTTGCATAGCACATCGGGTCATCGGTCCAGTGACCTGCGAGGCTGCGCACTTGACCTGTGACTTCGGGCAAGATCTTTCTCCATCGATTGGCTCGAACTTGGGCAAGCGAGATTTCCTGCCAGAGCAAAGATGCCAAGGAGGTCGATACCTTTCGGTTCTCTTAGACAACTTTGACTTTTCCTTCTTTGATCCCCTATAAACAGGTCCTTCTATTATGCATACTTGTACTGTATATCATTGCGTGCTTTAAGAGCATGTATGAAGGTACGTGAACAAAAATGGCGGCTGGGGAAATATTCACGCTCCAGGCGAGATCGAGGGGTCGAGCTTCAAGCAAAAAAGTTTGCAAAAGCAAAAACCTACCTGGCTTTAGACAGATCAGACTTGACATCGGTTGCTGCCAAATCTGACCGGTCCACATTACTGATGTGTGAGTGACTGGGCTGATGCCTGTGAGAAATGTTGTTATCGCAATTAATGCGAGACTCTGTGCTGCACTGACTCGAGTTGGCACGTCCTGTACTGTATGCTGTTGCTGGCACGTCGTCCTCTAGAGACTATTGTATCATACATTCGGCCATCCTCGATGGTATAGGGGGTGATCTTATCTAGTGATACACAATCCAAAGTTTGTAGAGCCTTTAGAGCCCGAATGGAGGCCATCAGTGAGGCCACATGGAGGCCATCAGTGAGGCCACATGGAGGCCATTTTTTTTAAGAAAAAGAAGACCTTTTCGTTGTTGATGCTTTTTGTGTACTCGACAAAGTTGAAACGAAAACTTTCAATGTTTCCCCAGATAAGATCAGAGAAAGCTTTGGCAGAAGCAACTGATCGATCGTCACGTCTTCACATGCACGTATGCTGTGTGTATACGTATTGAAATTTATAAAACACAACTGAATTGATAAGTAGTTGGAAGAAGGGCTCCTTGCTTTCTCTGAAGATCCCCTTTTAAGTGTCAGCTTGATCAATTTTGTTTTGTTTAGCATAACAGAGGTCAAGCTCTACCAAGAGACTTTGCAGTCCTCAGGCTGCAATCTCTTTGACAGTTCAGGAGGAAGGCGGAAGAGTTGTCTCCCATTGTTCGGATGGCAGGACGTGTGCACGCACAGTAAGTACCATAAGTAGTGACAGAGTTCAGAATCGATTGTTTGACGAGGATTTGTGTCGTATTGCGATGAGTAATGCATCACCTCGTTTTTTTCTGCTCCCAATGATGTCAAAGTCATCTGGACAGGACCTGGCAGAAGAAAGTGGCCAGAGCCACCGCTACCAAAGACCGCCAGAGAACCGTTTGAACAAGCGGACTGAGAAAATGGTGCAAAGTTGATACCGCATGTTATCGTCACTTCTCACTTCCTTTTACGTGGCAAAGTAACGTCAAGGACAGTGCACAGCAGCACCATTTCGGGCCAGGTCACCCGGTGCATTTTTCGACAAAGGTGAGGACCTGACTGAAGTTGGCACTGGTGTGGACAGTGATCTCTCCTGCCTTCGTGACTCTGAGATGGTATCTCCATTTGACCATTCAGTTCGTTGCATTGACTGCTGTGATCTCTTCCTCAGCGAGAAGAACGACATTGCCATGATGAGACCAGGCGATTGTGGGCCTTATCAAGGCGGCCCAGAGACATCTCCCCGTAACTATAAACTGCATCACTCAGTGTTTGTTGTTCTATATTTCAAGCAGTTATCTCAATTGTATCGCCACTCACGGTGACGCAATCTCTGCCACGTGGCCGAAACCCCCATTTTGAAACACCCTGTTGAGCAAAGCCATTTTTTGACTTCCTTTGCGGTCGGCCCGAGAGAAAAAAAGAAATCTTCTTGTAAAATGATGTCGTGAAGGTAAAGAGGACGATGAGAAGATGGTTCCTTAATGTCCCGAGTGGTCTTTTTTTTCTCGGGGAGAAGACGGTACAGATAAAAGTTTTTCCATTTTTCTACTCCCTCTCGCCTTATGACTCTTCCAGCACGTCTAGAACGCATTGTAAAGTCCACCAAACAGAAATGTGCATAACATAGTGGATCACAAAGACCCCTCGACAACGATGTGAGGGCTCGTTTTCCAGTCGTGTACCACAACATTGAAAGAAGAAAAAAGGGGTTGTTCGTACATAACATGCGAGTAAACAAGAAGTTAGGGAGAAAAAAAAAGATTGAGTCACTGCCCCGTTTGTGGCGCTTCTACAGGGTGTTCAGGTAAGAGTGCACTGTCCTGTTCGTGGGGCTCCTACAGGGTGTCCCGCCATGAGTGCTCCGGCTGCGAACGCCGGTGAAAGGCGAACTCCGACACTGCTTCAGTGAAGGCCGACTCCAACACACATAAGTGCTTCATCTTGCTCGTAGCAATTGTTGCTTTAGTGATGTTCAACGTTTCTTTGCTACACATACATGGCATTCATGTGCCCAATCGAGTACGTAGCAGCGTGGGTTCTTGCGTGCCCTCTTAACAGTGTGTGTGGTTTTCTGGCGTGAGAGGCAGCAGTTACTTCACCGTTTGCTAGGTAATAGCGGGCTTTTTCCCAATATGCTGGGTTTTTTTTCTCGTCGGCTTCAATAAAAATGGTTTTGTACATACGAGACATGTGTGTGTGTATGTCTTACTACGCTTGGCATGAACTGCGCTGTACGTATGTTGAAGGTGCGCTTTAGTAGATACAATGACGGAGGGGCCGCCTCAATAAACCGATAGAAAACATGTGACACTGTTGGTGTGTACACAGACTACAGCATATAAGGCAGAGTCAAGGAATATCTGTTACACGGCCGCCGTTGAAGAAGAATTCATAGACGTATGTTCTGTTCGGGACTGCAGTCGACGTACGTGACAATACAGTAGACGTGACGAAATTTGTACCATTACGCCAAGTCAGTTCAATGGAATGTGCGCACTGTGTAGACTTCTTAAGCAGCTGCAATCCTTCCCATGGCAGCCCCGCCGTCACTTTGCCCTTCCACTTAGCTTTTAGCAGGGAGTGTATTTACTGCCACGACACCCACATGGGTAAGTTGACACTTTAGCATTAATTCACTCATTACATCTGCTCCGGCCACGCAGTGTGCAGCGCAGCATTCGCCTGTGACGCGCCGTCCTCATCTCTGCGCTGCTTCTGCTACCCAGTGCGCAGTGCAGCCTTTGTCTATTACGCCCAGTCTTCATTATTCCAAACGCACACACACAGAGTTCAGCACAAACTGTCATATCTCGGGGGCTCCATAACGTTTCACCAGTTTATACTTTCACAGTTGTTGAGAATGCTATTAGGTGAACCGGCACCCACCAAGAGAAGAGAAAGTTTTTTTCCCTGTGTAAGGGCGACGTTACCTAAGCTGCCTACGAAGCAGCATTACGTAGTAGATAGCGCATATTCCTGGATGCCTCCTTGCGCGAAATGAACCATTATTTTTCCTCCCCACTCTCTCTCTCTCTCCTTTCTCTCATGTATCACAGCGAAAAAAAGCCCTCCTTATTCCGAAGCAAAGCCCAGAAAGGCATCTGCTAGCGCTGTCACTTCAAATCCTTTCCATAAAGCCCCCGAAGACCGGTCGCTACCGACCGGCCGGAGTTGGTGCTGCATAGGGCGAGAAGGAAAGGAATAAAAAGGGGTAGAAGGGGGGGGGGGGGGAATTTCATCTTCTTTTTTTATGCTATGTGGGCGTTTAGCACTGAACGAGCGTGCGACGTTACGTTTTCTGACCACTGTGCAGACGTTGCAGGACAGGCACACGCAGGACGGACCTGGCCGGGCACGAGTCGAGTCGCGCCAAGAGGGGACTCGAGTCAAAGCTCAACTCGGGCAAGGACTAGCAAACCCTGATCAGGATCTGGAATTTGCTACCTATTGCGCACAAACGATCTTTTGCTGCAAAACACTAGCGCTGGTCATCGAGTATGACTTGGGTCGAGTCAGTCCGCGATGTCACTCTAGTCAAGTGGGGCCACAGTATGACTTGAGTCGGGTCAGGCCGTGATGTGACTCGAGTCGAGCCAAACCTACCAGCCCGCAGAACCAGCGTGCACTGCTCTGTCGCCAAGACAATCCTCGACACGAGGCCACAAAGCAAGTGTCTGTCTGCGCCGGTGCCATTCAACGTCCCTGTTCAGCGTCTCTCTGATCAAGTGTTGTGTTGCAAGGTCTGCTAAAGAAATATCCTGCGTCTCCGTGACATTTGTCGCACGCTGACGTTCTGCACCGCGTCCAGCACGCTGAGGTCGGATTTCTGATCCTCAGATGGAACGATTCTCAGTAACATCGTCCATAAGAGACAACAAGTGTCTGTGGAAGGATTACACGGCAAAGCTTTTTCATTGGACAAAGCCAGCCTGGCCCGGATGCTGCTGGTGGCAAAAACTCTTCTCACACTACACGGACAGATGTGGCACTGCAGCCTCCTCCACCCCTGGGCTTTATGTGGAGCTTTTTCACTTAATCAATCACATTTCCTCTTGTTCTCTTCCCATCTGGCTGTTTCTTTGCTACTCTGGCCGTCTTGGAATCGAGGTTTTTTTCTCCTTGGTTGCTTACGAAAGAAAAGAGCCGACAAACAATGAAATAGTAGCAGATCACGTGCTGGCAGGCGGGGTGTCAAACTTTGGCACTGAGGACAACATGCTTTTCTTTCTTCCTCCCCCTCCAATGGTATCTCTGGCGAGGCTGCAGTGGCCGGGGGCGCCACATGGACGCACCATTACAGAAATCCATTTCTGAACTCCAACTACTTGAGATGAAAGTGTTAATTTCCTTGCTTGCTTAATGCTGCTTTGGCTTGGCTCCACTCCCGCCATATATATACAGTGCAGCTGTGCAGTGCGCACACGGCCTCTCATAAAACCGTCGACAAAGAGAAAGAAGGCTTTTTCATTTATGCTGCTACTCAGGGGTGAGGGGACTGGAAAGAGAGAAAAAGAACTACGTTTTTCGACCGAAAAAATGTTTTTTTTTCGGGTTATAGCCTCGTCAAGGGATTTACAGCCGCCCCAAGTTGTGGGCTTCTCTTGTGCAGTAGTATCAGACTGTACACAACCCTTTCATCTGGCCAGTGCAACAATTTTCGAAAAAAAATTACGCATCCTTTTTTTTTCTCAAAAAAAAACCCAACTTGTCGTAAATAAGAACTGGCGTCGCTGGCGTCGTTGCACTCCCATTTAACCCGCACAAAGAAGAAGTGGAGGATCGGGCATAAAAAGTTTAGGGTGGTCGCCGAAAGCGTTTTCGTCGCCCCAGATCCGGTCGCTTGAAGGCTGATAGTTTGGCGACACGCAAGAGAGGGGGGGAGGCCAATGCCATAGCAGAACCACGCAAAAAACCATCTGAGGGTAAAGTGCTACTGAGCCTTTTGGCGTGGAATGCAATCGTTCTGTTTCCAGCAGTGCACTTGACTTCAATGGCACCCTCTCAGTGCTTCATGCCCGCCCTCACGAGCGAGGCATGTACCAAAAAAGGGTCACTAATACTGGCCTCAAACACCCTCGGATGGAAATTCCTCTATGTACACAGAAAGCAGGAGATTTTAAACGTAGATAGCCACAGTTGTTGTTTAGATGAACTTTCCCCCTCCTTCCTTCTTCCAACAACAGCCAAACATTCAGAGACTTTCCAGCTGCGAAAGGATTGCAGATAAGAAATAAGGGAGCAAGCAGAAAGAAAGAAAGGAAGAAAGTGAAAAATTAAATGTATCCCAGGTCGTCACGAACACGATGGCCTCGTATGTCGAAACCAGGTTAACTTTTCTTACCCCCGGCAAGGTGATCTTCTCGTGCATCGCGTTCTGTGCCTTCACAGCCGCCTTCCTGGCGGTGTAGGTGAGGAAGGCGCATCCTGGAAAGCAGAGATAAAGTGTGTTTACTCTCGTGGCTCGTGCCGAATGTGACGCTACAGGGTTGTTTTTTAATGCACTGTTAAATGTTAATATGCCCTGGAGAGACCTCATTTCTGCGCGGCTACAACTATGAGCTGGCTGGAAGAAAAACCCGGTTCGCACAGTTCCTGGTGCCATTTTCCGCTTCATCAAGAATCTGCCTGACCGCTATCCCAGGCCCAGTCGGTCTAGGCCTGAGGCCTCGGATTCAGCAGTCAAGCACGTTTTCTTCTGGTGACGAAGGTGGCTGCTTCGTGTTAGGAAGACAGCACAGGCTTGTGTTGCTCGCTATCAATGGTTATCAGTTCAGATCGCTGCTGCAGCCACAATTTGTTGCTCTAACACCTTTCAAGTGGACAGTGCATAAAAAGTCACCCTTCATAATGATAATATTAAATAACCACTTTGCTGAGCATCTGTAGCGTCGGCTTATGTAGTGACTGGGTATGTAGAAGCTGGGCATGTTCTGCACATTAGAGTGCACTCGGTGACAGACGGACAGACGCACGCAAGAACACACATCCAGACTTATATATACGAAGATTTATCATTTGTGGCGACCCCTGTGTGAAGAGAGGACAAGATCTGGCCTCACGCATCTTTTCGTAACTGCGACAATAACAATACCTGGCAGGCGAAACAAGGCTAACGTGTGATTTTCGGCGTTATGAAACGTCACGGAAGAAACCAATCCTGCTCATCATGCAACGACATCGAGGAAATCATGTTGCAAGCACCGATCTCATACATGCACGCAAGTGCGCGGCGCCGAAGACCACGCGGGTGAAATGCTAACACGATGAACACAGCCGGGTACTCTGACGAGTTTGCTTGCTTCGCATGTCCGGAAACCCAAAGAGAGCGCACATACCTACTACATTCAAACCGCAAACAGCTCTGTGGTACGTGATGTAAGCCCCCTCCCAAATACTGCGCTCTGCAAATCGTACGTGTAATATCAACTACCCGCCACACGCAGTTATCTTTAATACGCGGCACTCGTACGGCACTCACTAAGTGCACTCGTCAGTACTATCACGTCCTGCAGTATTTATGACCCGTACTTGGCTACAATTATAGCCTAAGTTGTGACACCTGCCAACTGTCAAGCTCAACATGACGTAGTACCAGGGACCACACACACTCAGGAAGTTTGGGAGAGGGGGGGAGACGGTACCGTGCCGTGTGCATACTATTGTACTGCGCACGTCACATGCCCATGAATGTATTTTGGGCTCGCTCGAATGCCGCATATTGATTGCCCCCCCCCCCCCGGCCAGTGCCCGTGCGAAGGCCTGGGACTGGCCGGGTCGAGGACACGCACCCGACCTGCGTGCCGCGCGCGCCCCACACAGACTGCGATGTCGCTCGTGTCGTCACACGACAAGTACACTCAGCCTAGCTCGGTGGGTGGACCGACAATCGATCGATTTCATAGACCAGATAACTACCACAGTTCGTGCGAGCAGGAGGAAAAGAAACTCTTAGGCTTGTGCGATTAGAGAAAACAAATTGGTAATCTCGCTTTTTCATCCATTCAGCACCTTGTAATTGTCATTACAGTCAGTAGTTTCTGACCATGCTTAATTGACCATGCAGTCACTAGTGACGAACAGGACCCATTCTTAAACCCATTTTACTGAACCTTCTCGCGGGATCTTCAAAGTTGCCACTTTCTCTGTGTCCAGCAGGGTTCCGGTACAGAGTTGCCACGGGCACTGAGTGGGATTGTGAAGAGATTCCGAAGAGCAGAATCCACATCACCACCATCCAGTCCGATGGTGTCTCATCGACACCACTAGAAGCTGTTTGTCCACACTTCATTCATCGTCACGAGCAATCATTAATAATTCCCAGACTCCGTTCAACTACAACTTGTTGAATTCATGTTGATCATCGATTGTATAACAGTTGATTGCGCAAGCTTACTTTTTTATACTGTGCTTGTACGGTTAGTGTGGGACGGAGGGGATTAGCAAGAGAGAATCTTGGCGGACGTGTTGTCAGTGTCGGGGGTGAAGAGGACGCAACCTTATGCAAACTCACATTAGCAAGGAGGCAACAAGAAAAGGCACTCTTGACAAAGCGACGTCAGTTCTTCCTAAACGGTCCGTGTCCATTAGTTACTGGGTGAGAACAAAGGAACGATAGGCGGAGAGGTAATTGCGGGAAACATAGAGCAAGCAAATGCGTGGGGTTGAAAGCTCCTCCAAATCATGGCCATGTCCGTGCTCATCCGCGTGGGCGACGACCACGGCAGCATGTGCAATCTCGAGGTGACGGCCAAGCCTCAACGCTGGTTGTCAAACAAGCGCAGCCATCTTTGCTCTGCTGTTGCAAGCAGCCTCGACACTGTGTGTGTAGCTATCCAACAATGCCGAGGGGCCCCGACGAGGCCACATGTGCATTGTTGTCAAATACGTAACTGCAGCCAATTTCAATTCATTCCTCTGGGAGAAAGGAAGGAAACAAACAAAAGAAAGCTCACAGCATTAATTTTTTCTCCCTTAACTTTGTTTGGAGGAAGAGAGCTGGAGAAAGAAAGTTCATGCTCAAACACCCATTTCACGATGGAAAAGTTTCATTCAAGAAGCAAAAGCCTCATTTCAGAGCTGAGAGAGCGCGACCCAAATGAGTGAAAAGCTACTCTTTTTTTATAAAAAAAAGTAATGCGCATGTTTACAGACGTGATAGTTTTCACTCATACATGCGCTCAAGTGGGTGGTGCGGAACTCCCCTCCCCTTCCTTCCCACATAGATTAATGAAGTACGAGGCAGGCGTTCTCCGCCGTCCACTGTCGCCCAAACTTTTCTCTCTCTCTATGAGTGCACGACCATAAATTATTTCTGGGTGTTGATGGTGACGGATGTGATAAAAACGTTCCTACAGTGGAACGAACTCGTGTGTGAGGAAAGGGTTGACGCTACCTGCAAATTAACCGTTTGCTTGTTGTTATCTTCTTTACGTTACCCCCGGGAGGAGGGAGGAGGGGGGGGGGGTAATTCTCGGTTTTCGCATAATGTGGACTTGTGATGCAACTTGGAGTAGTAGTGGTGTAGTCGAATGCCCGAGTCCGCACCGAGCATCCCCCCGTTGGGAAGCCCGTTTCCGGGCCCGACTCCATCACGCCCCCCTCCTGATGAAACTTTAAAGCGCCGTGAGAGGCGGCGATGACAACGTGTGCGCGCGCATTGTAGTCGAATGTCCATGACAGATGCCAGCTGCCTCCGGGCGCAACGGCCGTTTTCCCCCTCCCTCTGCACACACACAATTCGCTCTTCCGTTACGGGAGGGAAAATATCGATTGCGCCTCGCTTTTCACATGGCCGCTGCTTGTTAAATCCTCTGGAAATCTGAGCACAGCACCAACTCCTCTTCCGTGCTTTATCCCTTCAGCTGCACTTGTCAGCAAGCAGATGAGAAGAGGTAGAGAATCAGGGTGAGAGAGGAGCAGGGTCTGCAGCGCACACATCAGATTACTGGGAAGCGTCTGGTTTGCTCAACAGTATTTTTAACAGGGACTCTGAAATCTATTAATGTCCCCTCCCCACCCCTCCACCCCCTGTGTGGAGTCATCACGCAGGAAAAGCTGTGCAAAAGCGATGAATGCACACTCTCTCCAAGCTGAGGGGAAATGGTAATAGGTGACATAAACAAAATACGTACTCCCGCCTGCCATTGCAAGCCTCGTGCACAAACTATCTGCCTGCCTCCATCCTCGGCGAGGCTGGTTTTCAAGCTCATTTCGCCTGCCTCCCAGCGGTGCCAGTAAAGTTGCGAAAGAGTCCTGGTCGAGCCCCCTTCCAACCTCCCCCTCGTAATAGTCATTTTACCGACGAAGAAGGAAGGGAGAAAGAGAGACCTTTTGTAAATTGCCATTCACGTGGAAGGAAAATTTTGCCGGAACCATTTCTACCGGGGGAGGCGAAAGCACCAACTTCACGCAGTATTTTTTTGCATAAAATGTAGGACAATAGCTTGACTGAGCATTTATCACGTCACGTGAGATTGCCAGGGTGACAAATTAGGCGATAAAAAGAAAATTGGGCCTCGGACAATTAATGCCTTAGGCCCCCGGACTGCACGTGTGTCTTGCACAATGGCTAAGTGAGTGACAGAGGCCGTGCCAGCATCAGTTCGGGCTCAGTCGAACAAGATATGTTCATCGTGATGGGTGCCTATGGGGCAATGAAACTGGGACTCTGGCCTGAGAAGTTGTTGATTCCCTCCATCCCCTCTATATATCTCTCGTCGTCTGCTGATGCTCGGCTCCAGAAACAACCAATCAGAAGAAACAATCACAAGAGTCAGGCATTAAGCCTTCTCCTCGCTATCTTCGTCTGTTCCATGCTTTCCCCGGAGGAAAATGAGGCCAAGAAGAAGACAATGTGGTTGGTGGTCCCTATAAAACAAAAATACGTGCCTCACTAAGCACGTGTGCATTCGTGCATGGGGCGGGCTCGGTGCGGGAGGGGACGTGACAGTGATGTCAGCTGTCAAAGTAATCCCATGCCCTGAGAGGTAGCGGCCGGACCTGTTCTGGGATCCGAACCCTGCCTGGATGAATGGCGACGGCGGCCTGATGACTACGAGGGCCAGCTGTCGACAGATGGGGAGGTTTTTGGACACTTTTTGTATTGTCAGCTGACAATCATACAGCTATATATTGTCGTTCTCTATGTACCTGTTATGTTATATTGTCGTTCTCTATGTACCTGTTATGTTATATTGTCGTTCTCTATGTACCTGTTATGTTATATTGTCGTTCTCTATGTACCTGTTATGTTATATTGCAGTTCTCTATGTACCTGTTATGTTATATTGCAGTTCTCTATGTACCTGTTATGTTATATTGTAGTTCTCTATGTACCTGTTATGTGTCACATAACACATTATACGTCATTAATTTGTTATTAATTTTCAGTTTTATTACTTCAAAGCAATGAGAAGTACAAGTTTTGCGAAATGCAGCGCTGAAAGTGAGTCACAATTCACACTCGATTCACACTCGATTTACACTCGATTCACACTCAATGGATTAACTCGGACGCATAGTGCAAGAATATGTCCATCCAGAGAGTAAATAAAGGGAGAAATATTCCGAAAATAAATAACCTCTGTTATTCGACGTATATAGACGAATCGACTACTTTCACTTTCAAAATATGCCTGTCTCGAAAGGACAGCAGCAGGATTGCCATGTCTGAAGTGGCCAAGGTGAAGTTGTCAACTTCTGCCAGTATGTCTCCCTCCCTCCCTCCCTCCCTCCCAAGACCACCGTTGTCACGTTCTTGAAGAAGTCAGAGGAGTCAAATGCCACCGGGGACTCTGTCACCACCTCCCGCACCACGGGCCTATAATCATTCATGTAGCCTCGTGTTCGCATCCTGTACATAAGGTCTTTCAGGACAACATCTCTCCTGGGATGCGCATTTGTTCTTAGGTATAATAAGAACCACAAACACGTCCAGAAAAATGTCATAACAAAAACAAAAAGTCAGAAAGCATTTTGTTTTGTTTAAGTTGCGTGGACAAATTTCACTTCCTCTTCCCGAGGCCTTCTTTTATCTAGAAATTGTGCATATGAATTTGGTAAACAGAGCGATCAGTTAAAAAAACTGATGTGAAACTTCTTGCTCTCCCCTCAAGGAAGGAAATTGAGGCTCCGCACAGGCTGTTTTCTTACCTCCTCCCACTCCACACCACCGTGCCTACCTAGGCCCAGCTCGTCACTGAAGAAGGCCCAGTATCAGCCGGCGCCACCAGGCCCTTCATTGCTGCACTAGGCCCACGTAAAGTATGGAGGACGCAAGCACTTTGACCGCAAGCACACAATAAATGCCAATGTAACCTCAAGTCGCTTTCACGCTCAACCTCAAAGAGAGGTGTGCGGTCGCCTTGCACCGGTTCGTCGACGACACTGAGGGATACCCGGAGAGGTAGGTAAAAACATGGGTCGTGCTAAACGTTCCCCTTTGTGCGTGCCGGGTGTCCGGAAATGTTCGTGCCCACTCGGCGGGAATAACTGCGACAAGATCAGTGTCGGCAGTCTGAGCGGGTGAGTGGCTACCTTGGACAGGGTGAGCCTGAAGGAGCTAATGTTGTGGAGCACGCAGTAACGGCAGATCGATCTCAAGCGTCTAGTTTTAATAATAAAACAAACCAACAACATTGGGCACGCATTTGACGTGTCAGAGCTGGAAACACTTAAATATATGTTTTCTGCGGAACAAAAGCAAAGCCCACCTCCCCCCAACCCCCCCGGCCATTTTTACCCCCCCCCCTTCCTTAAATATGGGTTCAAAAACTTGATTGGAGGCTAATTTGTCTGTATTTGTGATCTCCTCTTTCCATTTCACCCCTCTTAAGCCTATGCAAGCCGATTTGAGACTGACGGCAGTCACTTTTGTTCCACCCTGTACACACATGCACGTTCGAGAGTCTACTTGTCGACCCAATGCTAAAAATCAGCATCGCCAAACCATGTGTGGAGAACCATATTTTTCCGGAATGATGAAGAACTTTTCATACACCCTGTCAGTACGTACGTAAGTACGTACGAAATCAACGCCGCATTTTCATCAGTGCTGACTGACTGAGTACAACAAAATAGGGGAATGCGTGACAGTAATGGTCGTCTCCCCTCCCCTCAATTTTCCTCGATTCCCCCCCCCCCCTCCCACCTCGGCGTCGTACGTAACCAACTCCCTCTGCCTGGTGCTGGACACTGCACTCAATCTGTCGGCTTAAGAGACACACTCATCCATTAGCCCGACACCGCAGAGTGTGCATGAGAGCAGCGCAGCCACGCACAGCAACACCAGAGAAATTACGAGAGAACTCTCACGAAAATCGAAGAAAGGCGCTTTCCTTGGCACTTGTTACACGAGTCGCCTTCGAGTTCTGCGCCGGGCGCAACGACTTCGTCGACGACGACTTCAGGAGGATCAGTTTCCGCTCCCTCTTGTATCACAAAACGTTGCATGTTGTGCGCAGAAAAATTCTCCAGGACTGAGAATGTGCAAACATTACTCTAAGTCAGGCCTTTTTTTTTCTTTTTTGAAGCATCGAGCAAAGAATGCCAGCAAAAAAGGGAGACGTCTTGATGAAAGACTGGTGCTGTTGCTCATCCGTCAACTTGTTGATTTCAAGGCAGGAGGATAAGAAAAGGCAATGGTGTCGATTGGGAGCTTTTCCAACTCGATTCTTTCGTGCCAGTGGCTCCCATGCATGCAGGCACCACAGTGCGTTTACGGCAGATTTGGTGCAAAAACTTGGTACTTTTTGTTGTTGTTGTCAAAAGGATCTCTTACCTCAGCACTAGAAGCATGGTGGGATCTGGTGTGTAACGTGTGCCAGTGACACTCTAACTCGTCGTCCTACTAGTACAAGTTCTTCTTCTTGGGCAGATTTGCACTTGGCCAAATCGTCCAGCAATGAATGTGCAAAAAAAAAAGGAAAATCTTTTGCTTAGCTCAGGGAGTCGTGGATGTGGACTGGGCTGAAACGCATCATTGGAGGGTAGAAAGAGGTAGGGGGCGGGGGGGTTAAGGGGAGGGGAGGATTCTTTAGAGAGCAGCAGCAAAAGCTATGGCAACAAGAAGTCTTCTTCGAAATCAAAATTCTGCATGAATCTCTTGGGGAAGAGGTGGAGGAGGCAGAAGGCCTTGTTTTTGTTCAGCAAAGTGGTGCGGAAGTCAGCGTCCTCCGCAGATAGACTATGACGATTCTGCTCATCTTGGTCATCGTGCTTCTTCTTCCTCCCCTCTATGTGTTGTGAAAATTTCGTTACAGCGCACAGCCAGGGTTATCTTGCGGTTGGATGATGATCTTCATGCAGACCAGTACTGTAGAGTGATCCTTTATTGTTTGCTTGTTAATTGAAACACTTAACAGCTTAGTAGAGGAGACGTGTACACACTGACGACGACGACGAGAAGAGGACACCTAGATTAGTAGACACCAACTAAAGACACTGACTACACAACTGTACAACAAAGAGGATAGCGCTCGACTGAAGGAGGAGGACGAGGAGGCGGAGGACGTCGGACGGTCCAAATCGGCCTCTCTCTCTCTTCTCTCTCCCGCTTCTTTCTTCTCTCTCTCCCTGTACGGAAATTCTTTCCGAGGCCGCCAAAAGGAAAGAGAGAGAGAGAGAAGAAGGGTGAAGATTCAGGAAAACCGTCACAGCTCATGAAATGGCTCCGTCGGTAAGTCAGAAAAAAGGGACGTCAACTTGGCAGTCAATCTCCTCCACTCAAATGCACCTTTGATAAGACCGTTTTAGTTCTGCTGACTACCCTATCGAGACAGACAGGCAGGGAGAATTTTCTTCTCCTCCTTCCACTTCTTCTTCTTCTTCCCCCCGGAGAGTTCTAACTTCACGTACGTGACTACCCTGTGATATGAATGTCTCTTCACATCTTCACATGTCAATAAGTCATCGGGACTTCATTGCGCTGGGTACGTACCACACCACGCATAGACTGCAGCCCACTACGTGCCCTGGATGTGTACAGTGGTCGCCGATTTTACCGCCGACATTCGGCCTCAATTTTCTCAGCTACCGATTTCCTGCTGCGTAACACGTACCGACGTTCCGCCCGGCACTTTTTGCATCGGGGGTGGGGTGGGGTGCAAGACAAAGTTCACGCATGAATTTGGGGAATGTTTCCCCGCTTACTTGCTCTCTGGAGGGACATATTCTTGCACTATACGTCCCAGTTTCTCCATCGTGCGTTTTGTGACTCACTTCCAGCCCTGCACTTCCCAAAACTTGTCCTTCACATTGCTTTGAAATGGAGGAAAATAAAACTGAAAATTGTGAAATTGATTACAAATTAATGATGCATAATGTCTCATGTGTACTTTCCTTGGACTTGACAGCACTCGGGTTGTTTTATATCTCTGTCAAGTCCAAGGCAGGTGCATATAGTACTACAATATGCGTCGTTATTCCATAGTTATTGTATCTGCCTCTTTATTCACGAATTGTGCCTGACCTTTCTTGGATGAAAAATCTTGCCATCAATAACTGCTTTCCTTTCTGCATGTCATGCTTTGAGCAGTATTTATTAAGTGAATCATAATCATTTTATAAAGTTCCTTCCAGTGTGGGCGGAGTACTTTCACCTCAATATGTTTGCTTGTCATGCCCATGGTGGCATGTATAATGAACAGCTCTCGAGGTCCCAGTTCAGTCAGTGTCTTTCAGAGGGCATAAAAATCTATGTACTTATGATTCTCCGGGTTCAAATACCGACGCTCTCGATGTACCAAGAAGCTCTCCTGCCCCTAAGGGCATCGGCATAAGCGGACGCCACTGTACCGGATAAGGGCGCACGCACGCCATTTTTGTGACCAAGTACCAGTAAGCAGTTTCAAGATGTGCTCACGTCCACGCCTTGATAAATTGTGTCCGCACTGCAGCAACGCAAGCTCGTACAGGTACTCTGACCCATCGTTAATCCAATGCCGCAGAGATGCCACATAGTATATACGCAAGTACTGTCAAGCTGACATGTTAAGTCACTGAAGAAAGTAGTACCTTTGTGCATTCCCGTTAATTTGTCCTTGAGGATGACAAACTCGTAGATCTTTCCGAAAGGCTCAAAGAGAGGCCTGACGTCGACTTCCTCCATGGCCCTGGGGATCTGACCCACAAATAGCTTTATGGCGTCGTCATCCTTCTCCTCGTTGCTGCTGTGTTTGCTGCTGTTGCGGTCGCACCAGCCGTAGTCGTCATAATACAAGTCACCGCTGTCACCCTCATAATAAGAGCCCTTAGCGCTCCAAAGGCCAGAGGCAGGCGGAGCAGCCAACATAATTTTTTCTGGAGGGTTTCGTTCTTACGACGCTTTTCGTAATGAAAGAATAATATTTTGCTGAGCTCCTCTCTCACACACTGCTCAATAAAAAGGATGTGGCAGCGTGGGCGTCTATTGTGCAATGAATAGACACTTCCTTGGAGAAAATGGTATGAAGCCTCTTCAGCCAGACTGTGATCTGTGCAAATGATGCTTCAACTTTGCCAGGACACTGAAATCACGAAAAGAAAACCACAAAGAGTTTCAAAAAAACGACTACAGGACAAAAAAACTGACGAGACAACGTAGACACCAAACACCACGACGAACTTCTAGCGCTTACTAACGTCCCTCCACAGCTCAGTAGTCCCTTTACCACCCGGTATCCCTGCTGCTGCAGCTGCTGCCGCTATCGCTGCTGTCCCGGCCACACCGGGTGGGGGAATTTCGATCGAATCCGCAGCGCCGCCGACTGAGGCGCGTTCAGGATGCAGGAGGCGCTGCCGACCGCCGATCGATTCTTTGTACTCCTTGCGTCCGCCTGTGACAAGCGCTCCCCCCCCCCCCCCAGCCTCCTCATCTGCACTTTTCCCTCGCTTATGTAGAGGACGGACCCGTACATGAGAGTGTGAGTAAGGCAGGCATCATCCATCCGACTATCGACATCGCACTCGTCGTCGGTTAAGACTGTGCAAACACACGTTGGGCTCACTTGGTGGACGCAGTCGCGTTCGCCATCAAGTGCATGCTGGTGAGCAGCACCTTTCTCAACGTTCACAAAGCACAGATGCACGGTCTGCATGCATATGCAGAGACAATGGCGCGTCTTTGACAGGATGGTCTTTGATGTCGAAATGTAACCATGTGACATAAAGTGAGGAGCGAAAGTAACGTCTGGTATCAATTTTGCACAGTTTTGCACCAAAATAACGTCTGGTATGAATTTTTTTTCTAGCTGCATCCGATCAAGCTGTTCTCCTACCGTCCATGATGGCGTGCACCCTCACTTCGACCGTGACCGCTTTCTGGCGGCTCCTCTCCTTGCTGCCGGCTTTCGTCCTGATGACTTGGATGTCATTCGGATAGGAACAAAACAAGCTGAAGAATCACTCAGAGGGCGTAAAGTGTGACACAAATCCTCGTCGACTTTAAGTTTGTTAAGCACAGCACCATAAATATGCTCGATTTTCTCTTCGCACTGGGGCAAGTCATTCATTGTACTAACTATGACTGTGCATGGTCTAAGCATAAATTTTTGGACGACTGACGTGTTCAAACTGCATAACAGATCCGGAAGAAAGTTGTCTGTCTTAAGGAAAGAATCTCTCAACTTCCTGCACATGGTGAAGATCGAGCTCGACAGCGCTCCAGGAGAGAAAGGTAAGCAACTCCGAGACAAGTTGGCTTGTTACGAAATCTGGATACGTCCTGAGAGCTGTGTTGTTGTTGCTTTTGCATGGGTCTTTGGATCAGTCCCTGGTGGGGGAGATTCCCCCCCCTCACCGCCATCAATCTTCTTATGAATGTGGGCAACATGCAAGAATATTGGGACCGGCATTTTCTCAATTATTTCCATTAATTACAGTATTTATGTATTGCAATGTGCTTGGGATGAACATAATTTCGCTTAGTTTTGGCCAGTCGGCACGAGTGTTTGGGTATGATTACCAATTATACATAGTAGGAGTGCGCGGATGCGTGAGTGCGCGCGCGCGTATGACGTGTAGGGATGTGAGTCAGGGTTGTTCATTTCCAGGAAGCAGTGGTCGGATTTGGCTCCAATATTGATCATGACTGGCAGTCAGACCTGAAAAGCCACTTCGTCCAGCGGCGCTGATGTGCTCCCCCATGGCCGTGTGCTCTGCCAGCCAAAACTTGGCAAGCTACCAGGACAACACCAATTCTGCCAAAGTTGGCTTGAGAGCTCTAAAAGTGAAACGTTATTTTGCAAATCCAACCTTCCTCACAATTTTGCCCCTCGTCAGATTTTTTATTTGCTTGACCTTCTTTGGTGATGCTGTCTTTTGTAGCAGCTTCTGAATATGTCAAAACTTCGTGTGAAAATTGCGTTGAATTGCTTGGAGACTGTCAAAAGTCATAAAGTATGCCAAAAGTCAAAAAAGCCTATTTTGGGTGTCATGTAAGAAATCACTAAAGAGCTATTGACTAACATGAGGTGAAGCAATTTAGCAAAACTCTTTTCAAATCAAAGGCAATTTTTAATCGACAAGTTTACATGTACCGGGGCGTTTCAATTTTTCTCCAGGCTTAAAATGTGGAACAGGTCAAAACATTAATGTTTCATAAAACAATCCTTAAATGATTTTCTGACACCCTAAAATGGCTTAAAGTTCTAGCACAGTACATACGGCTGCCTAAATTCACACTTCCCAAAATGCTATGCTATTAGAGTGTCTTTCATTGTGCTGAAATTTTAGGTGCTACTAGTAGCCAGTGTCTGGTATTGGCACCTAAAATGTCAGCTCAATTGGAGACATTTTTATAACATAGCATTTTTGGGGGTTGTTGTGTCGTTTCGCCTCTCCCTATACATACCGTAATTGCGCGAATATAACCCCCGGGGTTTTACAGGTTTCAATGTGCACTTAGGGGAGGTCTTTTCAAGAGGGGGGTTACTATTCATGGGGGAGCTTATACAAAGACTTTCCCAATACTAAACAACGTTCATTTACTGAAGAATACTAAATAACAGTGTTAAGCAATAACATTTTCTCCTGCTCAGTCAAAGAGGGGCTCTTATTCAAGTGGGGGCTTATACGCCATTAAAGCCACCTAAGGGGGGGGGGTACTATTCAAGAGGGGGGATTATATTCGAGCAAATACGGTAAGCGTTCAGTTTGCTACCTAAAAAAGCTATGTAAGCAACATGAAATTTCACTTCACTCTTTTTCATTATTCCAACATCAATGCCTCAATGCACCTTATGCAAATGACTTTTTAGTGTCTTTCACTTCTGAAAAGTCCGTATAAAATACGTATGTAGAAAGGTCACGGGCAGTCAGGATGGAGAGCTGAATTGGCAGGGCGAGAAGGGAAGGGCAGGTTTGTTTTGAAACCGAGCATTGCCGGGCACACTTGCTAGTAAATCAATATTTTGTAAGCTTTTGGTTGAGACAATAGTCGGTGACATAACCTGGTTCTCACCCCCCCCCCCTGATGAACTTTTGGGACGGATCAAGCTGCTGTCATCGAAGCTTACATCAAGGCTGGAAAAGCTACCAAAGAAGTTCTTGAGCTGTTGGTCACTGCTGGTTGCAGTGCAATTCTTGCGAGAATTTCCCACCACTTCAGACAGTTCAAAAATGGCGCTCTGGTGTCCATCGTCAACAAATTCTCCACCATTTTTGAGCTGCCTGTGGTGGTGGGAAACCCCTGCGAGAGTTACACTGCAGTCGCAGTGTAACTGCTACTTTCTTAGTAGTGACCAACAGTTCACGAGCTTGCAGCTCACAGCAAAGTTCGTGGGAAGAAGTGCACTGGGTCTCAGAAACTACAAATTCGGTCCGTTACAGCTGCTTCCTCCAGAGTTAAATTTGCTACTTTTTATCCATATTATTTATGTAAAATTGTCCTTGAGTGAAATAAGGGTTTTGCTAAGGAGCTTGCCTGATCATCCACTTGTAGATTTGGCTACAGTAGGAGGCATCCTAAGAGCTATGTAAAATAACGTAAAAGGTTCAAATCAGTGAGGTTATTTTCAATCTCATTCAGAATTGTATCTGGGGCAAGTACGCAGGTATAGATAACTTTTAGGCAGAAGTGTGAGGTGATGACACGAGACTATCCATCACTGCAAACATCAGGTGCCAAAACCAAATGAGAGATGGGGCCAGTAAAGTGATCACATCGGTGATGATGGAAGTGGTTTGCGCCAATGCCTCCATTGGCCTCAAGTACGCCAGGTCTGCTCCGTGCAACGCGTCCACCCGATGGGGGGAGGGCGTAGTCTGACGGCGCGGAGTGCGTGGGCGGCGCGGAGCGTGACACAGACCGATCGAAACGCCTAATAGATTTCAATTTGGTCCTGAAGTTCCCCGAGCAAAGCCTTGGCTGGCCATTTAAAGTAAGTCCCCGTTGAAAGATCACTGTCGGGGTCATACTGAGCTGATCCCGGAAATGACCTTATATTGAGGAACTCCAATGCAGAAACTTGAAAACATGCATTTTGAATCGGGAATTAAACTTTTTGGCCTAATGACTAGAACTTACTGTACTCCAGCTCACTGTTCCAAGCTGGGTCTCTCTGTTGAGCGAAACGGTTCCTTCGCGTTCACTCCAACAAGTTCAAGTCATTGGGCGAGAAGGTGCACAAATAGAGTCGTACCCGTGGCGGCAAGATCAAGGTATGCTCATTTTATGGTCAGGCCTATGTGCGTCTACGTATACAGTCAATGGAAAGTCCTGCTGGAAGGTGATTCCATCTCAGGAGAGTTTGAGCATTCCAGGATCCAGCAGCTCCCTCGAAACTTGGATCATGTTCTACATTGATGCTGCTTCCTTCTTCAATGTGGCTGACACCAACTGCCACATGGTGATTCCTCGCACCTTCATGAATGTCGATCTAGCTACCACCCTTCCTCCTGCACAGCCATGACTGCTTCCAGCTATCTGGAGAGACCTGCTGTGTCACGGGACGCTACACGACTGGGTGTCAGCTTCATGCATACCCTTGCCACAGGAGGCCTTGGTTCAGCCAGATGCTGGTGCTGCCGCCATTCCAGAAGTTGGGACTCGGAGCTGAGCTTCGGGATGCAGTACAGAGAAACTTTTGGAAGAACGACAGAGTCATTGACGTCATTGGCAACGTTACGCACAATTAAGTTACTGAGCTCCTTTATTTGTTATTGGTCCTGAAAATGGCATGCTGCCTGTTCTCCATCTGACACAGTCTGTTGGCAATGGCCGGCAGTCTCAGATCGACGTTATGCCCCTCTGCCGTTTTAAGGTTGCTGTTCATGACCAGCAGTTTCTCTGTGATGTCCCTCGCTAAGATGGCCGCCATGGCTTGAGCTAACTGCGGCTCCTTCACAAACAAGTAGTCAAGGGCAGTACGCTGCCATAACACGTACTTGCCGGTAGTTGCCGCGCAAATGGTAACCTAAAATGTTGGCACGGGATTAGCTCCAGAACACGCCGGGCGTGTTGACACATACGGTACCTTGAACGTCTCCTCGCTGTTGGACGACTCAAACTCGGGCGAGTCCAGAAATTCCAGCTCTTTGACGTGATGGAGGAAGCTTTTTTCATTGAGCACATTGGCCTCTCCCACCAATAGCAGTCCCAGGCGATCAGTCTTGGTCATGCCCTCGACAGCATAGCACTCGCCAGCGTGCAAGGAGACCACCTGTGCCGAGTCTCCGCCCACCAAGCGCTTAAACTGGACGCGGCTCACCCTGAAGGGTTCAAAGAGTGCTGTGTACACATGGTCCAGATCTGGATCAAAGCGGATCGGGCGCAGTTGATATAGAATGTACAGCAGTTGGCCCAAGTTGAGCATGGCAAAGACAAAGTGCCAGGCGAACACGACGGGTGCGCAGATCACGTTCCATGCCCAAGTGGACAACAACAGGAAGGCGGCGAGCAAGCCAGTGTGGAGAAGGACCTAAGAATGACAATTAGCAAATCAGCGTGGATCATCTCATATGCTTACTTGGCCCAGGCGAGTGTTGGGTGAGCAGAAAGACACGACGAAGAAGGCATTGGCGACATGGAAGAAGAGGGTTCGCGGAGGTGCCTCCCCGTCCAGGCAGGATTGGCCGTGGAGCAAGGCCTCGAATGTGGAGTTCATGTGCAACATCGTAGCGTTGCTTATTGCCTCCATGGTGTGTGTACACAAGTACGTCAGTGGCAAACAAATTTGGCAAGGTTCCACCAACCCCCAAACAGCATTTGTAGGGAGAGCACTGAAAGCAACTTCTGTATGCACATGTATGTGTTCCAGCTCCATGCTTATGTGTTCGTAAACAGTTAAAAAACAGAAAAATGTCGGCCTTAGGGAGAGCATAAGAATTCTGTGCTTAACGGTATTTGCTGAACATATGACAGGCAATCTACTATTGAAATGGCTATCATCTTTGAGAAATTGCTTAGGAGCACCTGATAGTTATAGGATTCTGGGTAGCCTCCGGTCTAGACATGATAAGTCTAGCTGTGGACCACTGGGTGTGGTAACAATTTTCCAACTGACACAGGAGGGTGCTACAATCCATGATGAATATAACGAAATTCGATGAACATAAAGAAATGCAACAGCAGGCTACTGTTGCATTAGCGCAGTCACAAGCTTCACTCCATAGATTGCCTCCTCACTGGTGTGCGTCGCTATTAGGTCTTTGGTCAAAATGGTGTTGTAAAGACCCACACTTGCCTCCATAACTTGTAGTAATGTATGAAAGTGACTAAAATTAAAAGCATAACTTTCTTTATATTGCAACTCCGAGAACACAGTAGGAAAGCCTCAGTAGTTTAAATTAATATTTACCTCACCTTTGCACAAAATTGCCTGTTGCGTGCAGCACTGACGATCGAACCTAAAATACTACATACGCTCGTTGTTTATCTACAGCGTACAGGGCACTTACTTCGGAAGGCTACTGCATGTTTCACAGCACGTACTTGTTGCATGACGAGCGTTGCATATACCGAAATATGATGGATGCAACGAACGTCTTGCATACTCTCATACATTCGCTATATCCGTCGTTGACTGCATCGACGTCAACCGTGTTTGTCAAGTATTCTACGGGAGGAACTTCTTGGGGAGGATTTCTCCCTGGCACCCTGGCTTGGATGATAAACGCACCACACATAATGGACAGGTGTATTTGTACTTTAAATATGCGAACGTCCAAGATCATGGAGCAAAGGGCACATACATATGAGACCTGAATTTTCACCCTTCGCTGATCTTTTTCCAGTCCGCTCACTTATTGCCATGATGATCAGTCGTCTCCACATGCTGTCATCTACTTCTTCACCTCTCAAACACCCATTTAGGCCTTATCCCACATGCACAGGTTCTTCACCTTCACAGGGTATCTGAAGGTCAAGCACTTTCGACATGTCTTGATGCCACAGCGGTGCTCACCCTCACTGTCCCGGTTCTTGCAGTACTTCAGCGCACACGGATACCTTTGAAAGATGGATCGAGAAAATAGTGCATGGAAGTCGTTTAAAGATTCCTCACCAGTCCAGACAGACCCTCAGGGAGCAGATACATGGATGTCTCCGATCTGAGACTGCAAAACACCTGGGCAGGTGTTCAGAGTCCTTGATGGCCTCTTTGGCAATATTGGCAACCTCAAGGTTGGGATTGGCGTGGCCACCGGCATCTAAGATGTTGAAGAGCTCGTGCTCAGAGGATAAAACGGAGTCACGGGTATCCCTGAGGAAAACAAACTCTTTGCTCAGCAGCACTACGGTCAAGGATGAGGGTGTTCACATACTTGCAGAAACTGGGCAAGTGAGAGGATAGTGTGTGCATCTTTGAGTGGACAATTCTGAGCTTTGAGTCTTGCACAACCTCGCCCCTATCTTCATCAGCTACACGGACAGTCGAGGGGTTTTTCTGCCTTAGTTTTGCCACAGCCTCTGGGGGGATCAGGTCACCCACGAATGAAGACACGAAGCAGAATGCCTGCAAAACAGATCAACTCAGTAGAGATGAAATAGGTGCGAATTGAGGAAACCATGAGCAATACTTGATGTGGTGGTTGGCCCAAGTCTTCTTCTCCAGGTATTAATATCCTCATGATCTGGGACTGCATTCTGAAGTCCGTCAACTGAGAGATGATGGTGCCATCAGCCTTAAAAAAGTAGGGTTTGAAACGAATTGTCACTTGAGATGGAAGAAAGTAAGAGGTCCATCAGTCGCACCCATCTAAACTCCACTGTGACAGTGTCTGTGCTGGGACTTCCTGTCACAGTCTGCATGTACACAGCCAGTTCTCTCATCTTGGCAGCCATCTTGCGGGCCTCCTCTGGGTCCTCCGATAGCCCACTGATAAAGTCGTCATTGTCATCGATATTGGGGTTCAAGTTGCCTTCGGAGCTGACACGGATTCTCAGGTCGCAATATCCCAAGCTGGGCAAGATCCATACCCAAATCAGGAAGGACTAAAACAAAACCGCCCGAGTGATTTACCATACCCAAGTGAGTAGAGAGAGAACGCGGCGCTCCTTACCCTCATACAGAAGAGGTTCTGGACGAATCCCATCTTCAACCCATCTTGGGTTGTTGAGCTTCGTTGACATCTAATCTAGGCCTACGACAGTGAACAAAACACTGGCGAAATAATAATTCTTTTTCCCTTTGTTTACAACAAAAAGGATTATGTGCAACGTCAGAAAGAGCTGCCAGTAGGCTTATGCCAGCATGCCAACAGTAGTACCTACGAGATAGAGAGTGAACGTTCTTGAAGAAAATGTACTCGAACGAGCTGAAATAGACGTCCAGCGACGCCGTGTTCATCGTGACCTTGATGCTCTGCGTCCAACAATGGATGCCACATATTCATTGGATGCCAGGTTGCGGACTTGTTATTCCCCTTCTTTCTTTTAGCTTGCAATATGGCAAGTCTTGTCAGAGCCCCCGCCAAATCGGCCGTCCGCCCTGTGCTCTGACCCCGCGGCTCCGGTGACTGTCCTCTCCTGGGTTTTGAGGCTGCACTGCTGTGTGCTGTCGGTCGCCATCGCCATCACTCTCGCTGTGCTCGCTCTCCAAGCTTTGCCCTCTCTGCGTCGTGTCGTCGGCAACAGCCCCATCGTCCTCTTCACCCAGAGGTCCTCCGTGGTCGTCGAGGAGGTCGTCCCCCCCCCCCGGTTCATTCTCACCATGTCTGCCTCCGAGCAGATGAGGGCCATGCTGGACCAGCTCATGGGCACCTCGAGAAACGGTAAGAGCCCGAACACAGTGTCAGCCCCCTCGTCCCTGCTCCCCATCTTGCCGCTCCAGATGCTTTTTTCGGGCCGGCCACTCTACAATCAGTCTCACCCCGTTCTTTCTAGGGTCATTAAAAGTGAGAGCGATGAATCCCCCTCGCCCTCCGACCACTTTTAGCCTTGGACGGCGGCGGCAGCGTCTATGGCGCAGCAGTTGTCCACCACATGTAACGTATTCCTCACACTCTCATTTGTTTTCTCGCGCACGGCGTAAAACGTGTGTACGACCTGTTCTGTCTTAACTCCTCGCCAAAGCTCCCTCCAAGAGCTGGAGCAAGCGAATGGCAAGCACGGTATTGTCGTTTGTTTCTCTTGGAGAGATCTTTGCACTTGCCACAAGTGCTACTAATGAACCAGCGCCAGCGACTCCTCCGCCATTTTCGCTAGCCAGATTACCCCCGCTGCCCAACCCCGAAACCGTACGTACAAACGAAAACATGACATGATTATTAAGCGCGACTGCTGCCCCGCCCGCCATAAAGCGCCTTCCAGCCGACGCAGTAGCAGCTCTCTCTCACTCTGGTCATTTGGTACGTATCCGGGGTACGTATTTGCTGCCATCTTGGCTGATCCTCTTGTCAAAAGATGACTGTGCAGCGGTCCTTGTGAGTGGGACCTGCCAGTAAGTAAAACGTCGTCGCCTCCTGCTCTGGTCTGACCGAAGAAGTGTGAGAAAGAGAGGAGATGGAAGAACGCCAGATCATTGGCAGAGTTCTCTTGTTGTTCAGCAAAGGGTTGGTGAGTCGAACAAACAGTGCCGCAGAGGCGGTCTCCATATCAATTTATGTGCCTCTCGCAAATGACTGATGTAATCCTTCTCCACCTATGTGGCTCCAGAAAAAGAACCTCTAGATTTCTTTCCTTTCCTTGCGTATACACACGTATTGCATTGACTCATGTCACTTTTAAAGCTTTTTGCTCATCATTCTCCTATCGAACTTGAGACGTTAGAGAAGTAAAGTGAGTCGTGTCCGTAGGTCCCGCGGGAGAAGGCATCGGAGGAATCAAATTCGAGGATCCCAAAGTGTGCAAGTCATTCCTGTACTCGTGCTGCCCTCATGAGATCCTCCAATCCACGGTAAGGCAAGCGAATGTCAACGCTGACGTGTACCTCTCAATGCTTTATTTTCTCCAGCGAATGGACTTAGGTGAGTGCCCCAAGATCCACGAGTATGCCCTGCGGGCAGACTATGAGCTGGCTGCCAGGAAGAAGGACTACTTCTACGATGTCGACGTAAGTCTCTCAGTCAATGAGGTTATCAGAGGTACTTAGTTTTCTTACTTCACCTTCTAGGCGTGCGAGCACCTCAAAACCTTCATCGATGACTGCGATCGTCGAACAGAGCTGGCCAAGAAGCGTCTGGCCGAGACCCAGGAGGAACTGTCTGCTGAAGTGACGAGCAAAGCTGAAAAAGTGCACCAGCTGGCGGAGGAGATTGGGAAAAAACTAGCAATGGCGGAGCAAGTGGGCGCGGAGGGAAAGGTCGAGGAGAGCATGAAGCTCATGGAGGAGGTGAGGAAGTCGCAGTGCTTGGTGGAGTTTTGCGCAACGATCTCAATTGCTTGTTTTCGCAGGTTGAAGAGATTCGCAAGAAAAAAGCGCTCGCCGAGCAGGAGTACCGGAACTCTATGCCCGCGAGCTCTTACCAGCAGCAAAAGCTCAGAGTATGCGAGGTCTGCTCTGCCTATCTGGGCATCCACGACAACGACCGCAGGCTGGCCGATCACTTTGGAGGGAAGCTGCATCTTGGATTCATCAAAATCAGGGAGAAGCTGGCTGCATTGCTCGTAAGGATAATCTTCACGCTACGTGTTATTTTCAACTCGGAATTGCAGCATGACTTTCACAAAACCTCGTATTCCAGCCGAACTTTGACAAGCGTAAGGCGGAACGAAGAGAAGCCAGACTGCGTGAGAATGGAGGCAGCGGAAGCAGCGGATTTGGCGGCGTTGGGGGCGTGAGCGGAGGAGGATTCGGTGCAGTCACCGGTGCCAACGCAGTCAGTGTTCGCGGCGGAAACTTCGGTCGCGGTCTTGCTTCTCGGGAGCGCAGCGAAGAGAGGCGCAGGAGTCGCTCGAGGTCTCGGGAGCGGCGCTACAAACGTCGTTCACGTTCGCGCTCCAGGTCCAGAGAGCGCCGCCGTCGCCATAGAAGTCGATCGAGAGAGCGAAGTAGGAGATCTAGGAGCAGGTCTAAAGAGCGCAAGAGGAGACGCCGTTCCAGGTCTAGAGAAAGAAGGTATGTGTGACAGCTGTGACGTTGATGTGTCGAGAGGTAGGATGTGTTGCGTAGTTGATGAGCTACAACTTTATAGGGACAAGATTCGCGCAAAAAGCTATCATGTGTTCTCACATTGCAGCCGCCGTTCACGTAGTCGTTCCAAGAGGTCTCGAGATTGCGACCGGAGGTCGAAGTCAAGCGATCGATATGATGGGTCTCCACCAAGAATGTGAGCGCAACTGTGACTGTGCTACTTATTCATTTATTAGAGAAAAAACTGCGGACTATTCTTGCTGTCGTCATTCATGAGCTGAGCAATACGAGCTTACGTTATTGCATATAAAATATCTAAAATATCATGCATCATTGCATAAAATAAAATCTTGATACCAACCTACAAGGCATTGATGACAAATAATAATGATATGAATAACATGGTAAAAGAAGTATCAAATTCTTGCGCCAGTCTTAAATAGTCTCCGTGTTGTGGACTGACTTTCTCTGGACAATCTGTGCTGCCATTGTCAATTGTTTGTTCCTGGAACATCTGAACATTGTCAATTCGTCCTCGGAATTGTCCAAAGTCCGAAGTGACAGCATTTCTCTTTTCTTCCTTTCAGAGATGGAGCTTTGATAGAAGACTACTAAGAACATGAAGATTGCAGTGTACAGTAGGGACGAGGACTGCTTGATCATTTCTCCATCTCGTATTCTCGCGCTAAGTTAGAGTAATTATATAATTATATGGTGTGGTGTGATATATAATGAATTGACGACACTTCAATTAGTTTGTGTGCATCGTGAGAATTTGCTCATCGCGCATCTCATCCGTGTGCTCCTTCTGGCAGAAATAAACAGTTCATAAGCTGCAGCTCCATCTTTTTCACTAGCTCCGACTTTTGAAGTGATTGCTGGAAAAGAGCGTCTCTCCCTCCTCATTGAAGGCTTCTTTCATTTCACCACGACGCCGCTCAGGTGTGTGCGTGACAAGGGAGGGGAGGGCGAGGGCGGACCCGGCCGCACAGTTCTCGTCCAAGCGGAAAAAGTGTGTGTGACACGAGGGGGGAGCGGAGAAAAGTGAAGACCGATGAGTCTTACGAGAGCTTTAGCTTCTGCGCACTCGTGTTTCTGGACCATCATAGGAGCTGGCGAAGGAGGTCAGCAATTGTTGGTGTCGTAATCCTCTTTGGATGGCGATGCTCGCGCACTTTTTGCTCCCCTCCCCCAAAAATGGAAAGAAAAAGAAACACTAATCGATGAGTCTGCAATATTCTCCACTTTTACCCCCCCCCCCTCGCTCAAACTTCTCTCACCCTGGACTCGTCCGAGGCGGCGGCGGCTTTTTCTTTCCTTTCGAGCGCTCTTTTGAGAAGAATCGGAAAGAGGAGACGGAGAGAGAAAGAGGAAGAAAGAGCTTTCGCTCTCAGTAGGATTGGACATCACGCCGAGATGAGTCACGACGCACTTCTTTATTGCCGCCAGTCACGACCGCCGCATGATGGCGGAGAAGGGGTCGTAAAAGGCGCCCAAAAGAGCTGGAGCACTTGATAGAAAGAGAAGTCACCATGTCCTGCTTCACTGTGAACAAGTTCCTCGGTGCTGTCTCTGCCAAGAGTCTCCTGACGCCCTCGTCGCCCAGGAAGTCCAGGAAAGGTGCTGGTGGCGGAGCCGGGGGCAGTAGCAGCAAGTGCCCACTGTCTCCTCAAGTCAGGGCAGAAGAGGATCGCGGCGACGACCGACGTGGGGGTGGAGACCATGCTCGGAGCCCGACGAAACCACGACGTCATCGCTCCAGGACGCTTTGCACCGAGGTGAGGGAAAGGGAGACGTTCACATGGCGACACACGTGAACGTCACACATTACGTCTGCAAGTTGCTACAGCTCAATTGATGAGAATTGAGCTGAGGAAACTTTTGATGGCATGCCAAGATCACCAGCTGTCAAGTGCATTACAGGGCTTCTTTCAAAGTTATTAAGACTCTCTTGGTCGAGTGCTTGATGACAATGACAGGGGTTCTCTATCTCCTCCATTCCACGAACCCCTCATGCCTCCCTGCATAGGCAGAATCTGCAACCATGCAAGTTTGGACTGAGAGAAGGGGGAAAACTTAAGATTCACTAAATTTTATCAATCATTTATTCAAAAAACAGATGATGGAACAGTTCTTGCGAACAGTTCTTAATTTGGCCACCTCGAGCAGTGACAATTTGAAAAATCCCTGCACGCTCATGTACGACAGACACAGCTGAAAGCGAATTTTAGCTATTTCATGCAGTTTCCAAAGTTTTAAGTTATTTCAATGTCGGAAGCTTCGAAGTCTGAAAAGTTCGAGCCTCTGCTTTTAGATTACAGTAAAATTTCAAGCTTGACAAACACACGTTTATACAAGATATACTGTATGTTAGGACGTTTCAATTTTTTTCAGGTTTAAAAGTGGCAACAGGTCAAAACATTGATGTTTCATTAAAAAAGTTTTTTTCTCAAACGATTTTCTGACACCCCTCGAACGGCTTGAAGATTGAGCTGAAATTTTAGGTGCCAATGCCAGACACTGCCTACTGTTAGTACCTAAAATTTCAGCTCAGTCGGAGACACTTTTTATGACAGCATTTTAAGAAGTGTGAATTTGGGCAGTCCTCTCCTAGCCTTTGTAGGGGTGACGGAAAACCATTTCAGAATAGAACTTTTGTAATGAGACATCCATGTTTTAACCTGTTGCCACTTTTTAAGCCTGATGTACCTATACTGTATATACCCTACTGTACATACATCCCACCTGTGTAGCATCAGAAAGGGAGTGGGTCAGTCTGCATACCAGAACATCACCCCTTTGCAAACCTATGGAAATTGCTACAAGAACCCCCAGGGGTTCACGTCGAAAACCCTGCACTGGAGTGTAACTAAAGATGCTATTGTGAAGTCGGACGCTCGTGTGTCACCCTCGCTATGCATGACTTTGGACCCATGAGTAACGTTTCAGGAGCTCAGCAAAAACACTTCAGCTTGCTACAATCTTTAGAAAAGGGGGGGGGGGACGTGCAATGTTTACTTAGAAAGTAACAAGACTTAGTAGATCGAAAACTGTGCGCTTTACACGTGTGCACAGTTCGAGCTGTTACTCTACACTAATAAGCAAAAAGCGCATTTGTTTGGAACTTTTCTCCCCCCGGCATTTCCGTCAATTTTGCCGCAAAGATGCCATTACTGGGGGAGAGGAAGCGTTTCTACTTTTTGTTCCACTTCTGCTTGAGACACCCTGTTTCTCTGACATTTAGTCTCGATCATTTCCTTCTCTCAGCTCAGACAGCCTTAAAAAATCACTTGCCAAATTGAATGAGCAAATGTTGGGAGGCTGAGGAAGACACACACATGTTCATCAAGAGACTTTCCTGCAGACACAAGCGATGCATCCTTTGCACTGACGTCGCCGCCTGCGTTTCATTAAGCGGCGAAAATCGCTTGCACTCGTGGGGAGGGATGGAGGAGATAGAAAGTCATTTGCACTCAAGCGCGAGCTTCAGTCGTTTTGGGGTAATGGCTGTGGAGGGGGAGGGGAGAGGGGGAGGGGAGAGGGGGAGGGGGAGGGGAGGACGGCCTTTTGTCTAGCGAGACAAAAAGAGGCCCGTGAAAGGAAACGAAAGTCAGTACATCCGTGCACTCGAGTGTTTATCAGCAAAGTGTAGCTGACTTACTACTTATTAAATAGGAGGGTTAAAAGGGGGAAGACGAGAGGGTGATGCTTTATTGCCGTCAGCCTGCTCGACGTAGACGTATGTTACAAGCACTAGGGATGTACTGCCGAAGAAGAGGTTTAAGAAATATTCGATTTGTACTCGAAGAACAACCTCTAAGACTTGTGTCATAACAATATGTGTGTATAATTATAATTCTGATCAGCGCGCTGGTGAGCCCTTCATACTACTGCCCCCGCACTGCAGGGTGCCAGAGCACATTTATGAAGCATTCACCTAAGAAGCACGTGGAACAGTCGAGCCGGGCCCGACACACCCATTCGGGTTTGAAATCCAACCCTAGCACGGACGTGTGCGCACTGTCGGGGTCAGTCAAAGAAAGGGGAAGGAAAGTTTGCTCACACATGATAAACTCCACATATGGGGAAAAGTGACTGTTCTCTCCGTCATACGTACGCACGCGTGCTTTTGCTTATTCCCCCCTCCCCATCTCCCGCCCCGTCTCGAGTACGTACTTGCGAGATATTATTGGCTTCTGTTTCACAGTCACAGGCTCCTAAGAATTATCGGGCGCACTCGGTACGTGCACAGCTCGACTGCCCTGCTGCACTCGCACTGCTCCTAAAGCTCGGTCTGCGTCGCCACCTCCAGCCAGGCGAACTTGTTCTCCTCCTCCACGTTGCTGATGAGATTTCCCTGGCATGAAATCAAAGCAGCCCAAGCTGGGTGCTATTATCTCTGTCGAAAAAATCAGCCTTGATATTTACAAAGCGTTGCTCCAAAGAAGCTTCTTTGTACGTTTCCCCCCCCCTTCTCCTCTGCTTCCTCTGTCTGATCCTTGGGGAAATCTTTTGCTCAGCTGCCAGTTTTGACTAATTGAAAATCCTCCGTCCATCCTCTGTGCACCTCTGAGTTATCTACAGCTAGCAACACTTAGGACTTTACCATCGATCACCTCATGTGCCTCTTCATCATGTGTGGCTGGCAGAGCGTTCACGCAAACATATTCGGTTTTCGCAAAGGTCAGTTACTGTTGCAAAAATCCACAGTTCTGCGAAATTGTTCTGTTGACTGAACCTTTGCAGAAATCCCAGTTGAGAAGTTGTCGGTTGAAATTTTTACTAAATAAAGATTCAATCAGCAGCAAAATCTTGCGAAAAAACGTGAGATTTTTCCACTACTTGAGGATGCAGAAATCGAATTCATACTGTATTTGGTCCCTCCTTCTTGCATCGTGAGCATACCAAAATCCTTGAGACACGAATATCCATGCGTCTCACATACGTCCCTTTTATAGCCGGAGCAGGTGGCACGATTATGGCAGCCCTGAAGTTAGTACGACATTATCCTTCCTATAACATGCTGAGCGCTCACTTTTTTATGATTGGGGTGGCTGCTGCCATCGATCTGCTTTGACTTTGCTTGAACAAAGGAGAAACGTTGTTCAGATGGCTGCAGCTGGCTTGAAACGACTCTGGACGTGGCCAACGACTCTGCAAAGGCTGCGAACGGATTTGACCTTGTCCGCGTAACTTTTTTTTTGGAGGATGCCCTTCAACTTTCATTGGGTAAACCCTAGATTCTCTTCCCGATGTTGATCCCTAAGACAAAAAAAAACTTTTTTGCGCAGTCGTCTATGTATATTTTGTTTACCTCTCTGCTCTCAATTCAAGAAGAACAACATTAACTTTGAAAGACCACTGTGCGTCAGCAGGCGCAAAATATACTTCAAACCAAAACTTTCCGATGTCGCAAATCAACTATGGAGACCAGACATTGCGATACTCGATATGGTGAATACTTGATCAACTGTTTGATACGTGGTCCAGATACTTTTAACACGTTGAATGTTGTTGTTTTTTATATTTTCAGGGTCAATGATGGTATGCGGTAAAAATTTCAAGAACTTGTGCTGTTAGTAGTCTCTGTGCAACATCGCCCAAATGTCGTGACTTAAAAGATCCTGCTATTTTTGCACATGTCGCGAAATTCCATGTCGATACTAGATCTATATCGCGCATTCATACTTCGTAATGAAGATGGACTATATAGATACAAAAAGAAGGATTCCTCTCCCATGAAGCTACTACACAGCGGTCAATGGCACATCCTATTTAAGACACTCAGTATGACTAATGTAACCGTCAATTGGATTTGCATACAGTGCGTGCGTGTGTCTGCAAAGTGGGCTTGTCTCTATTAGGTAGGATGTCGTCTTTTCCCAGCCATTTAGCCATCAGCCCTTATCTCCAGAGTGGAGAGGAAGCTGGAGATGCGTACATGTTCAGTCCGTACGTGTGTGTCTCTGTACAGCACAGTACTAACGCTCTCTCAGCAGGAGGAGGGGACTGAAACATAAAAAAGCAATGCCGGCTCTGGTGCTGCCACCGAGGGAGATGGAGGAAAAGGCTATGAGGAGGGTGATGGGGAGGGGGGATTCAGGAGAGGAGGGGGAGGGATAAGCTTTTTTTTCCCTACCCGCCCAGGCAGCCTCCCTGGGCCGATCAGAGAATGGCTCTGATTTTTATCACTCCCTTGCCAACCCAGATTGGTCGGCAGAAAATCGTACGTGCGCCCAAATATTGGTTTGGAACCCTGAAAAATATGACGCAGCCACGCATAACCCAACTTTGTATTGAATTATGTTAAGAGCGCGTGGCTTAACAGACTTCTTCTAGGCATGAGCACTGCATTAGTTCTCCGTTCTAGTCTGCTTACTGCTTAGTGGCCCATCTGGGGATTACTTTAGCATAAGTGCCTCTTTTCAGCGGCGGCGTCTCCAACTATGCTCCTTTCTAGTTAGAAAATTATGCAAGAGAGATTGAGACCGATCCTTTTGTGCAGCTTTCATCAGATTGCCCGCCATGTTTGTTATCCGCCAGTGCCATAGGTACGTAGACACTTTACTTGATCTCAGTGCCCTGAGAGCGGGAATGAAGTGTTCCACTGTGGGGGTTTCTTTTATTCTCTCTCTCTTTCCCTTCTCAATCGCATTGTCTCATTGAAATTCCGCCCCAGTCATGAAAGTCATATATCTCAGGCTGGCGGTGCCAAGAGAGGAGGGTGGCTGAAAGTAATAAGAATGTGGTATCCAGCAGAGGGTGCGAAGAAAGTGGCACATGTATATACTTACGGGCGCGCACTGCACGCCTGCGGGTAGGGAAAAAGTCCCAAATTGAACGGCCGATGACGCCCTGTTCGCCGGTGGGAACTGTTTTGCATGCAATTTCCTCATCTTATACGTGTTCTCTCCGTCCTCGACTGTGTCAGGATGAAGAGGAGGACCGGCTCTCGATGAAGAACAAGATCTGCGATCTCACGCGAAAGCTGAGCGACCTCTCGTCGGAGAAAGACTTCTACGAGTCCAGCTTCAATCGAATGAGGGTACTTGTGTTCATTGAGGAGCTTGTTGTGTGTGTGTCTCTCTCACTTAGTAGAGCCTCATTTTCAGGCGGAAAAGCTGATGTTGCTGCAAGAGCACGACGTCCAGCTGGACCATCAGTCAAGACGATATGAGGAGCGTCTGGTCGAGCTCCACTCGGTCATTGCAGAGTTGGCGAGGCAGCTCGAGCAGAAGAACAATGACCAGATCAAGGAGGAAGAGGAGGAAGACGACGAAGAAGAGCACGAGCAAGAAGAAGGCGAGAGTCTGAAATGTGATGATGACGCAACAACCACGGTCAGCAGAGTGAGCGGAATGGATGCTTCGAGGACGAGCACTGACATACTGGACGCTCAGGCAGTGGAGGTGGGTGATGTGGGAGTCATGAGGCCACACTTACACTCTGTCGTGGTGACGAAATGTACGGTGTAGAGCTCGCTGTGCCAATTGGACCTGGTCAAGTAGACACAGTTTGAATCTCAACAAGAGCAAGGAGCAGAGGCTTTGCAACACGGATGATCTTGACCATGTCAGTCACGACCTTTTTGCCGCTAAAGTAGATTTGTTAGATTCGGCATTGAGGTAGGAGAGAGTGACAATCTTGAAGCTGTCTTATTTGGTCCAATGCTAGCTATGCCTGAAACTGACTGTATTCAACGCTTGGTTTTCGGGTTGGACCTTATGCCCCAAATGCCTCTCTTAGTTGGAATTTCGAACACACTTCAAAAATCGATTTTGCCAGCACTGTTCGTTCAGTGTGTGTACTATATACCGCATGCTTACCGGTAACGAGTGCTTGAACGGCGCTTTCATGATTACCTCTATCTCTCAGGCAGGACACCGTTTACTGGAACACTTTGGATCCTGCTGCTCCTCAAGAGGCGGTAGCAGCAACAATCTTCGCCTTCTATCTACTGTACAGGAGGAGTTGGCTGAGGCCAAACAGACCAACCTGGAGTTAAGAGCAAGACTCAGTCAGACGGAGAGAGATCTGAGCGATGCTCACGCGCAATTGCGCAGACGTAATCAACGAGGAAAAGTTGCCGAGAGGAGGAAAATAGACAGGCTGAAAGGCGAACAAGACGTCGGCGGGGGCGACGAGGATGACGAGGAAGAAGACGAAGAAGAACCTCATCGGAGAAAGGTTCAAGGCTCAGACTTCACGGTCTTTGGGGTAAGCATTTTGGAGCAGCTCGTCGACCACAAACTTGTTCAACACGTCTCACTCTTCAAGGTACGCAATGGTGCCTTGGCTCAGTACCTATGTCAAGATCTGCAAGATCGCTCTTCCTTGGAGGAGTTCTCTCGGTCAGTTTCATCCGGCTCCTCCTCAGCCATGCGTGACAAGATGCGTGAATTTGAGATTGAGATGGATCGTCTGGCCAGCAGAATGGAGCACCTCAAAGCGCAGAACCAGGTGCTGACGCTTACGCTCAAGGAGGCGAAAGATCACGGAGATGAGCTCACCGTACTCTTGGGTAACTGGAAATCGATCACCATCGTTTGCTCACGCTCGTGACACGTTGTCAACTGCACACTAATATGGGTATCTCGCAGGTAAGTACGAATCCAACCATACAGCGAGCCAGCTGTCCTGCACCTACGCAGAGAACACCATCGAGTGTCTGGAAGCGTTGATAGAACTGCTAGAGGCTGATCTGGGAGTGCCAAGTGATGGTAACCCAGGCACTGTTGCTGAAGAGCAGAAGAAGGTGGCGGAGCAGAGAGGGCTGCTACTGCTCACCAGGCTGGGTGAGGAAGAGGCTAGGCCGGACTCGGGCTTGGCAGTCACTGAAGAAAATTCGTCCAGGTAAAAACTAACGAGAGAGTGATTACACGTCCCTAGTGTCATCCCAGGTTCTCCCCCAGCAGCAACAGCGAAAGCGTCATTGAGAACTGTGATGAAAGCCACGCCGGGAATGTGGAGGCGCGACTCCGGCGCTTCATTGAGCGGATGAAACTGTCTCACCGATCAGTGCAGGCCACCATGACGGAGCCAGAGAAGTGGGACAAGGAAGACCTTCAGTGGCAGCAACAACACGATTCTCTCTGTGCCCACGAGGCAAAGGCAGCGGATCTTGAAACTGCTGTTCTCCTGCAGGTAAGATTGCACCTAATAACTTGTACAAGTTGAGTGACATTGATACGTGTCTCAGGAGCTGATGGCCATGCGTGAGGAAAGGTCTGACTTGAGGGCACAAGTCTTCATCCTGGAACGAGAGAAGCGAGCCCTGGAGTTGAGCGTGCAGACCCTTGCGATCCCCAATAGCCAGGCAAGACTGAGTGTTGGCATGATGTAGAGTCCGGTTCACTTTGATGTCGACCTGGCTTTTAAATTTACAATATCATTTGAAAAGAGATCGGACTCTAGAATTTATCATTGCTGTGTGTGGTAGCGGTGGGCGACGGCATTACCTCATATCATGTCTGACAGGACGACCACGAAGCACACGACCTGACCGAACTAGTCCGTGCCTTGGAGAAGGTGAAGATGGGCGCAGAGATGAGGCAGCGCCAGCAGGACGAGATTATCGCCGAGTTGAAGATGTGCAACGAGTAAGTTCGGCTAAAAACACTTGAAATCGCCGCCAGCTGTTGAACATCCCTTGATCGCAGGAACCTGTGCGAGAGTCTGGAGAGGACGAGGAAGCGCTACCAGGAGAAGCTCAAGAGGCTGGAGCAACAGATCCTTCAGACGTTGATGCCCAAACAGTTCGGAGAGCGGCTAGACTCGAACAGTCAGAGCATCTACTCTGGGGTGTCGACCGAGGACCCGGCGCTGGACGCTCGGGAGGTTTCTCCTTAGCCAAAGTCGCGCGATCTCGGCACCACGCCTAAGAAAACTCAACTCCTGCCAAGGTGCCCAAGAGCAACATACGTTCACATCAGACAAGGCATCAATCTCCAGCATCACGGGACGATGTTTGGCACTTGCTACTTCTATTCCCGAGGGACGTCATCAACTACGGTAGTGCCCAAATCGAGGGTCATGGTGGCATCAGGACCGGAAGCGGATGCCGTTTCCCTGCCCAGAGCTGCCAGGAGGGTGGCAGAGTTGCCATGTGGCCTTGTACCGACCAAATTTGGGGAGTCTAGCCGCTTTGAACTTGGTGTGGCCAGCAGAAGTTTTGGATATATGTAGTGACTGGCTGGTTTTGAATGACTCTCTTATTTGGCTTTTGGGCGATTTCGAAACTTATCTACTAATTTGGCTATTTTGGTCGCTGGCTATCTAGCAATGCTGGAGGACATCAACTGATAAAAGAAATAAAGAAAAAAGTCTTTCTTCAAGTTTCGGTCGCCACCACCACGAAGCACTTGCGTCGCCAGCATGCCAAGACTGCCGTGCAAAATACCTGCTACCTACTCCGACTCGTGACCATGAACGCAGGGAGCATCCTCAAGATGACTAACGGCGCGCATGATGCGTGCATTGTCGGTCGCAACAGCTTGACGATGGCCAAGGAACTCGAGCTGGTGAAGCTGGACCAAACGACCTCTGCAGCTGGAGGTCATTGCAATAGGCGGAGGCCACTGTATATCATACAGTGATGCAGCAGCATAAATAGCACAGAACAGAAGCATCACTTGGAAGTACCGAATGAGCTTAATACGTCAACAACACGCTTTACAATTCAACAGTACAATACAAACCTAGTCGACGGTGACCTGTACGACAGTTCATTGCTTTATTCACAATAAAATATCAACACATAATTTAGATGAACGTACGTAAGAAATATCACAACTGTAACTCCGGCCTCTCAGGCATCGCTCATCGTAACAGCGACTCGTTGCCGAGAATGCTAGAGTGCAACTTTCCATCTTTCGCGAGAAATGTGATGCTGTGACTCAAAGACGTCATTGACGACATGGATGGGGGAGGGGGGGGGGGACTCATTTTTGGTATTAACGTCGGTAGAAAATACTGACAGCCGATGCGTCACGCTGTCTTCTGGTTCGTATCATTGTTAGGCGTTGCTCCCCAAGACACCTGGACCGAGGCGTGAGAGGTACAACTGAGGTGCGTCGTCTTGGCCGAGAACAATCTCTTGGCCATCATGTGATGTCCACTCGGACATCCGGCTGGTATGATCGGCTCAAACCCTGGTTGCTGTCACTTTGAACACTCCGAGACCGCCCGGGGCAGCAAGTTTGATCGACTGCTCCTCCTCAGCAGTCCAGACAGAAAAAAGAACCCAAAATAGCTGAATCTCTTCACACATATAGAAATATCATACTTCCAGGCCAAGAATGTTACTACGTGTCATTATTGCCTACCCTGCATGTTTCATGGAGTGTAATCAAAGCGTCAATTTTCCATCACTTTCTTCTATGAAGTAGCTTTACATAGTCCTTTCTCCCTGGAAATCAAGTATCCCTGTGGCCAGAGGATTCGGGTCAGCAACGAGCGTGGGTTTGTGCCGCCTATGACAACCAGATCTTCCGCTGATGATGTTCACGCAGTTGCACTACGCCAACACAGTGCTGCAACGTGACGAGGTTGGGGACAAGTCTCTCTCTCACATTCTCTGCTCCTTCCTTTGTACACATTCGGGGTAATGTCACCAGTCTTGACTTTCAGTAGCAAATTTCCCACTAGCTGGCAACAGCTTCGGGCTTAGTGGCCACAGAATCCGACGCCACGGTATCAACACACTTCCACAAGCCGTACGTCTTGCCGACCTAGGCGGAAAAACACGTGATCACACTCGAGAAGAGCAACGACGTCACCTGTGCCACCTCACCTCAGTCTGCCACAATCTCAAAGTACCGTCCTCCGATCCCGAAGCGTAGAGCTCGCCGTCAGGAGAAAATCGTACGCAGTGAATAGGGCCAAAGTGACCCTTGAAGCTCTCTGAAAAGCCAAAGTTGTCACGTCGAGTCACTAGAGGAGGGAGGGGGATATGCCTTACCGATCTCCTTGCCGGTGTCGTAGTCGAACTTGTACAGTTTCAAGTCTTCTCCCCCGCAGACAAAGATACTCTTCTCCTTAAGCAGAGAGGCTGAGTAGACGGGGCAAGGAATCTCCACCTCTTTGACCTGAGCACGCCTGGCGAAAGAGTGGCTTCCTACACGTACCCCACTAAAGCTGCCATGATCCGTTACTTACTGGTTCATGTCCAGGAAGGTGACGTTATTGCCTTGGGCGAGGGTGAGAATTTTTCCGTCCTTGGAGAGTTCCATCCCGCCGACAGGGCCTTCGGTTTTGACCTGGTGCACTTCCTGGCCGGACCGAGCGTCCCAAAAGCGGATGGTTTTGTCGTCCGCACAGCTCAGCAACAAGGACCCGGCGTCATCGGCAAACAGAACCTGAAATGGGTGTAGGACTTTATCTATGAGAAACGATAGAAGAAAGTGGTCTCAAAATTCGACAAACCTGCTTGATGTGAGATTCGTGTCCCTCGAAGGTCACGGTCGGCTCTGTCTCGGCTTCTTCCAGGGAGAAGATGCGTAGCTTCTTGTCATTGGACCCCGTGGCCAGGGTCAACTTGCCGCCGTCGCCATCCCCGCGTAAGAAGTTGACGCTCTTGACGATGTGCTTGTGTTTCAGAGTGAGCGTTTCCTCGCCAGTCGTAGCGTCCCAGATCTTGGCGGAGAAATCTGCGGCCCCGGTAGCGGCCTTACTTGCATCGCCATTCAGGTCGACGCCCCACACAGCGCCCTTGTGGCCCTCGAAGGTGCCGATCCAGTCGCCGGTGTCGCCCTGGCGGAGCATCGGCTTGCCGTCTGCATGCGCCGAGATCGAAAGAGACAAAAAGATGAGAAAATCTCGTCAACTCGGTGGCAAGATTGCTGGACATTTTCGAAAGCTTCACGGCTGTCGGTACTTGACGAGGACCCAAGGAGTCCTGACCAATCACTTATTGAAGCTCGGCAACTTGGGAGGGCTACTTTTAGCCTTTAGCAACCCCAAGTAACCTTTAGTAACCTTAGTAACTTTTTGCCCCGAGCACCTCACCTTTACATGCCGAGATGCTGTAGTAGCTGGCGTCGTCGGGACCGAGATCCGAGAAGGCCAGGAAGACGACGGGCCGAGTGTGGCCGGAGCAGGTCAGGGGAGTTTGGCGTAGAAGTGCCTGTTGCTGGTTGCTCCCGCCGTTGCCGGACCCGTTGACGACGGAAGACATGGCGGCCTGGATCCAGGGGAAGAAGAAGGAGGAGGAGAAGTAACAGATGCAGAGGGGAGGGAGGGAGGCTGGGACAGGAGTGGACGGACGGAAGTGAGAGAGAGAACTACGCGAGACGCAGGGTGATGACGGTGAGGGTGAGTGAGAAGAAGAGAACGTCCTTCCTCCTTTCCTCCTTCTTGTTTCCTTCCTGGTCGAGGTGTCTTTCGAGCCGGCTCGCAAATTTTCCACCGGCCCGCGGGTTTAGTTGGAAAACTTTACGAAGGTTTCATTGGAGTCAACTCTAACCAACTTTTTCCTTCTCATCCTTGTAAGCCTGCACGAATCTGCACTTGTAGGTAGTATCAAAACCAACCCAGTCTTCATTGTTAATGGCCTTCCTATTTTGGCTTTATGGAATAGGCAGAGAGCATTGGGAATCAATCTTAGTCTTTGGAGTTGAGAGTTGGTCACAGTCTCAGTCCCATCTCATGCTTCACTGCAAGTCCCCAGGCATCTGCGGCACTTGGACTCTTGGTGCCTTTTTGATGATACCCGGACCTTTCTTGGTTTGCTTTATTCAGCTGGAAAGTTTTCAAGACAGTAGTTTTACACCAGCATAATCAAAACCTGTCGTCCTCCTCTCATATGTTGTTTATGGCTTCCATGAACTTGACCAGAGTAAGTGAAAGCATAGGTGCCAGAAAAACATAAGGAAAGGTCTCAGTCCAGGAGCATTTCAAGAATTGGGCTCCTATTGCCTGTCCCTTTGCCTTAGATTTGTCTGGCTGAGTGAGTGAAGCACTTGACGTACGGTTTGTTCGTCCCGTAAAAGGTGATGTCGGGCAGGTCCACGCACCCCAAACCGGCCGAGACCGCAAACTCCTTGCTCGATACATCCCTACTTCCTGGTTCTCTATGCTTCTTCGGCCAGCCCGGCCCTACCCACGCTGAGGCTCGGGCGGTGACCATCCAGCTGAAGGAGTAAAAGAGGAGGCTGACTCTGACTGGGCTGCTGCTACTGCTGTCCGGACAACAAATCCAATTCCTGTCCGTGCTGGGCCGACCAGACAGATAGGGAACAGAACAGGAGTGACTATTGATGTTCAGGACTTGACTAAGCATTGTAGGAACATTGTCTCGACATAAAAATATCAGTGTAAACACAACTTTTTATTGAACAGCGCACTGTCGCACTGAACGAATGTAAAGTGCCGTGTACATGGTTGGGGTGGGACAGCTCCGAATCGGGAGCCGGCTTGGCTCATGTGGCTTTTTTTACGCCCCGCTACAATACACTTACAATGTAAAGACAATTTCTGTTAAGTCGGCTCTTCTATACAATCTTATGAAGCCATGCGGCTCATGAGTCATGTTACAAAATTTCGGGAGCCGGTATGGTGAAGTTGTTGAGCATCCCACCCCTACTTCGTTGGCCTTTTAACCACCAGCTCGAGCGTACTCGAGTCACGTCTCTTTCAGCTACCAGCTCGAGTCACGACTCATTGGTCTGGCTGCTTCTCTACTGGACCGCAACATGTTTAGGCGGAAAGTTTGAGGATACATTTAGCACCCATAAGGATGTCATGAAACCCTTTGAAAATTGGTGAACATCCCACACCAACCGGGTGCACGTGAATACTCATATGCACACAGGATCAATGGTGCATACGTGTGGAAACTGCTTGACGGACAAAAAACAGTGAATGATTGTTAGGATTTACCACAAGACAGGGAAATATAGGCCCACATCATAAGCATGAGCTTTTGATATCATCTTCTATAAGGAATTGGAAACCAAACTTTGTGGGTTCTAATGCCAGGATCGTCCACTTCCTCCCCTTATGGTGGGGAGACGATGACTGCAAAAATAGCAACTAGATCGGCTCGTAGGGTGCTCCAGGAGGCTTCGGAACGACATCGTTGGCCTGAACAGAGACAGCGGAGAGGAGAAATATGTGACTAGGATTTATTCTTCAACCTTTACCTTTTGAGACCAGCTGAAATTACCGCATAACAAAAAATGGAGGCCGTCTTAAATTTAGAATTCTCAGCACTGTTGTGCAGTATGTTGAAATGATCTCCCCCCCTACAGAGATGTCGACATCCAAAGTGGGGTTGACTTCAGTCTCCTTGAAATAGACGATTGAGAGGACATTTCGGGCATTCATCACTCAATTCCTCATGTTCAGCAGTCTCGATCTTCATGACTGCATTCTTGACAGCCAAAGTTGTTTCGAACTGCGATCAAACTGCTTCGATCTTCTTCTCCAATGCCGTTTGGACAGCATCGTCGCTCTCTTCCTACTGATGGGAGGATGCTCCCATCCTGTCCTTCATGAGCAAGGGGCTACTGACATAGGTGCGGTCGATGACGCTGAGGTCCTTGGTCATTTCGGAGGGCACGTAAGGCATCTTCACCAGCCACTCTCTGATCCATGCAGGCTCGTAGTTATCCAACAAAAAGGAGACACGATCAAAACTGAAGTACAAGAGAAAGAGGGAGAATCAGAAAAGGACAAATGTAAGTCAAGAGGACTTAAGGAGTGGTAAAGAAAACAGAAAACTTAGACTTTCACCCTTTTGGGAATCTTCTCCTGCGAGGAGAGCGCTCAACCGCAGGGATGTCCGTCTCGGGCTTCTTCTTCGTGGACCCCTTTGGTCTGCCCCGTTTCCTTTTGATCACAGGATCGTTACAGCGCCTCACAGCACCATCATCGACAGAATAGGGCTCTGCTTTGATCTCCACAGTGTTCTTCTTATTCTCGCCAACTTTCACATTTCCTGCAAAAGAAATGTTAAATTAACACTTGCTGACCGTTTTCGGGTAGTCCAGACTGTTTACTGATGTTATCAATTATAATTCAGGTGCAGGCCGAGAAGTCTCAGAAGGGGTTGAAGGTAAGGTCATGATCTCACCATCATGGTAAGAGATGTCCGTCTTGGGTTTCTTGTTCTTGGACCCCTTGGGTCTGCCCCGTTTTCTTTTGATCACAGGATCGTTACAGCGCCTCACAGCGTCGTCATCGGGAGAAATGTATTGTCCAGTCAGATTTGCATCGTCCGGTGACCTCAATCGATGGATCAGTGGAATTCCTGTACTCATGTAGTCTCCTTGTTCGACGTGTCTGGGATATTCATACTGGGCGCCAATATCCTCGAGCTTCTTAATATCTTCCTTAATTTTGGTATTTTCTTCAGTAATGTCCTGATCACGTAGGTTGCACAATGCTCAGAATTGATGGTACCAACAAGTTACCGTGGACGATGTTTACACTGGTCACTGCTAACAGTGATCAGGTGCTTATATTGGTGAAGAAGGTCTATACCAAAGTGAAAGGTCACTTTACTTTGCGTGTTGGTGTATATGGTAGTCAGTTGGTCAAACAGTTTCACCAGTATAAGCATCATCCACTGCATGGCCAAGTCATAGGTTTCAAACCAAATTAAAGTACCCTACCTCTCTTAAGTTACACAAATGGGACATGTAATTCCGAGCATTCCAGCTTATATATGCTTTCCCTCGATCTGCTGCAGAAGCTCAGCAATCTCCTTCCTCAGAAGTTTGTTCACCTCTCCTAAATCAGCAGAATCGGGCACTTCTTTGATCTCCACAGTGTTCTTGCGTTCGCCAACCTTCACATTTTCTTGGTTCTCATCTTGGTCACTTGGCACCTCCTCCTTGATCCTCAGGGAGAGAGCCTCAGGTGACTTGGAGACAGGTGGAGCAAGGAAAGGATCAGACGGCAAGGTGGAAGGCTTGGACTAGGTAAAAAAGGTAAAACAGTCTGGGAGAGTGATGACCAAACACAGCAGGGTTATTCAGACTATTCCTTACCCGTACCGGCTTGTTTCGACAAGTTAACCTTCTTTAACAGAATTTAGTATTAGAAAGAAGTAAGTATAAAAATTATAGGAGAAATAAAGGTACTTTTTTAACGGATGGACTTCTAGTCAAAAAAATCAACTACACAATCACGGATAACAAGGATATTAACACTACTAAACAAGTGAGCATAACAGTAGCCCTGCAAGGTTGCTAAGTGTTACAGCACTTACCCCCGTGCTTCCTCCTGAACTCGAGAGAAGGCGTTCTGCAAGAGAAATGTGAAATTAACAGTTGTTGCCAGTTATAAGGATGTCAAGACTGGTTACTAATGTTATCAATTTTAAGTTTAAGCTTGGTAAGTGCTAATGGAACTGTTTACACGCTTAATTAAATGGTCAACGGCAGCTTGTCATGAGACATTGAATCCTTTCTGTAACTTCTAAGATGATGAAATCACCTCTTGCGCTGAACTAAAATGTTTCAGGTAGGATTTTGAGGTGGGACACAGATGTGTTACTTGGGCATAATGTTGACCATACAGGTTACATTACTCCCCAGGTCCTCCGGCGCTGCACGCACAAAACCCATGTTCGGGTTGACGGGTTACTACATTCTGTGGAGTGACAAACAGAGAGCGACTGGGTGACACTTCTACACGTAAGCAATGACGACCAGGAGCGAAGGGGAGGACAGACGGACGATGACTAGGGCCGTGAGGGGGTTAGAAGAGGACTCCGCAGAGAACTCCTTCCTACCGTTGCACTGGGCGAGTGAAGTGCGAGATGTGCGTGCTAGATTAAGCAACTAAATTGGACGATTCTTACGCTGCCGCCTGGGAGAGCCGCCACCCGGTCCCGGTCCCGGTCCCCCGACCACTGTGCCGCCGTGGTCCGCCGAAATCCGGTAGTTGAGCAGCCCCATGGGAAGCTTCTTCGAGGCTGGGTAAGTCGAGCCTGCCGGCATTCCCGTCGGTGGAGATTACAGACACGCCGCAGACGTGTTACTCGAACCCAAGGTCTGTAGGTTCTACAGACCTTGCTTGAACCATGGATGATTCAACCGGGCTGAACTTTGAAAACCTTGCAGTGCTTTCCCTTGACTGCTACTCATGAAGCTACCACAGAGCTCTGACTTAGGGCTGGGACGGGTCCGGCTCGGCTCATTTGGCTTTTTGTACAAACCGGCTCCGAACAAATGTGGCTCCAGCTGAAAAACTTAAGACTGATTCTTGAAAATGCAAGCCCAACCACAGAGTAACTATAGTTACTCTGTGGCCCAACCCTGTGTTAGGTTTGAGTTTTGGACCTGGTGGAAGTGGAATCTGAAGACAACATTGACACCCCTCCAGCGATTAGCCGTGCCAGTGCGGCAGACCTTTGGCCTGGTGCTTCTTGCTCCTTCACCTCGGCGGTGTGTGTGTGTGTGTGTGTGTGTGTGTGTGTGTGTGAGACCGTGGGAGCAGGGTTGCCACCAGCCCTTCCTCACAGGTTAGCAACATCTGAACTGTACCAGACTGCTCGGACAGAGTTGCCACGTCCCCCTCAGCGTCTGGCACTAACTCAAGCTGGTGGTACGCGTTCAGAACATGACCTCAGACCGTCTGCGTCCTAGTGAACCTGTTACATAACACGAGGGGGAGGGGACGGGAGACCGCCACAAACGTCGTGTCGAACGTGCCGAACTAGGTTGCCTCAACAATGATGAACTCTTATGGTAGGAAAACCGTGCCCCTATCCACGACACCACCTTCATCGTGAACGTGACCTGCCAGGTGCCGCGCATGTGGTACCGCGATCTTGCCTCACGGAGACCGCATATTCGTCCATTTATTGCTCCGAGATGAGGGCGTACTATCCTAACGATATGTAGGGTACGCTCATGCACGGTGGGCCCGACGTCGGCCGGACTACGCATCTGGCAGCTGTAAAAGTAGTACACGACGCTGAAGGAGGCGCACCGGGAAGTAAAGAAAGAAAGCAGCCTTGGTAGGCGTCAAGCACACAAAGGATGCGTTTACACTGGCACCATTCTACAAGAGTGTGTGTATCTACTATATCTTAACAGAGACTTACTTACCTCACATGCAGTATAAGCGCTGTGTCGATAAATTTATCATCACGACGCAATGACATTATCATATGTTTCATAAATTATCCCGGCGTAAGCGCACCCGAAGGAATGCTGCTGCTCACCCCTTCAGGCCGTGAGGGTGGGCAGCTGGCCGCAGGACTACTGTAGAAGAAACAGTACGAGGATACGAGCGAGGTCTTGTGACTTGTGGTTGCAGTAAGCAGGACGCGATCCCCAACCGCAACCTCTCCTCCATCTGGCGAGTCGCCGGCGCGCGTCCGACGCGCGCAGGGGCGAGGAGAAGGCGGCTGAGGAAGAAGCCTAGCGAGATTGGAATCGAGCCACTGGCGGCGGCGGCGGTGGAGGAGGAGGAGAGGGAATCCGGTTTTGTCGACTTGTAAATCCAGAAGATCAGTATCCAGGGGAAGCCTCGTCCGGTCTAGAGCGGAGGTTCGTATGCTTCCTCGTACTCTTTGTTCGCCTGCCCATATGCAACATGTGGATTGAGGGCTGCTACGTGAGGCAGTCCCTGCCAGAAGTACTGTAATTCCGTTCTTTAATGGTCTCTTAACATGGCAAATCTCTCTCCCATGACCTGATGGACATGCGACACTTACGATGTAGTGCAAAACTGCATGTTTGCAAAGATACTCGGCGTCCCGATGGCGACCTTGAGGCAGTCTTACCTCGCATCAAAGTCTAGTACGTCCAAAGCCTGCTTTCGCTTTGATCTTCTTCCACAACCTGAGTCCTTGTGAAGCTGGTGCAGGCCAAATTGCCTCTTGACTCAATTTAGAATTTCTGCACAAAGCTTTTGCAAGCTTTAAGTGTTATTATTGTCCTTCATCGTTTAGGTTCCTCCACATTCCGATCGCCATGATGACCAAATTGCTGCGCTTGGGCACTCGGACGCCCTCACTGCAGCGAATGAGCGCCGCGCTGAGCACCAACGCTGCCCGCCACGCCGCCACGTGGCAAATCCCGGAGAGGCTGATCGATGTGGCTGAGGCGGAGGACCCTAACTTTTTCCACATGGTCGAGTACTTTTTCCACAAGGCTTGCGTCCTTGCCGAGGACAGCCTTATGGACCAGATGGACAAAATTCGCTTTCACAGTCAGGACGACAAGTCGAAGAAGGTCCAGGGCATTCTCCGCATAGTCGAACCCTGCTCTCACGTGTTGGAAATGAACTTCCCCGTCCAGAGGGACGATGGCTCCATCGAGATCATCAATGCCTATCGGGCCCAGCATTCCCATCACCGTAATCCGTGCAAGGGAGGAATCCGTTACTCTCTCGACGTGGACACGGATGAGGTGAAGGCACTTTCTGCCCTCATGACCTACAAGTGTGCCTGTGTGGATGTTCCATTCGGAGGTGGCAAAGCTGGTGTCAAAATCGATCCAAAAGCCTACTCGGATGTGGAGCTAGAGAAGATCACTCGTCGATTTGCTATAGAGTTGGCAAAGAAGGGATTTCTTGGACCGGGAATTGATGTGCCTGCCCCGGACATGGGCACTGGCGAGCGGGAAATGTCATGGATTGCTGACACCTTTGCCAACACCATCGGCTACAACGATCTCAATGGTCATGCTTGTGTGACCGGTAAGCCAGTCCACCAGGGTGGTATCCATGGAAGAACCTCTGCCACCGGACGAGGAATCTTTCACGGAATTGAGAACTTCATATACGAAGCTCAGTACATGAGCATGATTGGGAACACTCCTGGCTGGGGCGGCAAAACGTTCATTGTGCAGGGCTTTGGAAATGTGGGCCTGCACACCATGCGCTACCTCGACAGGGCAGGGGCCAAGTGCATCGGCGTGCTGGAGTATGACGGTGCCATCTACAACAAGGAGGGCATTGATCCTAAAGTTCTAGAGGACTACAGAGATGAACATGGTACAATCGTGGGCTTTCCCGGAGCTGAGGTGAGTGTTTAATTCGACATATGTAATTATGTACACGTGCGTACGTAAGATTGCGGTTGCATGTCTTTAATCGTGGATTCGTGTTATGCTAGGCTTACAAAGGAGAGACTGAACTAGACTTACTCTACGAGGATTGCGACATCCTGATCCCTGCTGCCATTGAAAAAGTCATTACGTCCAAGAATGCACACAAAATCAAGGCCAAAATCATCGGTGAGGCTGCAAATGGGCCCATCACACCAAAAGGTGACCAAATTCTTCGAGACAATGGGTGCCTCATCATCCCAGACATGTATCTCAATGCTGGCGGTGTCACAGTCTCTTACTTCGAGTGGCTGAAAAACTTGAATCACGTCTCATACGGTCGTCTCACCTTTAAATACGAGCGAGAGTCCAACTACCACTTGCTCAAGTCCGTGCAGGACTCTCTGGAGCGGCGTTTTGGCCGCGTCGGCGGACTGATCCCTGTGACACCGAGTGACGAGTTCACCAAAAGAATGTCTGGAGCGTCCGAGAAGGACATCGTGCACTCTGGCCTCGACTACAGCATGGAGCGGGCTGGGAAGGCCATCATGGACACTGCCCTGAGATACAACTTAGGATTGGACTTGAGGACGGCGGCTTACATCAATGCCATCACCAAGATCTTCAGGACCTACAGAGATGCCGGACTCACCTTTAATTAACTGTTCAAGAGGCATACACCAGACGCCAAGTACTGATTTGGCGGGAGGTTTTTAAAGAATTGTTTGTTTCTGTGATACAATGTGTAAACACAATGAATCTTACCTCTGTCATTTTAGTCTTTCTTTCTCCTACGCGATAAGATGAAACTTCTTGTGCGTTGTACACTTAGCTTTCACCAATAAAGGGGTCCTGGTTTCGACACTTTCACTAATAAGAATATTTGCTCAGAAGTAGTCAAACGTAGGTATGAATTGATTTAACGGGACGAATGATAAAATTTACCAGCTTTTGAAATTCGCGCCTTTTCTCTTCTGCTGGGGCCGTCCAGGCAGTTTTGTCTGCCCTGTTTCAGCTGATGTCGGCGGGCCGGGGCGGAAGTCTCTGTTTTTCGCCTCGTCATTTTCAGCCTAGAGTAGGGGAGTAGCGTTCCTGTCCATCTTGTTCTCGTTCGCCATGGCCCTGGAATCACTCCTCAGACGCGACGCCATGTCCTCCTTCGCTGGAGAGGGGCATCACGTGCTTCCGTCGTTTCTGCAGGCCACTGACCGCTCGTCGCAGCTCCGCGCTGAGCTCTCGGAGGCTTGCCCGAACCTGGAGGACTCCGAGGACGGACATCTCCAGCTGTCCCGGCCTCCATATTCGGATCCTGCCAAGCGCCTGGGCGAATGTCTGTTCGACGAAGGCGGCCAACCCATCCAGATGAACTTCGACCACGGTACTACGACGCTGGGCTTCCGCTATCAAGGCGGCATCGTGCTGGCCGTGGACTCGCGCGCTACCGGTGGCTCATTGATTATGTCTCAACGGGTGAAAAAGATTATCGAGATCAATCGCTTCCTGCTGGGGACCATGGCCGGAGGAGCAGCCGATTGCGTTTACTGGGAGCGCGTGCTCGGCAAGCAGTGCAGGCTGTACGAGTTGAGAAACCGCGAGCGCATCTCAGTGGCTGCCGCGTCCAAGTTGCTGGCAAATATCGCCTACAGCTACAAAGGCATGGGACTGTCGATGGGAGTCATGGTTGCTGGCTACGACAAGAGGGTAAGTTTGTTCAGGAATGAGAAATAGTCTGGTGCCGTTAAGGGTGTCCTTCGTGCACAAGGCGTCGCAGGTGTTCTTTGCTATATCAGTTTCTTTGTCCTCCTCAGGGACCGGGCTTGTACTACGTGGACAGTGACGGCACCCGCACCGTCGGTAACGTTTATTCCGTGGGATCAGGCTCTATTTACGCTTACGGCGTGCTCGACAAGGGTCTCCGCGAAGATCTTACCGATGAAGAGGCCTACGACTTGGGCAGAAGGGCTATCTATCACGCCACGTTCAGGGATGCAATGTCGGGAGGCATTGTCAGAGGTAAGTGTAACCCTTTCGAGTGGGATTTTTAACAAAGGGGTTTGAGTTCCTGTGTTTTGCCATTAGTGTACCACATGAAAGAGACTGGTTTCGAGATCATTTCGGAGGAGGACTGCATGGACCTGCACTACAGGTTCGAAGAAGAAAAAAAGGCCCCAAAACCGTGATGGTGAGGATTTTGTGATTCTAATGGTTTTGAATTGGGCGTAAAGTAATCAGTTTTCTACGTAGCAAAGAGAAGAACCGTATTGGAGTCCAGAGATGAAAGCAGCTTTTATAGCTGGACAACAGCAGGGTTTTTTAGAATTGCTAAGCTGAGAACTTTCATACCTACTTCAAAATGTTAGAAATACACGATTTTTTTGCATGGCACAGGGTTTTTCTCCCAATTTTTGGTCAGACCACTGTCATTGGACCGGTGTCGTTGCAGATAACGTTGCTCTTGGTCCGGTTGCCTTCGTTGCCGGTCGCTTAGCTCTTGGTCGGGTCACTGTCGTTGGACAGGCGTCATTGCACATCACGTTGCTCTGGCAGCTTTCCGAATTGCTTTTGACGTTTTACGGCCTCAAATTTACAGATTACCATTTTGCGTGTAGTCACTTCACGAAAAAACTACATTGAATAAAAACCAGAACTTCAGGAATGGGAGGGCTTAAAAATCAATGATAGAAATGTAAAACTTGTGACAGCAAAGTACGTCTTTGTACTGCGAAAAATAATAATTATACGTTATTTCATATCGTTTAACTGTCTGAAATTATGCTCTGATTTGCTTAAAAATTTTAAAAAGGCCTAAAAATTTCCTAAAAACTTAAATATTTGTTTTTATGCATTAAACTTTGGAACTGATGAAGTAGGGGGAAACCATTTGCCATGCGAAGAAATTAACCTGTTGTAAACGCTCCTTGTAATATGTCGTTTGTGCAAATATACATGACGGATAAATAGGTGTATCAGTATAACACAATACAATCACATTTCGTCGAGAATGGAAAGTTTGGCTGGCGTTGCACGTCACACAAGTTTTACGAGCTCTTCATTGAGCTTTCTGGAGATGATTTCAGCTTGTCTCTTGGTCACCATCTTCGTCCATAGCTTGAACAGAGTTAGGATTATGCAGGGCAGAATGAAGATGATGCCGTGCACTACGCTGAGGTCGATGTAGTAGTACGCCATCAGTTGATATTGGCCACTGGTGACAGCAACAACGAAGACGGATGAGTCCTTCACCCTTGCAAGTCCGCACTACTTGGAGCACATTGATTCAACTAGTATAATGTGGTAGAATCACTTTACTGTGGCAAGTGCGGCAAGAAGTATCTGCTGACGGCGAGGAGAGAGAGAAGTCAGCTGCTGAACTGCATGTATCTCTTCTCCGGTCGTCGGTACCCAGTTGCTTCTGCGCAGTGAGTACGTACGGTTCAGGTAGTTGCACCCTAGGACTGACAGTTCTGCGGCGCTGGAGAGACGTGGCTTTGAGCGGTGCAGGGGGGAACAAAGACCTCGAGGAAGCTTCTGGTGCGTGTCAGGTCAATCTGAGTCAAACTTTTGGGGCTGTTGCTCTGTCTACATGGACATTCATTGTCCATGAATGGTCAGAATCTTGCTTTGGGGGCAGTTCAACGTGTCGAAAAAGGTACATCTGCAGTAGTTGAAGATCGCTTACTAAGGCCTATACTGCATTTTCGGTGGGAAGCGCGAATTTGGCGTAATCTTTTGAAAATAAAGTAGTGCAACTAACGGTTGGGCACAATTATTGTCAGTGTGCCGAGACCACTGGACCGAGAAAAAATGTAACTGCTCCGAAAAGTGCAGTCGTTCAGCTACCCCCCCGAGGGTGGATAACCCCGGGTCCGCCGCTTCAAAGTTCCCGAGATCATAGACGATGCAACGGATGGGTACGTCAGTGTCGTCCTGAAATGAAACGTTCGAGCCTCCTCCAGGCTTTCATTTGAACCTGAATGGAGCATTCATCTCTATGCACACGAATCATCAACGTGTTCGTGTTCTCTGACTGCGGAAATTGGAAATGACGCCTTCAGTGGAGTTGGACGCCACGGCCGAACTTCCCCAAGGAGGACTTGCTGCCGTGGGTAGTTTTCGGGATGCAGCGGAGTTGTTGGCACGCGAGCATACGAGTTACGTGGAAGATGAGTTCCTCCTCCGGTCCCCATTTATTTACGCTTTCTTGTTTTTTTTTCCCTGCAAAGCTTGCTTCAATCGGTGCTATAAATCACAACTGGCAAGTTAGTCTACCTGCAGAGGCCTGCAGAGGCCTGTAGCGTTTGCAATTCTCTGAAGGGGGTAGAGAAAGAGAGATTTTCATCCTTTTCCTCTAGCTCTTTGCTCTCACGGGTCGCCTATGGGACCTCTCTGCCTTCTCTGCTCAAGGCCATACAAGCTTTGGTATAAAGGCCTTCTTTCTCTTCTTGGCTACGTTCTCGTACCTCCTTTGTACTTGAGCTATGCTATGTACGCGTAGCAACAGACAACAGATACGAGACATGAGTCAAAGCGGGCACTTGAGGGTCGTGGACGGGTGGCGAAAACCGCGGTAGCTGCCGAAATGAATCCCTGAGATCTGATCCATTTGTCATCACGAAGCTGCCAATGAATAATCCGTCAGGAAAAATTGCCGACAAAATCGGATCGTGCTTCATTTCTCATTGAGCTGTCTTAGTTATTGGACATACTGTAGTAGTACAATGCTTGTGGAATGTACACGGTGCTCGTGTGTTATTCTTATGCGTAGTATATACTCGTTATACGTGTGTCTGTTGTATACAATGCATTATTGTGTCCGTTCTCTGTATGAGAATACTCGAGAGAGAAATATCTAAGCTTAACTAAAGGTCCAGGCGCACTAGCGATTTCTTTTGGCTCGTCACGTGAGTTCACAGAACAGGTGTAACAAAAAAAGAGTTCAGGAGCAGATTTTGGCAACATGACAAACATGTTTGACACATGTGGCAAAAAAATCCGAGAGTGCAATGACACCGCACGAAACGTCCGTGCTCTTCTCCGAGCTGTTGTGCATCATGCCCACCATGCAGGAGTTATCGGGGACGAATACCGCACCGACCTTGTTAGCATCCCCCCTCCCCCTTTCCAACATGAATCAGCCTCTCCCAGGTGTGCACGAGCACATCGTGAATTAATCTAAATCATGAGCGCACCTACACACCCTCCCATAGTGATACCTACCGGGTGCATCAAGAACTGTGTCACGACAATGCTGCTTGCTCAGCTTAACAATACATTGGGCGCTTTTTGGAGATATTGCCTGATTCCTTGATAAATTATGAAGTCATGCACACTTCAAAAGTCGACAGAACAAGAATATGACGCTGCAAGAACTTGGCACTTTCATTTCCTCCTCAACATTGACTTATGAGCAGTTGCTCCACCATGTTCAATCTTCGCTCTTATTACTCCAGCTGGGCTCCCAATACATCGATGATCATCCAACTTTTGCTCCAACATCCAACAAATTGTTTGATGCCAGTACTGTTCGCTAGGATGTTGGTCCAAAAGTTGGAGGAACATTGAGATACATTGGAGCTCGAGCCTTCAAGTCACTGTGACCAACATGGACGACATCAAGCAGATCGCCCTCAGTAAGGTCATGAGCTTCAGGCCCGTGAGTGGTACTGCCTTCCCAGCCCATTTTTCAGCCCTGATGCCACCGCAGCTTCGACACACCCTGTAGCGGCTAGATCAAAAGTACTAGCATTGGGCTGGGAGCGTCAAACAAACTGGTAAATTATTCATACCTGCCCGTAAGAACGTTGTTGCTTCTGACTGTCATAACTGAGGAAGCAGACTTAGTCCACTTCATGCCCTATTAAAAGGTCTATGGCACCCCTATTACTCCTTAAGTGAATCAGCTCTGCTTTGAGGGAGTCCAAAAGTATTCGAACAGCATGAAATTTCTTCAGCTATACCAACTAATTACCTGCCAGAATACTGAGACGCCTTGATGAGGACGTGGACCATGTACAAATTGTACAGTATCACTTGGACTGCAGGGTCGCTATTCTTCCTATTGACTCACACGACCTGAATTGTGCTGTTGTCTCTGCGGGAGTCATACCTCAAGTGCCGCTGAATAATGAGCTCGTGAGGATTTCAGCCACAAAAACCGGCACAGAAGCGCAATTTTTCTCATTTTCTGCTCGCATTTTGGGGCCCTTTTTTTCCTGCATTTTTCACCCATTTATATTTTTGGCCAGAAACCCTCTGCTCTGCTCATAACATACACAACAAAATCTTACTGCAGTAATTATGAGTAATTTGCCGTGCCAGGCGCACGAATACCTTTGAACTGAACTGAACGTACAATGCATAAGTGTTCACATAGTAGGAATAGTTGTGTCACATGAGCACGTTTGTGACTGAAGGCAGCTATGCTTTCTCCAGCTAATCAGAAGTGCTTGCGTGTTATTAGGGTTCTGCCCGGTGCAGTCACAGATATGATCTCGCGCATGATGAAAAGGGGGAGGGCGTGGAGGTCGTCCCTGGGCACGACCATGTGTACATTGATGATGCCGCAGTCAGACCGCATGTCGATGGATGGAGTGCGAGCCAAGGACGGAGAAGCTCTCGAAGATGTGGCAGCACGAAGAACAGAAGGGAGGCAGAAGAGGGGAGGGAAGCAGAGAAGAAGGAGGAAGACAGCATGCAGCGAGCCACGGCGCCGTTGACGACTTTTCTTACACTTTCCAACTTTCTCCCCCACTCTCTCTCTCTCTCTCTCTGTGTCCGCCTCAGGGGCAGCAGTCGCTACTGAGCAGTCGCTGTGCGTGCTCTCTCCATCAGCAGCGGCGTGGTTTACTTAGGTTGACTCATTTTGTAAGGCGTTCACGTACTAACAATACAAGTGCTCCGTAGCCAGAAAGAAAGTAGACTGCAACTGACGGCCGTCAGCAGATAACGCGCGCCACGAGTGGACTCACCTCCGAAGAAGACTGACACCGCCAGAACAATAGTCTTTGGTGTCCCGACTACAAGTTCTTGTGCACTGACACTTGACGTCGCCGGGCAGTGCGTTGGACGTGTCCGATGACAACCACGCCTATGCACGCACGTCCACCAGCGGCTTCTTAGTGTCTGCTCTCTCTGTCTCTCCGGTGCACCGGGCATTTTGACCGATTGGGTCAGTGGGGCGATCGCCAACGTGGACAATGGACGTGGTCGTGCGTTAAGTCCGATAGTGATGAAGTCTATCTCGGGCCACTCTGAACTGACGACCGCGAAAAGCTCTGCAGCAACATTACTGAGGAGAAGGGATAACTTGGCCCGGATCATTCCAAGTGAGAAAAGGAATCATTGAGGGAAGTGTGAAAAGATTTGTCCACTACCTAATATTACACGGACATGCGTGCATCCTGCTGTGCACAAGTGCAACTTGTAGTGTCGGTATCTTCACGTGGCAGTGCAGATCTTGACGGCTCAGGCCATCATTGCACCGTCGCGAGTAAGAAAAACAATATCGCAAAAGTTGTCGTCGCGTGCGAAAAAGACCTGGCCAATCAGTGACCAAAGGACTGAACTTTCTCAATCTCTGCTGGTTCTGAATCGAGCGTGCTTTCAGCATAAGAGCGTCGTTAATATTAGCACACTAACATTGCGTAAGAAAGCAGTGAAAGGAGAACATATATAGAGATATATATAGAGAGCCCACTGAGGCCGGGTCCTTTTCGGCAGGTCAAGATCTATTGCTCGGCCCCCTCGGTTGATCGAGAAAGCAAAACCACTCTTCTTGCTCTTCTTCACCTCCTCGGGCAGAGCAGTGAATAAAGGGCTGCAAGAGCATGTATAAACGTGTGCCTGGAGGGAAGCGGCGACCTCAGCAACGTGTGCACGGAAGAAAACACGCATACATAATGCACGGAAAAACAGGGGTGGATGTGATCACAAGAAAGCAGCTCACTGTCTGATCAATGTGATTATATTTTTGGCAACCGGAAGTTCCGTCGCAACGAGGTCTGCGTAGAGGCAGACATGGTAGGTAAGACATAAAAAGATCGGAAAGATGATACCAGGACTGAGCGAGCGTTTTATAAGTTTGGAGGAATTAGGAGGGCTTCGCAAAAGTCACAGAAATAAAGTTCGCCGATGTAGAAGAAGAGAAGAAGTGAGCGTTATCATCCGTTATCTTAAGTGACTTCGATATGGCAGATGTATCTCCACTGCTCCTGGTGGGAGGTCACCCCAACGGAGCTCCCACGGGCTCAGCCAGCCCCAATGGCGACGTCAAGAAGACCACCGGCAGCAGCAGCAACGGCGGCGAGGCGTTGTTCATCCACAAGGCTCCCAGGGTCAGGAGCGGCAAGAGGAAGTCTCAGCAGAACTCCTCGCAGCCACGTGGCGAAGTCGAGCAGCCGCTGCATCAAGAAGAAGACCAGACCATCGTCATCGACTTGACGGAAGAGAGGTGCAACCTCACAAGGTCCACCAACTGGGGGCCCGAGGAGGCTCTGTCCGAGGAAAACTTCCTCATAGCGCGCATGCTCAACGGGGAGACAGCGCCGGAGGAAGAATTGTGCGGGGATAAAAGGATTGCGCCTGCGTCGTCATTATTTCCGCCCCTTGCCCAATCTATCGCCACCAAAGAGGTCGAAGGCGAGCGGCTGCAAGAGGAAGAAGAAAGTGACGAAGAAGATGATCCCAACCTTTCCGTCTCGCTGCCCACTGAGAAGTATGTGGATCCTATTTCAGAGGAGGACTTGGTGCAACAGCAACTCGGATCATTTTCCATCAATCAGCACCAGCAGCACAAGAATGAGGGAGGAGAGCGCTCAAGTCGCAGCAGAAAGAGACCAAGTGTGACCGCCGCTGCCGCCAACAGCACGGCCGCCGCCACAGCCGCTACAGCCGCCGCGGCCCCCCTGAGCATATTTGACGGCGAGGCGCTTTCCTCCATCCGATTCTTGCCAGGTTCAAACGGAGGTTACCAATCACTTGATCGCCGACATCAGCGGGGGGGCGAGACCGCTAACTCACCTAGTGGAGGCCACGGTGGAGGCACTCGCCGTCGTCGCACTTCGGTGCGCGCGCGCAAATCTCGCAGCAGCGACTTTCTCGACCGCCTCGATGTCTCCGCGTCGTCTTCGGACCACCGGAAAAGGTTGTCCACACCACTTAAGATGAGCAAGATCGAGCGTGGTCTTTACCTGGGCAACATGGAAGCCGCCACCGACGTGCTGTTGCTGGAATCACATCACATCACACACATCATCACGTTAGACACGGTGCCGCTCCCTAGAAAGATCTCCTCCTTCTTGCCCAGGGTGAATTTCCTGCACCTCCACGTCACAGATCTGGTAGACGAAGACATTCTTTCTCACGTCGACCCTGCTATAGAGTTTATCGAAGAAGGCCTGAGCAACGAGAACGGCGGCGTCCTGGTTCACTGCTTCAGAGGCAAGTCGCGCAGTGCAGCAATCGTGCTGGCCTACGTCATGCGGAAGTACAAGTACACACTGGAGAAAGCTTTGCGCAAGGTCCGTGCACGCCGATCTTGCATCTGTCCCCATCAGGGTTTTTTGGCACAACTAAAGTTGTTTGAGTCCATGGAATTCACGTTGGACACAAGCAATGTACAGTTCAAGATGTTCCGCGTGTCCCTGGCAGCTGAACGCATGCGCAAGGCCAAGGTGCTATTCCGCGACAGCTTGGACTACATCCTGGACGACGATCCCGGGGAGGTGCCCGGTGGTTCTGCCAAGTGCTCGCAAGTGTACAAGTGCAAGTCCTGCAGGCGCACACTCGCCACCTCGCACAACCTTTCGCCGCACGAGTCCGGCGAGACACCTCGCTGGACCGAACCCAAGTGGAGCCTGCCAGCAGAAGAGGTCCTGGAGGGCGCCTCAGACCTCGGCCTTCGACTCTGCACTCGTTCGGTCTTCATCAATCCCGTGGCGTGGATGCGGACCGAGATCAAGCAGAGCTTGGGCGGGGCGCTCTACTGCCCAAACTGCCAGACGAGGGTGGGCGACTTCAGCTGGGTGGCTGGGACGTCGTGCGGCGGCGGCAGCGGCGGCAAGGCCGGGTGCGGCGCGGCCATCTCGCCGTCCTTCCAACTCCTCGTTACGGAGATCATTTTCAAGACCAAGAATCGATTCCTGCAGTCTTCGGGCAGAGAGCCGGTTGTCGTGTAGTAAACAATATCTTGTGCAGGAAGGGGCTTAAAGGAACAGGAGACAAAGAAACTCTAATTACGGACGGTGCTCGTGCTTTGAGTAGGTCCTGAGGGACCAGAACTAAAAAAAAAAAAAATGGACCCCATAGGGCATCTGGAGGAAGATCGCACAAGCCACAGTACTAAATCTTGTCGTTTTCATCTTCTAAAGAAGTCAGTCAGTCAGTTGAATTGAGACGAATCTCCTGGCTCACCATGAAGAAAAGAGAGTAAGGAGACAGCGTGCGATTGTTGTCTCAGTGTATGTGTGTTTTACGCAAAAAATGAGGCTTCTTCACCAATCAGTCGTGCAAAAAAATGGACAAGGCCAAAAAGGCCAAGGTGTAATTTTCCAAAGAGCCTACCGCAATGCCTCCCCCCTGCTCCGTACGGAAGAAGTGTCGCATCGCCGACTTTGGGAAAAACAGTCACGCACATCTGGCTTTACGGTTGGATGTGGAATGATGCGACCAAGACGTGGAAAGTGTATTTTTGCAATCTAGTTCTAATTCTACGTGCATCAGAATGCTACATACATGTATTACCGTCAGTACTAAGAGAAGTTTTTTTTCCAGAAAGATGTGCTACAGCATGTAGCACCTGCAGCTTATACACTTTCAAAGAAAGAAAAAAAAACCATGACAATGATAAAGTAAGTATAGTTTTTTGCTGATAACTCTGCGGGCATGAAGCATAAAAAAATACATGCAAGCATTAGTCTCTCTTGACCACGTGCCTTTTGAATTCCTCGTCCACC